>ERZ780207.3035-NODE-3035-length-11196-cov-2.331478_pt1 | contig 11196 bp, 9 predicted proteins | sample MGYA00510977_ERZ780207 | MGnify/ENA primary metagenome ERZ780207 (study PRJEB29588, sample SAMEA2151383) | human gut metagenome | biome: human gut; feature: human-associated habitat; material: faeces | place: Denmark | collected 2008/2010 ... | reverse complement strand
ACATTACTGTGGGCTTTGATCTGTCTGATCATCTTCGTAGTTGTTCTGGCGCATCCAAAGCTTCCAAACTGGATGACATTTATCTGCATGGCTCCCGTTGTTTTATTGGCAAAAGTTATGGAGGCAAAAGATATTTATGCGGTGCTTAACAGCTCCAGCCTGCATCTGATGATCATTATCTGTATGTTTTCCGGTATGATCGCAGCAACAGGACTGGATATTATCATTGGTGATTTTGTGGATCGTGTGACCAGTTCCCAGACCGGTAAGAAAAAAGAAATGATGATCTTCGCAATTGTATATATTGTATCAGGATTGATTTCTACCGTCCTTCAGAACAGTTATGTAGCATTGGCATTCCTTCCGGTTCTCAAGAGTATTGCAAGAAAGAACCGGATCAGCCTTTCCAAACTGGTTTTATTTGTTATTTTTGCAACGACACTTGGCGGCGCGATCACATTGATCGGCACTCCGACGAACGTGTATGCAAACACCGCATTAGAGGAAGCGGGTCTCCAGCTGTTCGGCATGCTTGATTTTGCATGGGTTGGCATTCCGATCTTTATCGTCGGCGGAATTTATATGATCGTAATGAACCGCTGGTGTGCATCTTATGATGATTTTGGCGAAGAGACAGAAGAAAAAGCTCTTACAAGCGGACAGAGAAGAAAACAGATGGTCGTTGGCATCACATTCCTTGTATTTGTAGCAGCACTTGTATTAAAATCCCTGAAGGTGATCTCGATCGATCCGAACTTTATCGGATATGCAATGATCGCAGTTGCAGTTCTGACAACGGTTGTAACACCAAAAGAGGCACTGGAATCTCTGGATTCACAGATGATCCTGTTCTGTGCAGGCATCAACTTAATGATCGCAGTTATGAACCAGAGTGGGCTTGGACAGGTATTTGGCGATATGATCATCAACATTATCGGCGAATCCAAAAACCTGTATCTGATCACCGCAGTTTTATGTATCGGCGCTTCCATTGCGACCTCTTTCATGAATAACATGGCATGCGCAGGAATGCTGGCTCCGGTAGGTATCTCCATTGCAAATGCATTAGGAGCAAACCCACAGGCGATCGTTCTTGCGATTGCAATCGGAGCCGGCTGCTCTTACCTGACACCGATCGCATCAGGAACAAATCAGACCATGATGATCTTTACAAAATTGAAATTCCAGGATTTTGCAAAATTCGGCTGGCCATTACTGATCATCTCCTGGATCTTATGTATTGCCATCCTGCCGCAGGTATTCCCATTTCCATGCGGTATTTGGCGACCGTTCGCCGCGAGAGCGGAATACCGATACTGACCAGCGCCTGCGAAAGCACCTCGTCGGACAAGGGGGACTGCGGATTCTCCGTGGAGATGAAGCGGCGTATCTGCTGTTTTGCCGCATCCACGGAGACATTGCCGCCGTCTGATGCCTGGAGCGCCGCGGTCAGCAGGTCACGGACAGGAAATACCCTTGCTTCAAACTGGATATACTTGCCCTTGACCGTGCGGCTGACCGTTGACACATTCAGCTCGAGCTGGTCCGCCAGCTGCTGCATCGTCAATGGGCAGAGTGGAGCGTCGTGCAGGAAATATTCCCGCTGCACCTGCACAACGGCACAGATCACACGGGAGATCGTGCGGTTTCGGCTGTCCAGATTCGCCAGCAGGCTTTTCGCCTCCGTCTGCTTTTTCTGAAGATAGTCCTTTGCCTCCCGGAATTCCTCCGCGTCGATCATCGAGCAATACATAGGGTCTATGCGCACGCGGGGAAGCGCGTGATCATTCATGTCCACGAACAGCTTTTCTCCCTCGCGGCGGATGATCGCTTCCGGCTGGACGTAGCCGGTCGTCTCCTCCGTCACGAAGCCCTGGGAGGGGATCGGATTCAGCCCGCGAATGATCTCCACGGCCTGCTGCACCTTTCCGATGGGCGCATGAAGCAGCGCGCAGAGTCCACGCATATCCCGCTTTGCAAGCAGCGGAAGTCCGAAACGGATCAGGTGGATATTGAGCTCTGTAAAATGGCATCCCGCAGACAACTGGAGCAGCAGACACTCCGAAAGGCTCCGCGCACCAACGCCGATCGGATCAAGCGCCTGCACAACGTACAGCGCTTGCTCCATATCAAAGAGGCTCTGTCCGGTATCCTTTGCCAATTCCTCCAGCGGGCAGTCCAGATACCCCGTGGTGCTCAGGCTGTCAATGATGAACAGGCAGCGCGCCATCGTCTCACGGTCCAGCGCCTTTATCTGTCCGAGCTGTTCGCGCAGATACTCGGTAAATGATTTCGGGCGTGAAAAAAAGGCGGTAAAATCCACGGGCTCTTCATCGCCCTGCGAAAATACAGCCTGCTGGTTCAGCAGCGCGATCTCCCGCTCCCGCTGAAATTCTATCGCCGTGACGTTTGGAGCATGAGGTCTCTCCACGTCAAGCAGCGGATTGGACAGCGCTGCTTCCTCCAGATAGCTTTGCAGCTCCGAGACCGGCATCTGCAATATTTCCAGAGATTGCAGCATCGTCTGCGTCAGGAGCAATTTCTGCGACTGCTCCAACTGCTGTTGCAATGCCATAGCTTCTTTTCTCCGTTATCCCTTCTGTTTCCATGCACGAGAGTCTGAGGTCCGTCCGGTTTAGAGGACCGGATCGACCGTATCGTTCCGCGCAGCCATCCCCGTGTGTTCCCTGGCGCCTGACTCTATATTTCTTTCACGCCAGGCAGCTTTTTATGTTCAAAAATATTATCTCACATTTTTTTCGGTTTGGAAAGGAAAGGATTTCGGTCAATTCAGGCGTTCTGCCATGGCATATAATAGCGGCGCAGGGCCCGCATCATGCGCTCGTAGCGCCGTTTGCACCGGTCCATGCGCCCATGTGCGATATCCCGCAGGCAGGGCGTCAGATAACCGTGCCACAGCGCAGCATAGATGCGGTCGCTGTCTCCGGATGCCCAGATGCGGCGGAGGATCTGAGGCGCATCACGGTAATACTCCTCGATCAGCGCCGGACCATCCGGGCATGAGCGAAGGTATCCGTCTCGAAAGGCGCGAAGCTGCTGAAGCTGCACGCAGTCATCCGGCAGGCCGCGATAGGTGCAGACAGCCTGCGTAATGTAGCACTGATACCACTTCCGGTCGAAGCCCTTGATGATCTGCTCATAGCGCACGAGCATATACCCATCCTTGGGGTAGCGCAGGGTCCATGCATCGTGGTAGGTCTGTACCAGAAGCTCGCTCACCGGCAGAGCCAACGCGTATATGGTGGGAGTAAAATAAATGACCGCCACCATCTTGCACATATCTAGACGCATCGCATGAACATGCCTGCCGCGGAGCGCGCCGATCCGCTCCGCGATCGCCGCGACCGTTTCCCGGCAGACCTCCGCGACGATCTGAGGCGTCTCGTCCGGAAAACGACCGCATACGTTCTGAAGCGCGCAGAACAGCGGAGAAAAACGGCCTTTGTACTCCTGAAATGAGGCAGCATAGTCCGCGTGGGTAAAGCGCTTATCGTCCCACTCCCAGATCGTATCGGGAAAACGGGCAAGAACTGCCCGCAGCTCCTCGTCATTGAGAATCGTTACAGGCAGTTCTTGATTCATGGCAATCCCTCTCTTACTTCTTAGACCGTTTGTAGGAGTCGATCACGACAGCGATCAGAATGACAGCGCCCTGAATGATGGTCTGAATATACTTGGGGAAGCCGAGCAGGTTCATACCGTTATTCAGAATAGCGATCATTACCGAGCCGAGCACAACACCGCCGATCGTACCGCAGCCGCCGGTGAAGCGGACGCCGCCGAGCACGGACGCAGCAATGGCATCGGACTCATAGCCTGTGGCAAGCTCAGGCTGACCGGAATACATACGCGCAGCCAGCAGCACACCGGCTACTGCGGCGCAGACGCCAGAAATCACATAAACGGAAATGCGGACCTGACCGATCTTTACGCCGGAGAACTTGGCTGCCTCGATGTTGCCGCCGACCGCATAAACATGGCGGCCGAATTTTGTCTGATTCAAAACGATAATGAGGGCGATCGTAATGACGATAACAACACAAACCGGCACAGGAATGCCAAGGAAATAGCCGCTGCCGAGATATTTGAATTTGTCGTTGATCAACTGCACCGGCGAACCGTTTGTAACGATATAGCCAATACCACGAATGATCTTCTGCATCGCAAGGGTGACAATAAACGGCGGCAGATCCGTTGCGTTGATGATACCGGCATTCATAACGCCGACCAGAGCGCCAAACAGTATCGCGGCCAGCAATGCAACCGCAAAGGGAACCTCTGCACGCACCAACATAACGAGAATACAGCCGGATGCGGCAACGGTAGAGCCAACGCTCAGATCGATCGCACCGATGAGCAATGCACACGTCATGCCGTAAGTCAATAGGATGTTGGTGGTCATCTGGCGCAGAACGTTGGTCATATTTGTTTTGCTGAGGAACACATCATTTTGCGTGGAGATGATCAGGCCAACAAGGATAATGGCGACGATGATACCGCCATTGCGCTTGATATAACCAATCAAAGGATTTTCCAGCAGCTTTGATTTGGTCTCTCTGTTACTCATTGTCGCTTCCTCCTGTGGCATAATACATAATTTCTTCTTGGGTTACATTGCGGTTCTCCGTATCGATAATGGTTTGCAGGTGTCCCTCGTACATGACGGCGATCCGGCTCGAGAGCTTCAGGATCTCCGGCAGCTCGGAGGAGATCAGGATCACAGAGATCCCTTCCCTTGCAAGACGCAGGATCAAATCGTAAATTTCATCCTTCGCACCAACGTCGATACCACGCGTGGGTTCATCCATAATGATGACCTCGGGATTCAAAGCGAGCCATTTCGATATGACGACCTTCTGCTGATTGCCGCCGCTGAGACCCGCACAGATCTGCCCCGGGCCGGACATCTTGATGGAAAGCTTGCGGGAGTATTCGTCAATGATCTCCGACTCGCGCTTTTTATTCACGTGGCACCCCGTGATAAACTGCTTTAAAACAGCCAGTGTCAGATTGAATTTAACGTCCAGCGATGTGATAAGGCCATATTTTTTCCGGTCCTCCGGGACAAGCACGATATGGTTATCCAATGCATCAGGGACGCAGCGGTTATGAATGGGCTTGCCGTTCAGAATGACCTCGCCTTCATATTTGTCAATGCCGTACAGTGCTTGCGCCATCTCTGTCCGTCCCGCGCCAACAAGGCCGGCAAAGCCGAGCACCTCGCCCTTGCGCAAGGAAAAGCTGATGTCATGCAGCCGTGCATTCGTCAGGTGTCTGACCTCAAGAATGTCCTCACCACCGCGGACCTTCTCTTTCATACCGCCGTTCTGGATCTCACGTCCGACCATCATGGCGATCAACTCATCGAGAGTAAGGTCCTTCATATCGCGGCTGCCGACATAGCCGCCGTCGCGCAGGACGGTGACGCGGTCTGCAATTTTAAAGATCTCCTCCATACGGTGGGAAATATAGATGATAGAGACGTTGTTTTTGCGCAATTTTTCGATCTGTTCAAAAAGGCTGTCGACTTCTTTGTTGGTAAGAGAAGACGTAGGCTCGTCCATAACGACCAGCTTCGCATCAAAAAACAATGCACGCGCGATCTCAACCATCTGCTGCTGAGCGATGCTCAATCCCTGAACCTGCATATCCGCACGCAGATTCAGTCCCATCAGATCCAGATGCTTCTGCGTAAATTCCGTCATTTCCTTTTTGCTAAGGAACAGACCCTTCTGCTTCTCCATACCAAGGTAAAGATTTTCAGTGATGGTCATGTTCTCAGCAAGGCAGATCTCCTGATGGATAAAATTGATCCCGTATTTTCTGGCCTCAAGGGGGCCGGTGATCTGTACCTGCTCGCCATTAATATAGATCTCTCCTGAATCTGCGTGGTACAGCCCGGCAAGGATCTTCATCAATGTTGATTTTCCGGCGCCGTTTTCGCCCATCAGTGCATGGACCTCGCCTGCCTTTACATCTAAATGCACATCATGCAAAGCACTGACGCCGGAGAAGGATTTGTTAATACCCTTCATAGACAGATAGTTTGTTTGCTGCATCAGTCGTTTCTCCTCCGTCTTCTATGTGTTTAATAAGGTACCTCCAGAGCCTCCGGGCAGACTCTGGAGGTACGTTTGGGCTGTTATCAGAAGCCCATCTTTGCTGCAAACTCTTCGACGTTGCTCGCGTCGACCCATTCGGTCTCCAGACGGACCGTCTTGTCCTCGATGGTCTTGCCGTCCAGAATGTCATACATGACCTCGACCGCCTTGGCACCCATGGCCTCGGGGAACTGAGCAGCACCACCGACAAGACGGCCAGTACGGATGTTTTCGACCTCAATGCTGGTGCAGTCGACACAGGAGACGAGGCAATCCATCTGCATGCTCTCGAGCAGGGAGATGGCAGCCTGGGCGACCTGAGAGTTATAGCCCCAAACAGCCGCCGCATCGGGATTGGCGATCAGAGCATCTTCCAGCTTGAGCAGGGCTTCATCGACCGTACCGAAGCCATCGACAAGAACGAGCTCAACATCGGGATACTGTGCCGCGACCTCCTTGAAGCCGTCGGCGCGCTCATTCGCCTCAACGTTGGGGAAATCGTAATAGAGAATGACCTTACCCTTGTAGTCGATCTTCTCGAGCAGGTTTTCCGCACAGAGCTTACCGGTGCTGACATAGTCCATCTTGACGCAGGCATCCTCAAACTCGGGAGCGCTGCTCGAGCAGTCCAAGGAGATCAGCTTGATACCGGCATTGTGAATCATTTCATAGGCGGCAACCACACCGTCGGGATCACGGGGAGCACAGATGATCGCATCCACGCCCTGGGCAACAAGGTCCTCAAGGGCCTTGACCTGCGTATCCAGATCGCCGTTGCAGTCGATGAAGAGATACTCATCTTCCGGGCGGATCGCGCCATCGACGCCATTGCGGACGGTCATCCAGTGCTCGGAGCCGCTCCAGCGCTTGGTGCAGTAGGCTACCTTATAACCGGTCTTTTCCGTGGTCTGGCCGGGATCGGGATTGGTGGTCAGTTCGTCGTTTGTCTTATTATCGCAGGCGGCCAGAGAGAAGGCCATAGTAAGCGCAAGCAGGAACGCGATCAGGGATCTCTTTTTCATTTTTCTTGACTCCTTTAAATAATTTGGGTTATTTTTTCAGTGCCGCTGCACCAGGGATCTCTGCATTAGATATACAACGCCTTTGATCAAACGTGGGCAATATCGTCGACCAAAGCGATCTTTTCCCAGCTGCCCGTCTCAGACGAGCGCTGAACCGCCGCCGCGATCTGAGCGACCTTCAAGCCATCATAGAAATCGGCGTGGAACTCCGTACCGTTGGCAAAGGCTTCGATGACATCACGGATCTCGATGGACTTATTGTCGCCGAGACCGATACCAAAACCGGCGACATTCCAAAGGCCACACTCGTGCGCGCCGCCGATCTCAATGATCTTGAAGCCCTTCTGATCGGCGGGGTCATCCTCTCTGCACAGCTCGATCTGGCCGAGCATTTGCTGATCCCAGCGGATAGCACCCTTTGTGCCCCATACCTCAAAGCCGCAGCCGTCGCCCTTTCCGCTGGCGACGCGAGACACTTCAAACGTGCCGACTGCGCCATTATGGAACTTGCACATAAAGCTGGCGAGGTCATCCACCTCGACCTTGCCCATCGGGGCTCCTTCGGCCTTGGCAGCCCAGAAGAGGTTGTTGCCCTTCGGAGGCAGCGGACGCTCTGGGAACACCGTCTTGAGCACACCGCAGACCTCATCGATGTCGCCGACAAGATAACGGGCCAGATCGATTGCGTGGGAACCGATGTCGATGATCGCGCCGCCGCCGGTCTTTTCCTTGCGGAATTTCCACGTCAGCGGAAGATCGGGATTGAGCGCAAAGCTCTGCTGCATGCACCCGCGGAAAGCGACCACATCACCGATCACACCTGCCTTGATGAGCTTGTGGGCAAACATAACGGCGGGCCATCTTCTCTTATTGAAGGCGATGGCATTTCTGACGCCGTACTTCTCGATCGTGTGGTAGATCTCAAGGCTGTCTTCGAAAGACAGGCCCAAAGGCTTTTCACAGTAGATCATCTTGCCGTTTTTGGCAGCCTCAGAGCAAATATCAAGATGAAGGTCATTCGGAACGACCACATCGATAACATCGATATCAGGCCGGGCAACAAGCTCACGCCAATCGGACATCGATTCTTCCCAGCCATAGCGTTCAGCACCCTGACGGGCAAGCTCGTCATTGATGTCACACAGGACCTTGCGCACCGGAACGGCAGAAGCGTCGGGGAAATGCATTGGCATGGCGGCATAACCGAGGGAGTGAGCACGGCACATGGTGCCGGCGCCGATGATACCAACATTCAGTTTCTTCATAATTTGCGTCCTTTCTATCAGGCGTCGTCGCGGACGCTCTTGAGCTCGAGTGTAATGGCGCTGTTATCAGAGGATTCCCAATAATCAATGAGGAGATCACGCACCTTGGACTGGAACACGCACTTGTAGCCGCGTGCGGCGAGCATTTCGCACATAGCGAGATGTTCCTTGTGCTCCTTAAAGGTCAGAGCTACATGATGGAAGGTCTCGCCATGCGTCTTGACGATATTGGCAACATAACCATCGGGGCTGTTGAGCGGTTCGATCACTTCAACATCCACACCGCAGATGTCCAGATGGTGGATACGGATGCTCATGGGCGTGCCGATGAGCACATTCTCCACAGGGAAATCACAATCGCGCGTGACGGTGATCTTGGCCCCCGGAATAGACATCAAAAACTCTGTTGCACGTTCTCTGTTGTCAGTAAACAGTCCAAAATGATCAAAAATGGGATGGACTTCGCCGAATTCCTTCATCAGCTCGTCAACTGTTTTCATGTGAGTGTTCGTTCCTTTCTTCAAATCAAAAATATTTACAGCTCAATGGCACTAAATGCCTGGATCTGCTGCTTGATGGCCTGCTCCACGGGGAGACGCTCGGCGCTCGAAGCGCCATAGAAGCCCGCGATGCCCTTGGTGTGGCTGAGGACATATGCGGCATCCTCAGGCGTGGCGATGGGACCGCCGTGACAAATCACCATTGTCTCAGGATTGATCGCCGTGACGGCGTCGTGGATGTCCTGCACCTTCTTGCATGCCTCGTCGATCGTCATGATGCCGTCCGCTGCAACGCCGACCATGCCGCCGACGGTGCCGCGGCAGTGCGCGACGACGATATCCGCACCCGCCTTCGTCATCTTTTCAGCTTCCTCGATGGTGTATGCATAGGGCGAGGTAAAGAGGTCCATCTCGTGCGCAATGTGAACCATCTCGACTTCCTTATCGTAGGAGATCCCGACGCTCTCAATGTTCTGACGGTAAACGGCAGTATATGTACCGACGGTCGGGAAGTTCTGGACACCGGAAAAGCCGCGGGCCTTGAGTTCGGTGAGGAAGGTCTTCATGTCGCGGAAGGGGTCGTTTGCAAACACACCTGCCAAAACGGGAGTATGCTTGACGACGGGGATCACGACCTTGCCGAGATCGAGCACGATGCTGTTGGCGTCGCCGAGCGGGAAATTGCCGTAGACAGAGGCAAGGCCCTGCATCCGGAACCAACCGGAATTATAGACGATGATCAGATCCGTGCCGCCGGCTTCTTCGCTCTTGGCACTCAGGCCGGTTCCGGCACCTGTGCCGACGATCGGCTTTCCGGCTGCCACCTTTGCTTTCAGGCGGCTGAGAATTTCACTGCGTTCCACTCTTGTTTGTTCCTCCTAAACTTAAAAATCAATAAATCTTCATCATTTCCTGTGCGACGATCTCGGCAAACTGCGGATCGTTGATCGCCAGGTCACATTCGATCACGGGAATATCCCTGCGCAGATTTTCCTGCAGCGCGGTAAAGAGCGCCTTGTCCGCGGCGCGGTCCACCAGCGGACCGCATGGACTGCTATACTGTGAGATGCCCTTTTTCGGAAGGATGACCTCTACAGGGCCCGTAGAACGGTTGACCTTCTCGGCAAGGATCCTGCCGATCACGCTGCATTCCTCCGCGTTTGTCCGCATCAGGAACAGGTTGGGGTTGTGCATATAGCCGGCGCGCCCCGCGTACTTCGTCGGCAGAGAGGACGGAGGCATAAAGTTTGCCAGATCCATTGCGCCGGGAACAACGATCTGCGGGGCTCCGGTCTCCGCCGCCGCTTCCATGCGGTGGGGGCCTGCCGTGCAGTTGCCGCCGACATATTCCTGACCGACCTCGCCGGTCGTGATATCCGCGACCGCGCCGATCGTCCCGCTGCGCACCATTTCTTCCAATCGCTTACCGCCCATGCCGTTCGCATGGAAGACGATCACCTCATACCCGTTGGCCTCAAGGATATCGCGCACATGGTTCACACATGGCGTCGTCACGCCGAACATGGACATTCCGACAACTTTTTTCTTTGCGTCCGCGCAGTCGTCCTGCCGCTCAAAGAGCACCATGCCCGCCATGGAGGCAGCTGCCGTGCGCAGGACCATGCGGAGAACGCGGTTCAGTCCGCACACATCCACGAGCGAATTCATGACGACGGTGTCCTTTACGCCCTCAAAAGGCGGCGTCCGCAGATTGACGATCGTGGAAACGATCATCTTCGGAAAACCAATGGGCAGTTCACGCATCACCATGGCGGCAAGCAGCGTTCCCTGTCCGCCGCCGAGCGAGATCGCACCGTCGATCTTTCCCTCATTGCACAGCCGGCGCACGATCGCAGCCGATCCGCTGCCCATCAGCTCAAAAGCAAAGTTGCGCTCGTGCCGCCCGATGTCGGCAAGCGTGCCGCCTCCGGCTCTTGCGACCTCTTCACAGCTGATCTGGCAGGGGAATGCCGTCTGCGGGGAGATACCCGTGTCGATCATCAGGGTCTCCACGCCGTTGCGCTCAAGCTGCTCCTTAAGGAAAAAATATTCCGCGCCCTTGGTATCCATGGTTCCGAATACCGCAACGACTTTCTTCATCTGTTGTTCTCCCTTCGGGAATTGAGATATCAGCGTTTGAGCGATTTGAACTCGAGTACCGTGTCGCGGATGGTCTTCTCGACCGGGATACGCTCGATGCTCGACGCGCCGACAAAGCCGTGAACGCCCGTGCGGCGGAAGCACTCCTGCACCGCCTTGGGGTCCTCGAGCGGGCCGCCGTGGCAGG
>ERZ780207.3032-NODE-3032-length-11201-cov-3.831599_pt1 | contig 11201 bp, 10 predicted proteins | sample MGYA00510977_ERZ780207 | MGnify/ENA primary metagenome ERZ780207 (study PRJEB29588, sample SAMEA2151383) | human gut metagenome | biome: human gut; feature: human-associated habitat; material: faeces | place: Denmark | collected 2008/2010 ... | reverse complement strand
AAACCCGCTGCTAGCGGGTTTACCTTTCAATTATGTACGCCGCGGTGCTTGAGCTTTCCTTGTGTGGCAAGCTCATTATAGGACGCATTAGCGCTATAATCGCTCTGATAAATATGTCTCGAAGAATGTTCGAGAAAAGCCCAGCTAACGAGCCCGTGGCTTTTGACAAGGAGTATCGATGCAGATTACCTCAGGCCTGCCTGAAGGCTTTAATGCCGGTGCGTACGACATGATTGTTGTCGGCGCCGGTTATGCCGGTGCCGTTCAGGCCTCGGCACGTGGTCGTGGCGCCGATTGCCTGCGCATTGTCCTCCACAATCTTGAGATTGTGTTTCCGGGCTATGCCGGCAAGCGAGTCCGACCAGCACGGTGCGCCGTAAAGATGCACCACCATGATGGCGCGTGTGCGCTCCGTGATGCGCTCCTCTATTTTTGAGAAGTCCATGTTAAGCGTGTCAATGTCGGCATCGACAAGCACTGGGCGCAAGCCGTTGTCGCTGATGGCAAGCACCGAGGCTATGTAGGTGTTGGCTTGCACAATCACTTCATCGCCGTCGCGCATCACACCCAGCTCCTTGTAGCCGCGAAAAATCAGCCGCAGGGCATCGAGCCCGTTGCTGCACGCCACTGCCCACGGCATTTTGGTGAGCGACGACAATTGCGCCTCGACCTGCTTGCCAAACTCTCCGTTGAGATACCAGCCTTTGTCGAGGACGCTGTCTATTTTCGATTGAATCGCCTGTCTGTAGGGCTCGTTGACAACCCCAAGCGGCAGAAATTCGTATTGCTTCATTTTCTTTTGTTTGCTGTCAGGTTCAGAAACTCATCATAGTCGCGCACGTAGTCTGCCTCGTCATACGGATCGGATGCCAGCGTGAGGCACACCGAGCCCGACGAGAAGTTGCGCAGACCCACCCATATCCCAGGAGCCACATACAGCCCTATGTTGGAGCGGTTGAGCGTCACCGTGCGCCGGCTGACGCCATCATCGATTTCAAGATCGAAACTTCCGCTGACCGCCACGATAAACTGATGGCAACGGCGGTGGGAATGTCCGCCGCGGTCTGTGCCGCCAGGCACGTCGTAGATATAGAACCCCCGCTGCACCTCAAACGGAAAGTCTTTGCCGTTTTCCACCACCGTCAGATTTCCGTTCTCATGGTGATGACGGTCGAGCGTCAGCAGCCGGCAGTCGTCGACCGACACAGTTGCGTGATTGTCATTTTCCATTGGCCAAAGTCGTTTTATAAAGGTTGAAATCCTCGATATAGTCGGAGGCGTCATAAGGCGTCGACGCCAAAATCAGAGCCACCGAGTTGGTTGAGAAATTGTCGAGTTCGCGCCACATAATCCGTGGCACATAAAGTCCGTAGTACGACCGTGCCATGTGGTAACGGCGCTCTTCCGAACCGTCGTTGAGCACAATGTCGAAACTTCCCGACAACGAGATTATCAGTTCCTCCTGTCGGTGGAACGCGTGGCCGAAACGCTTCTTTCCGCCAGGCACGTCGTAGACCCAGTATGTGCGCGCAATCGGGAACGGGACAACCCCGCCGTTCTCAAGAAACGACAGGTTGCCGCGAGGATCGCAGATCTTAGGCAGGTCGATATGTCTTACTTTTTCAAAACCCATAGCAGGCTTCTATGTTTTGGTTCGCTCCTACAAAGTAAAAACATTTCCGCCAATCCGCAAAATCTTTCTTCATCGGTATTGCAAAAACAATTGGTTGATGTATTAATGCGGGAACTTCTGAAATGGCAAACATCGAATAAGAGACAAGAACCGCATGCCGAAGCAAGCGGTTCCTGTCTCTTTTCCCAAACAAAGTTCACATCATAGCGTCCTATGTTTTTGACTAATCTGCCATTTCACACATCTGCAATAACTTTTGTTATCACAATGTCATCCCCTCCTGGCACATTCATATCAACACCATTGCGATAGCATTTTCGTGTCTTAGTCCTTGTATAGGGATATCCGTCTTTTATATAAAAAGGCTCCTGCGTAAGGTGTATGACATCTTTACTTTTGTCAAACCAATTTATAACGAAAGTGTCATCATATTTCGAAATTACATCAAACCTGGAAAAATACAAACATTGTCCGCTCTCACTTCCGTCTGGATCTCCAATCATCAGCCGGCTCCAAGGCGGAACCTCTCCAAACGCAAAATCTGAATCAATTTTAGGAGTATATACAACATTCTCGTATTCTATCGACAGCATCCCTTTTATTTTTTTTACGCCATCTTCTTGCTTTAATATATCCTCTCCATTTTTGTCAAGCACTCTAATTTTAAATGTCCACGTATGATATCCAATATCAAGCGACTCATACTTTGGCTCGTCTTCTTTATTGCATCCTGACAAAACCAAACAAAGTGCAAAAATCAACAAAGATCCTATTTTTTTCATAGCAAATTTATTTTGTTGGATAAATGTTATAAATATTTTCTCTGTTTTGAGCATTCAGCTTAGCTCCTTTTCCTGTAATGACCTCATTGCTAACGTAATAACCATTATATTCGCCTTTAAAATACCCCCAGTTCATATATAGATAAGAATAACCATAGTTTTGTATTCCATAACGGACAAGAGGCTCAAAGTTTCGCTTAGTTCTGAAGGTGTATATTTCGGTATAATCATTCTCGCTCAGTAACTGCGCACCACTTACCACCCAAGCATGGCCAACCAACATACCCGCGCCAGCACGCATATATACAGGTCTTGAGTTTTTCAAGTCTGCCAAAACTTTACCCATATCATATTCTCCGACATACGCTTCTGTGTATCCAAAATCGTTTAACACACTACATACATTTGATATCATGGTCGTCGTAAAAGGCTCTTCTTCATAGCCTATACGATATTCTGCTTTCGACTTTTGCGCTATCTCCAACAAGAAATCCGATGTTGTCTTTGTGCCTTTTGCTGTCGGCATATCTGCCCAATTAAAACGTTGTGGATATTTATGATAACACATTATCTGCCCAGCTGCCAAGGGGCCACAGCCTACAGCCGCAAGTTCTCCATTATCCAATCTTGGAAAACTCTGATTAAATCCAGCTTCGCTCTGACACCACTCTGTACTCAATAGATTTGGAACGATTTCATTCTTGATTATTTTTTTATTCACCCCAATCGACAAGCGCTCCCACTCTTCTTCATAGAGCGGATAAATAGCCCCTTTCACCTCTTCCGCATACGGGTTTTCCTCTGTTATGTCAAATACGGTATAGCCTTTAGCAATCCATGCAGACACAGAGTCTTGCAGAATGGTCTGCGCTCGAATCACATCAGGGTCACTTGAGGAACGTTTGCGCGCCTTCAATGCTTTTGAAGTTTGCGGCTGCTCATACCGTTGCCACATACTACGAAATTTTTGAATTGAATCATCGGGCAACTGCTTTGCCAACTCAATTGCCGACAATGTCTCCGCATGCCAATCTACCAATCCAGAGCCTCCTATTCCAGACACATCAAAATTACCTTTATCTGCATATGCCAACACCGGACAATAGCGTTTAGTTGCACTAATCAGCAAGAAACCTTGGTTGTCTTTGTAGTTAACCACATAGATAGCAGCATTGCCAGATGCATCAGTTATCACCGATGTGTCATAATCAACTCCACGCGTTCGCTGTCCACCAAAGAATTCTGAAACCACCATCCCAATATCACTTGCTGTGACATCGTCCGTTTGAAGACCAACTTGTTGGTCGACATTAACCTCGCCTCGGACAAGAAAGTCCTCTTGATTGCTGCATGCGCACAGAAAAATAGTGGCTAAAACAGCAAGGAAAATGAATTTTCTCTTCATATTTTTTCTTGTTAATGGTTTGCGCCGTAAAGATAATACGAAATCTTTGATTTGCAAATAATTGCCACCAAAAAAACGCGGGCGGGACACAGCCTTGTGACCCACCCGCGCCGATATGTTTAGGCGTGGACTATTTCACGATTACCTTCGCTACTTTAACGCCTGTTTTTACGATATACACACCTTGCGCCACTGCCGCCTCAACGTGGCTGCCTGTGCCTGTATAGACTATGGCTCCATTAGGCTGCATGATGACGGTCTGCGCGGTTGCTCCGTCAACCACAATCTTGCCGTCAAGGGCTGTAATCGCCACATTGTCGCCGTCAACAGCCTCAACGCCTGCCTCTCCTGCCACTACTTCGTTGCCAGGCACCGACTCGCCTTTGTTGTATGCCACGGTGACCATATATTTGTTCTCTCCGTCGGGAGCGGCGGTATCGACAAACTGTGTGCCCGAAACCGGCTGTTCCGTGATTTTCTGACGGTTGCGGTACACGTTGTATCCTTCCACTTCCAGTCCGTGGGTGGCGCCGGCGGCGATAAACGTAACGTCGTCGACAAGCAGCATGTAGCATCCTTCAGAGACGCAACGGATGGCGAAATGTTTTGCTCCCTCCGGCAATGCAACGTCATAGCGTGTCCATGCGTTTGGCACATTCTCGTATGTGCCGAGTTTCACGAAATGGTCGGTCGACGTGTCGGTGGTGGAATAAAGCACCTCAAACGTCTCGGCATAACTTGGTATCGACGAATAACTCTTGGCATAGAACGATACTGTCTGGGCGATGCCCTTCAGTTCGGGTGAGATTGCCCAGTCATCGCACTGCGAACCGTCGTAATTGAATATCTGCGCGATATATTTTTTGCCCGAATGCGCGGCAAACGAGGCGTTGGCGCCTTCCATCGACGCGTCCATTACCCAGAACGACTGCACCGACCCCTCATAGGTGATGCCTGGGAAGGTTATGCCCTGGAACTTGCCCACCTGGGCGTTGTCCATATCGGTGAATGTCCATCCGCCCACTCCTTGTGTGGCAAACGACTCATAAGCCTCAAACGAGTCGGTGGTTGCTTCCGGCTTCGCGGTGCTGAGGTCGGGGGCTGTCCATGTCAGAGTGACGGCATTGCCGCTGCGTGTGGCTTTAAGGTTGGTTGCCACAGGATATTCCGGAGCTTCTGCCACGGCTTTGACCACAGCGGTTGTGTTGTTGGCTGGATTCTCATCACCTTCACACACCACCTTGGCATAGTACTCGTTGTCGCCGTTGTCGATCACTTCCAGTCGGTCGGAGAATCCCACTTGCGTCCGTGTGCACGAATAGAGTTCCGGACCCTCTGCCTCCTGAATCTTCTCGCCGTTGCGGTACAGCTCCACTACATAGCCGCCGACGGACTGCGTTCCTGCATTTTCCACATCGACTTCAATGTCGAAGTACTGTCCTGTTGTCACAGTCTCGGGAATGCTCAGACTGACTGCCGCAAGGTCGCGTGCCGGAGCCTCGCCTACTGTTATGGCATCCAACGGAATGGCGTGATAGTTTTTCGTGACTCCGGTAAACACGATTTGCACCACCTTGTCCTTGTATGCTGTCAACGGAAGAATCACCTTGTTCCATCCGTATTCACCCACTTCTTTTATCTCCATACTCTTGATGAGATTGAAGCCCGAGCCTGTGCCGCCATAGATTTCAAGCACGTTCTCATCGTCGTTGTTGCTGCCGTTGCCGAAGTTGAACGTATAGAATGAGAGCACCGGATTCTGCAAGCCCGACAAATCGATTTTGCCGCTGTAGTAACGGGCGCTGTCGTCGGTGTTTTCGCCAAGCATGGCTACATATCCGCCATCGCCGTCGCGCGATGCGAGGTCGGCTACGTCTTCATCGGTAAGCGGCGTCCACGCCGGGGCGGTCGACTGGTTTTTGGCCACTTCAGAGCGCCACAGCGACGATGCCTTGCCTCCGGCAAACGACTCTGCAAACGGAACGGAATAGTTTGTTCCCACTGGGAAGAGTGCGGTCTTGACGGCTGTAGACTTGCCAGAGATTGTCTCTGCATACACACCGTAGGCAATGAAACGCTGACCTTTGCCGGTGTCTATGGCATGGTGGACGTAACGGGTGTCGGCAAGTCCTTCCACGATGTCTGACTCTGTGAAATAGCTGTCGAGCACAATTTCGTAACTAACCACCTTATAGGTGATCAGCGACGGGTCTATGCGGTTGCCTTTCTCATCTGTTGTCGGGGCGCTCCATGTGATTTCCACATCGCCGGGCGTCGTTTCCTTGACCTTGAAATTGCCGACGGCTGAGGGCTTGCCGGACCCGACAAATACGTCGGCCGACGCTTCCAAACCACGTCCTGTCGCACTGTAAGCCACTGCCATATAGCTGTGGTTGCCGGCAGTGACGGTCTCGTCGACAAACGTGACAGGCTGTCCTGGAGCCACAGGGCTGATGGCCTTTATAAGTGCCTTGTCGCGATAAATTTCCACTTTGTCCAATGCCGTCAACGACACTCCGGTCGACGTGAGAGCAGGTGCGGTAAACGCCACTGTCACCTTGTTCAGACCCGTTGGCTCTGGCATCAGCGTAAGGTCGGTTACCGCTGCTGGGCTTTCCGCTGCCACGCCGGCCGACAAAGCAATGTTGTCAACCAACATGCCGCGGCGTTCTGCGTCAGAGATGCAGTGGATGCCGATATAGTATGTTCCGGCTGTGGCAACAGTGATTTTTTGAGTGAAGTGCTGAAATTTATCTGTTTTAAGCAATGTTTCTCCAACAACGGTCTCTGTCATCGCGGCGGCGGTGGCGGCGGTGCCCATCTTCACCTCAAAACGCTCTGTACCCAAGAAGCTGCTGTAGCAACGGGCATCCATCTCGAAGGTATACGTGCCGCCGGGGGCGAGACTGAACGCTGGCATAATCAGCCAGTCGTCCATGCTGCTGTCGTCGGAATAATCAATCATTGCCGACTTGTAGTAGTCACTGTGATACCACGTCTTGTTGTCGCTGTTCGCATCGACGACGGTCATCGTCGCAAAATCGGCGGCAGTGTCAAACGTCTCGCTATAAGGCAAAGCTGTGCCTGCCATCACCGGCATCGCTGCCGATGCTGCGATAACTGCTGTCAGTAAAAAATTTTTCATACAATACATTTTATCATTTGTTTTCTTTCTCTTAATGTCCTCCTATCCACAGACACGCCATGCTGAGCAACACCAGGCAGAGGTCGACGGCTTTCGACCGCAGATTCTTCTCCCTGAAAATCATCGCGCCAAAGCAGAACGATACTATCACACTGCCGCGGCGCACCATGGAGGTCACTGAAATCATTGCGTCGGGATAGGTCAGAGCGTAGAAGTATGCGGCGTCGGCAAGGGTGATAAACACTGAAATCAGCATTATCGACCAACGCCAGCGGAACGGCGAGGCCTTGCGCTGAGGCAACCACACCACAAGAAGCACAATGCCCATTATCACGCACTGATAGAAGTTATACCAGCACTGCACGGTAATCGCACGGATGCCGGCTCCCGTGGGCGACATCAGAAACTTGTCGTAAAGCCCGCTTACGGCTCCCAGAAGTGCTGCCGCCACCAGATAATATATCCATCGGTTATGACTGAAACGGATGCCTTCTTTCTTGCCGCTGCGGCTGAGCATGTAGAACGACGTGACGGCAAGGAGCACGCCTGCCCATTGCCAACCATTAAGACGCTCGCCGAAGATAATAAGCGCACCGAGCAGAGTCAGCACGGGACGGGTGGCGTTGACCGGACCTACGATGGTGATTGGAAGATGTTTGATAGCATAATAGCCCAATATCCACGACGACAGTACAATAAAGGATTTCAGAACGATAAACCGCTGTTCGTGCCATTGCCAGTTGCCGACACACAGCAGCGATTCGCTGCCAAGGATGCCGGTATGCGAGGCTACGATGAAGGGAAGAAATATCAGCGCACAAAACAACGTGTTGCAGAAAAGCACCGGGATGACGGCATTTTCCCGCAAAGAGTATTTTTTTGCCACGTCGTAAAGCCCAAGAAGTGCCGCCGACAGAAAAGCGAGACTCAACCACATAAAAATATTGTCTTTTTCTTACGCAAAGACATCACAAAGGTAAATCATATTAACCATCATTCCAAAACCTATCGACCGAATTTATTATTGTTTGCACAAACTGCCGCAAAAACGCCAAAAAGCGATTGTGGAAACTTCGTCGCGGAGCTACGCCACTACAGATGAGGCGGTGTGCATACAATCATTCTTGGTATTTCCGAAGGGAGTCTGTCTATTTGGAACGATTCTTTCGCAACCTATTGTTGGGAGAAAACAACGAGTTGAGAAATCGTTTCATGGTGATTAATGCTCCTAAAGACATCGGTATCCCCACCCCGACAAGTACCCCGACAAGTACCCCGACAAGCTCAGACAATCCATTGCAGATAGATAATGAGAATATCAGCCGCTTAATAAAGGCGATTGCAAACAATAGATTATCTGTCAAAGAGATGATGGCTTCCGTAGGATTAAAGAATCGTGAGAATTTTATGGAATACTCACTTAATCCCGCCATGAAAGAGGGATTTGTTTCTATGCTCTAGCCCGACAAGCCACGTCATCCTCGTCAGAAATATCTATTGACGATTAAAGGATGGGCGGTGTATAACTCAAACAATCGGAAATGACGATATACGAGAACAACATATCCTCTATTCATTCCGACTTTGAACAGATTAAAAAGCGAGACACAAAAGGTTCGGAGCATTAGACTTCCCCCCACTTCGTCATCGTGTCACCCAACAATAAGTGATGTAAAGATATAAAATATTATCTATCAATAAATTACAATACTCACCTTTTAAACAACGAAGTCGGGAGATACGAATATTCTGCAAATATGCACTACATTCAGTGCAATTTAACAGCAAAACTGCACTCGTTTGAGTGCAGTTTTGCTGTTTCCTATATCTTTTTTTCTATTTTATCGATGCTTTCAAGCCTTCAATCACGGCGTTGCTGAATCCACAAGCCTCCATGCGGTTCAAGCCTTTTATTGTGAAGCCGCCTGGGGTGGTCACCTTGTCTATCTCCTCCTCCGGATGTGTGCCGCGGGCAAGCAACAGGCTGGCAGCTCCCTTGACTGTCTGCGCCACAATTTTCTTTGCCTGACCGGGATAAAGCCCGAGCTCCACACCGGCTTCCATCGCCGCGCGCACGTAGCGCAAGGCATACGCCGTGCCGCACGAGCCAAGCGCCATTGCCGCGTCAAGCAGTCGCTCTTCCACGACAAGAGTCTCGCCGAGACGGTTGAAAATGTCGGTCACCACAGCCAATTGTCCACTGTCTGCTCCGTCGTCGGCTATTACAGTCATACTTTCGCCGATGGCGATAGCGGTGTTGGGAATCACGCGGAAAAGCGGCGCTGTGCCGAAGAGTTCGCGAAGATGGCTGAACGGCACTCCTGCCACCACCGACACGATGGTCTGGCTGGAGGTCAGCACTGGGCGTAAGCCTTCTGCCACACTGTCGATGAGCCATGGCTTAACGGCTATTACAACGATGTCGGCGGCTGCGGCTGCCTGACAATTGTCGGTCGACGTCTCTATCTGCGGATATTCAGCCTTGATGGCGTCGAGTTTGGGCTGTGTGCGGTTGCTCGCCGCAATTGTATGCTCTGACGCAAAAACAGCATCGGCAGCGAGACCTCTTGCGATCGCGCCGCCCATGTTGCCGCATCCAATGATTGCGATTTTCATTGCTTTTTATGTTTTTTTATTCTGCTGCCGGAGCGTCGGTCGGTTCCGCGCTGTCGTCGGCATCATCCTTATGGAAAAGTTTTGCCTTGATTTTTGCCTCAAGTTCTTCGGCAAGCTCCGGGTTGTCGCCAATCAGACGTTTCACGGCGTCGCGGCCCTGTCCGAGTTTAGTGCCGTCGTAGGAGAACCACGAGCCGCTCTTGGTTATAATGCCGAGATTCACACCGAGGTCAAGGATTTCGCCGCTGTGCGACACGCCTTCGCCGAATGTCAACTCAAACTCTGCTTTGCGGAATGGAGGCGCAACCTTGTTTTTCACAACCTTTACTTTTGTCTGATAGCCAAGCACGTCCTCGCCGTTCTTGATGGCGCTGGTACGACGGATGTCAAGACGCACAGAAGCGTAGAACTTCAAGGCATTGCCTCCGGTAGTGGTTTCCGGCGATCCCCACATCACACCGATTTTGTCGCGCAGCTGGTTGATGAAGATACATGTGGTGTTGGTCTTTGAGATTGTGGCTGTAAGCTTGCGGAGAGCCTGCGACATCAAACGCGCCTGCAGACCCATCTGCTTTTCGCCCATCACTCCTTCGATTTCGGCTTTTGGTGTCAACGCCGCAACAGAGTCGATAACGATTATGTCGATTGCCGATGAGCGGATAAGCTGGTCGGCGATTTCAAGTGCCTGCTCGCCATTGTCGGGCTGCGAAATCCAAAGGTTGTTGACGTCAACGCCAAGTTTCTCGGCATAAAAGCGGTCAAACGCATGCTCTGCGTCGATGATGGCTGCTATGCCGCCCTGCTTCTGCGCCTGGGCGATGGCAAGGATGGCGAGCGTGGTCTTTCCCGACGATTCCGGGCCGTAGATTTCAATGATACGTCCGCGGGGATAGCCGCCCACGCCGAGTGCGTAGTCAAGTCCGATGATACCTGAAGGAATCACCTCGATATTTTCTATATTGTCGTCACCGAGTTTCATTATCGCTCCGCGGCCATAGTCCTTTTCTATCTTCGACATCGCATTCTGCAAAGCTTTAAGCTTCTCGCTTGCAGCTGCTGTCTTGTCTGTTGCTTTCTCCATAGTTATGCTTTTTTGTTTATTATTTCAAGAATCTGCGAGGCACTGTTTTTGGTGTCTACTTTTGCAATAATGTCGGTCACGGTGCCGTCGCCGTCTACAAGAAACGTGGTGCGCACCGTACCCATATACTCCCGTCCTGCCATCTTCTTTTTCTGCCACACGCCGAACGCTTGATTGAGCGTGGTTTCGGTGTCGGCGATAAGTGTGAACGGCAGCGAGTGTTTGGCGGCAAACTTCCCGTGCGATGCCGCGCTGTCCTTGCTCACGCCTATCACCTCATACCCTGCGCTGCGGAGGGCGTCGTAGCCGTCGCGCAGGCTGCATGCCTCGGCGGTGCAGCCGGGAGTGTTGTCTTTCGGATAGAAATAGATGGCAAGACGCTTTCCGGCATAGTCGGATGCCTTCACTTCTTTGCCGTTGGCGTCGACGCCAAGCATTTCCGGTATTTTGTCTCCTATTTTCATTGTCGTTTTGTTTTTAGGATGCAAAGTTACTACAAAAAAGTGAAATGCGGAAAGATATAGTGATAGAATTGAGTT
>ERZ780207.3017-NODE-3017-length-11242-cov-17.206222_pt1 | contig 11242 bp, 7 predicted proteins | sample MGYA00510977_ERZ780207 | MGnify/ENA primary metagenome ERZ780207 (study PRJEB29588, sample SAMEA2151383) | human gut metagenome | biome: human gut; feature: human-associated habitat; material: faeces | place: Denmark | collected 2008/2010 ... | reverse complement strand
AAATCCCTACGGGATTTTTTTCAATCATTACTAAATTATCACAGGGACAACTTGTGTATATCATTTCCTAAAAAAAATCGGTGTAAATAGGATTTAAATGGGTTTCATAGGTGTTCCCTTCGGAGCAAATCTGGGTGGGGCAAAATGAAAATCGGCCACGCCTTGATTGGCGCAGCCGATTTCAGATTTATATCGAAGTCGTTTTATTATTTACTTTCTGTTGGCTTCAATTTATTTGGCTTTACGTTCGCTACGTTGGATCAATGCGTAAGCGGTAGGAGCTGCCACGAAGAGTGATGCGCAAGTACCGAATACCACACCGAGAATCATTGCGAAGTTGAATGCACGAATTGATTCACCACCGAACAAGAAGATAACCACGAGCACGAGCAATGTACTGAGTGAGGTCATCATTGTACGGCTCAATGTGCTATTCAACGCATTGTTGAATGTAATCTTCAAATCCTGTTTTGGGAAGAGTTGACGATATTCACGCACACGGTCGAATACCACCACGGTATCGTTGATTTGGTAACCGATTACGGTAAGGATTGCCGCAATGAAGGTTTGGTCAACTTCCATAGAGAATGGGAGCAAGCCGTGGAGAGTGAAGAAACCGATTACGATGAACGAGGTGAGAGCCACAGCCGAAACAGCACCGAGTGAGAATGCCCAGTTGCGGAAACGCAACAAGATGTAGAGTGCCATTGCGACGAGTGACCAGAACACAGCCCAAACAGCCTCGCGGGTCATATCATCAGCGATAGAAGGACCTACAGCATCCACAGACACGATACCGAGTTTGCTTGCATCGCCTTCTGTGCCGGTGTTGTTGCTGAATTGTGCTTCAGTCAAGTTGCCGAGGTATGGTTTGAATACCTTGAAGAGCATACCTTGAATTTCTTCATCCACCTTAGCAGTGTTTTCTTTCACCTTGTAGTTGGTAGAAACACGCACGGTTTGGTCGTTATCGATAGTGATTACAGAAGAAGTGACATCGCCACCAAATTCTGCCTTCACGAGCTTATCGAGTTCGTTGGCATTAACAGCCTTTTCAAACTTCACGATATAGTTACGACCACCAGAGAAGTCGATACCGAGGTTCAATGGACGGATAAAGAACATTGCGATGATAACTGCTGCAACCACGAGAACCACAACTGAAGTTTTGCCACGCTTGCTCACGAAGTCGAACTTGGTGTTTTGCAAGAAGTTCTTCACCATGTTGGTGGTGAATGTCATTGTGCCAAAACCGAATCGGTTTTTGTTCAAGAAGTTTTCGAGCACGAGGCGTGTTACAAACACGGCTGTGAAGAATGAACAGCAGATACCCACGATGAGGGTGATAGCGAAGCCGTGTACTGGACCAGTACATTGAGCAGCCAAGATAGCACCAGTGATGATAGAAGTGAGGTTACCATCGAAGATTGCAGAGAATGCGTTCTTGTAACCGTCGGCAACAGCAGCCTTCAAGTTCTTACCATTGCGGAGCTCTTCCTTACAACGCTCGAAGATAAGCACGTTGGCATCCACAGCCATACCGAGAGTAAGCACGATACCGGCGATACCAGGAAGGGTGAGCACGGTCTGGAACGATGCAAGCACACCTACAATGAAGAAGAGGTTGAGAATCAAGCCGAGGTTGGCGATGTTACCAGCCTTCACGCCGTAAACCATCATCATCAGAGCCATCAAGAGAACGAGAGCGATAACGAATGATACCACACCACTCTTGATTGATTCCTCACCGAGTGATGGACCAATCACACGTTCGCTGATGATGTTAGGACGTGCCACCATCTTACCTGATTTGAGCACGTTTGCCAAGTCGGTAGCCTCTTCCACTGAAAAGTTACCAGTGATTTCGGTGTCGCCACCGTCGATTTGTTGGTTCACGTTTGGATAAGAGTAAACCACGTCGTCGAGCACAACAGCCACTTGACGGCCAATGTTAGCTCCAGTGAGGCGTGACCATTGGCGAGCGCCCTCGTCGTTCATCTTCATGGTCACAGCTTGACCCTTGAGTTGTTCGAAACGAGTGTCAGCATCTACCACCACGTCGCCAGTCATTGAAGGACGGCCGTTCACAGTCTTCAACGCAATGAGAGCCACATAGCCATTGTCCTGTGCCTTTACGTCCCAGCAGAGCTTGAGGTCGTTGCGAATCACACCGTAGCGTGCGATAGCTTCGTCGATAGCAGCTTTGTCTTTTTCCTTAGCATAACCTACCACGCAGCCATTGCCGGTGATTTGGAGAGCCTTGGTGATGTCGAAATCGCCAGCAGCCACTTTCTTAGCTTCTGCCACCTTAGGTTCTGCTTCTTTCTTAGCAGAGTCGGCAGCGGCTTGAGCGTTTGCAGAGTCGGCAGCGGCAGCCTTTGGTTCCTCAGTTTTCTTGCCAGAAGCGGCAGCCATAAACTTTTGGAAGTCGTTAGCGATTTCGCTGTATTTGTAAGTTTGATAGAATTCGAGGTTTGCAGTTTGTTGGAGCATCTTCTTCACACGCTCGCGGTCCTTCACACCTGGAAGTTCAACGAGAATGCGGTTGCTGTTGGCAAGCTCTTGGAAGTTAGGTTGAGTGATACCCATCTTTTGAATACGGGTAGCGAGCACGTTGAGCGTGTTCTTCACCTGAGCCTTCACTTCAGCCTTGAGGACATTTTCAACCTCATTGTCTGACATTGAAGGATTTTCCTTAATCTTAGCCACCTTTTCACCGAAGATAGATTGCCAGTTGCTACCGCCGTTGCTCTTGAATGCTTCGCAGAATGCGTGCACTGGGTCCTTGCTACCTTTTGATGCTTCAATAGCCTTTTTAAACTTCTCAGTTTCGTTCTTGTCTGACAATTCAACGAGGATGTCGGGAACTGAGAGTTCGAGAGTGGCAGTCATACCACCCTTCAAGTCGAGGCCGAGACCGAGTTGCTTTTCGCGAACGTCTTGCAATGTGTAGTAGCCCAGCCAAACCTTCTCTTTTGAAAGAGAGTCAATATAACCGTTGTAGGCATCATTGTACTTCTTGTCGCTGTGGTCAATCTTGCCAGCCACCTTAACGGCTGCCTCCACTGCCTTGTCTTCGTAGTGGTTAGCTACGAAAGTAAACGACATGTAGAACAAGCAAATCAATACCAAGAAACCGGTTATAACTTTAATAAAACCTTTAGTTTGCATGTGTAAAATTTGTTATTATTTTGTTTGTTGTTTTATTTACACCAAAAAACGCTCCCGTCCAATTAGGAGAGAGTTTACAGACTGCAAATATACAACAAAAACTTGGAGTTGAAAACAAATTGCTCCCGAAATTCACCTAAAAACATTTTTCTACCCTTTTCATGCGCCACGATAGCCCCTTTCTCGCTATCAATCAAAGCAATTATCACTATTCGCCGCCTTCGGATTTCGCTTGCACAAATGTGCGAAAAGCACTAACTTTGCTCTAACCAAAAAACCGTAGTGAAATGAACGAAAAAATGAAAATCGTGGTGCTCGACGGCTTTGCCGGCAATCCTGGCGACCTGAGTTGGGCACCGCTCGAAGCATTGGGCCAATGCACTGTGTACGACCGCACCGCACCCCAGCAAGTGATAGCACGCGCTGCCGACGCGCAAATCATCCTCACCAACAAGGTGGTGATGAGCCGCGACGTGATTGAAGCGCTCCCCCACCTCAAATATATCGGCGTGATTGCCACAGGCTACAATATCATCGACCTCGACGCGGCACGCGAGCATGGCGTGGTGGTGACCAATGTGCCTGCCTACAGCACTCGCTCGGTGGCACAAATCGTGTTTGCCCACCTGCTCGACATCACCAACAGCGTGCAGCACTACACCGCCGAGGCGCACCGTGGCGCATGGAGCGAATGTCAGGACTTCACCTATATCAATACGCCCGTGATGGAACTCGACGGCAAGGTGATGGGCATCGTGGGGCTGGGCAATATCGGCAAGGCGGTGGCACAAATTGCCTTGGCGTTTGGCATGAAGGTGCTGGCTTACACTTCCAAGGCACAGGAGCAGCTACCTGAAGGCATACAGAAAGCCGATATGGACACGCTGTTCGCCAACAGCGATGTGGTGTCGCTCCACTGTCCGCTCAACGCCTCCACAAAGGGTTTGGTGAATGCCGAGCGACTGGCGCAAATGAAGCGTGGTGCCATCCTTATCAACACCGCTCGTGGTCCGCTGGTCGATGAGGAGGCTTTGGCTGAGGCTTTAGCAAGCGGCCATCTGATGGGAGCCGGCGTGGATGTGCTCACCCAAGAGCCACCGTTAGCCACCAACCCTCTGCTGGCACAGCCTGGCTGCCACATCACCCCACACATCGGCTGGGCAAGCGATGAAGCACGCGTGCGCCTGATGAACATCCTCATCGCCAACGTAAAAGCCTTCATCGACGGCACCCCACAAAACGTAGTATCATAAAAACACGGTAGGGCGTAAAAAACAGTAGGGACGTGATACTTCACGTCCACCCATAATAGTGATAACATATTGGTTAACAACCATTTTAATGCGGACGCGAAATATCGCGTCCCTACCGTATTGATTTCAAAAAAACAGGCATAAATCTAATTTCTGATATCTAACTTCTAATTTCTTAAAAGATGGATTCGGTGGTGAGGGTGGTGAATAGTTCAAGGGCTTTCAAACCCATGATGGAATTGCCTCTGCCATTGAGGCGTGGACTCCACACGGCTATGGTGTATTTCGAGGGATAGAGCGCCACAATGCCACCGCCCACGCCGCTCTTGCCAGGAAGTCCCACCAAAAAAGCGAACTCCCCTGCCTCGTCGTAGAAGCCGCAAGTCTGCATAATGGCGTTAATACGCTTCACACGCGACACAGTGAGGTTGACGCCAGCGTGCGAAAACGGCTCGTTGCTACGCGCAAAGGCGGTGAACGCCTGTGCCAAGTCCTTGCAACTCATCTCCACGGAGCACATCATGCAATAGAGGTGCAGCACATCTGCCACATCGTTTTCGAGGTTGCCGTGGTGCTTGAGCAGATAGGCGATTGAGGCGTTGAGGTAACTGCAACTCAATTCCGAGTCAGCCACTTCCTGCGAATACTGAATGTCGGGGTTGCCAGCCAGTGTCCGCACAAAATTGATGAAAAATTCTTCGGGATTCTCCAAATTCGACAGCAGCACATCTGCCAAGACGATAGCGCCGGCGTTGATGAACGGATTGCGGGGCTTGCCGCTCTCGTATTCGAGTTGCACCAGCGAATTGAAGGCAGAGCCAGATGGCTCTTTGCCGATGCGAGTCCACAGGTCTTTGCCCAAGATGCTGAGGGCAATAGCCAATGAAAACACCTTCGATATACTCTGAATGGAAAATTTCGTATCGTATGCCCCAAGGCTGTAATGCTCGCCACCGAGAATGTTGAGATACACGCCAAACTGGTCGGGATCGACTTGTGCCAGGGCAGGGATATAGTCGGCTTGCTTGCCATCTTTTTCAAATGGCTTAATTTCCTGATATACGTCCTCTAATATTTGCTGATAGTTCATGTTCGGCATATTTTGGTTTCAAAGGTAACGTTTCTTTTATAATCTTGTGGCTTTCGCTTGATGCAGATGCCATTTATCCAACATCTGCATCAGGCTGCGGCCTTATTTGCCTTCCTCGGCGAAGTAGAGTTTCATTTGCTCCTTCACCTTTGGAGCAAGGCGAATGAGTGTGAACATGGTGCACACCGCCATGCCGGCAAATGCCAGGTCCATGATGCCCACCAGCAGGGTGAGTTTGATTACGGCAGCCACCACAATCATCACGAGATAGTAGTAGTTATAGTATTTCGCATTTTTTGCGCCAAACAGGTAGTTGGTACACTTCAAGCCGTAGTAGCTGTAGCTGAACATGGTGCTGAACGCAAAGAAAAGCACGATTGCCATGAGCAGATACTGTCCCACATGTGGCAGGAGCATATCGAATGCGCCCAATGCGTTGCTCAGTCCGGCATCGTCGGCCAACGCCAAGCCCGAATGGCTCGCCATGATAATGGGAATGGAGGTGAGCGTGCACACAATGCCTGAGTCGATGAGCGGGCCGAGCATCGCTATCAAGCCCTCACGCACTGGCTGATTGTTTTTCGACGCGCCGTGCATCATCGAAGCGGTACCCACACCGGCCTCGTTGACGAATGCGGCACGCTTTGCGCCTGTGAGCGCCACAAACACGAATGCGCCAAATCCTGCCTTGAGACTGAATGCACCCTCAAAAATGGAGGTGAACACGGCTGGCACAAGATTCAAATTGAGCAGCACCACTGCCAGCACCATCAGGAAGTAGAACACCACCATGATTGGCACAATGCGTGAAGCGGCTTTAGCGATTCGGGTGATGCCGCCCAAAATCACAAACGCCACAATCACAGCCATCACCACACCGATAATGAATTTGGTGGAGAACGTAGGGGCAATGCCCGAAACGGTGATAATCGACTCGGTGAGCTGGTTGGCCTGCATAAAGCAGAGCGTGCCCACCATACCGAAGATGGTGAATGCGATGGCGAGTGGTCGCCATTTCTTGCCCAAGCCCTCAGTAATCATATACATGGTGCCGCCTTGTGTTTCGCCGGCGGTGTCTTTGCCACGATACATAATGGCGAGCGAACCTTCAAAAAACTTTGTGGTCATACCCACAAGGGCGCTCACCCACATCCAAAACACCACGCCAGGACCACCAATAGCCACAGCGATAGCCACGCCGGCAATGTTGCCCAAGCCCACAGTGGCTGCGATGGCACTCATCAATGCCTGGAATGAGCTGATTTGTCCCTCCTGTTTACCACCATCGTTGGCTTGCTTTTTTCGCAATTCGCGAATAGCCCAAGGCAAACGGCGAACCGACACCGCACCCGAATAAACAAACAGGAAAAGACCGCCACCGATAAGTAGCAAAAATTCTGGCACACCACACACAAGATCGCTTGTGTTGATGATAGCCTGACTAATAGTGTTGAAAATATCGTTCATTCTTTATATACAATCTTTTGGGTGGTTATATACAATCATTTTGGGGTGCAAAGTTAATACATTTTTCAATACCACCGAACAAATTCCCCTCTTTTAACCCTTTTTACCCCCAAACACCTCACACACCTTCCCCCCACACGCCACATATATAATAATAAAGGGGTTCAGCGATAAATTCCACAAAGCGATTTTGCATGGTAGGGACGCGATACTTCGCGTCCGCGACAAATGGTTGATATTCAATATGGTATTACAATTATGGGCGGACGTGAAGTATCACGTCCCTACCGGGTTGGTTTTTCGCCGAAGGCGAGTGGTTTTTGTTTTTGGTCATGCCCTTGGATTGTCAAAGGCTGGGGACACGAAAAAAGTGTGGAGGTTCACCCTCTACGAACCTCCACACCCACAAAGCCATGTAATTCTGTGATATTAGTGATATTTTTTTCCACTGTTAGGGCACCTTGTAATTGTTAATCGTCATTTCCCTTCGCGATTGTGCTTGTCAATTTTGTAGCACACATAGCCTATAAGGATGCATACTATTATGGCTCCAAAGCATATCGCCATTATATCAAAATCTGAGCAAATATCAATCGTATTCATATCGCTTTATAATTCGGTTGAAAATTGTAGTGCAAATGTATGGCAATATCCTAACAAAAAGTATAAGATTCCTACCCTTTGGTGTACGATTAAGGGTTTTTTGGTGTGTAACTTATATAGAAATCGTACACCTAAACACCTATTCCACAGCGAAATCGCTAAAAATGCGACAATTCGCCGTAAAATCGCAAAAATGTATTGGTTATTTTTGGTTTTTTCCGAAATGGGGGTTTTACTCCTTAGTTTTTTTCTGGTTTTCTTGCCATTCGCGGGGCGTGAAACCAGTGATAGCCTTGAAGCGGTTTTGCAAATAATTGCGATGGCTGAAACCGCAGGCGTAGGCTATGGTCTCAAGTTTGTAGTTTTCGTCTTCAATCAGCATACGCTTGGCCTCCTCGATGCGGAGCTCTGAGAGCCACACGCGGAATGTCTTTCCCTCATACACCGAAAGGTAAAGGATGAGCTGGCGTTTCGGAACGCGCAGTTTAGCGGCAAGGTTGGTGCTGTTCACATCGGGCTGGCTGTAGCCTTGCGCCTTGCGCCAGCGTTCGATGGAGGTGCGAATTTGCTTGCATTGCTGTTCGGTAAGGGTGGCGGTTGGCGCACTGGCCTCTTCAGTAACCTCTTCTTCTGAATTGGTCTTTGCTTTATCGTCGTCTAATTCCTCATCGATGATGTCGCTCACTGGCGTAAGGTTGTAGCCGAAAGAGATAAAACTCAAAACGTACACCACCAGCAGCACCAAGATGATTGGACCGAAAATAGAAAGAACCTTCAAAGAGAATATCACAAACGGCACAGTAATGCATATCATAAATAGCACAGCCATGCCCACACGCATATATATAAAGAACTGGCGAATATCGCCACCGGTTTCGTTTTCCACCAACTGCTTCACACGAAAGAGCTCATGGAGAGGATAAAAGGCATAGTAGAAAACCGAAATGTAGAACACCACAGCCATAGACCTCAATGCCACAGGCATGTTCAGACTACGATAGCAGATATAGCCCACAACAAAACACACCAATATCAACGCCACACTCACAAAACCCACAAGCATATACAACCGTTTATGCTTACGGTCGCTCACCATGCGGAGCGATGCATACGACAACAGATAGACGGCTGGCGTATAGAACAGCATATTGACCAGTGCGCCCAACTCATCGCCCGCGGCACGAAAGCCGAGAAATATCTGCAACAGATAGTGCACCACGGCAAGAAGCATGGCAGTGAACAGAAGCCAGCGCGATTTTTCGTAGTTGAGCGTGGTGTGTGGCTGGAAAAAGCGAGAAGACAACAGCAACAGTGCCATCAGCGCCATCACCGTCATAGCACAGGATTGAAAGATCAACAAATAATCGGGAACTATCATATCTCAATTTTTCACGCCACGAAGCGGCAGGAGCACACATCGCGCACCCCGCTCTCCATCAGCCATATTAGTGCAAAAATTTAAATGCCAACTACAAAGGTAACAAAAAAAACGAAAGCCAACAAACCAATGCGCAACCGAATTTTCGGAATATCGAAATATCAAAATATCGAATTTTCGAATCTCCGAAAAATCCCCTGTCCGACTCGTCAGACAAAAACTCGTTGACCTGTTGACCCGTAGACTCTTCGGCTTGTTAAAAAAGGTTGCTTTTTGCAGTTATTAAGATAGATTGTAACACAAGTTAACGGATTGCGATAATTTTACCATTTTATCAGCGTTTTTGGACATTATATCGGATTTTTTATTGTAATTTTGCAACCGCATTCCAATAATAACACAAAATATTACGAAATGAAGAAAATTTATTTGATTGGTTTGGGAGTAGCAATGGCTCTCTCAGCGCAAGCTGGCGGCCTGCTCACAAACACAAACCAAAACGTGGCGTTTAACCGCATGATGAGCCGTGAGGCAAGTATCGGTATCGACGGCGTTTACAGCAATCCTGCCGGTGTGGCGTTTCTCGCTGATGGCGCACACCTCTCTATCAATTTCCAATCAGCATTCCAAACACGCACAATCAGAAACGAATACGCACCATTCGCCTACAACACCAATAACCCTACCAACGAACGTGAGTTTAAGGGTAAGGCCACAGCACCTATCATCCCTTCGGTGCAATTCGCGTATAATATCAAGAACTGGTCGCTCCAAGCCAACCTCGCCCTCACTGGCGGCGGTGGCAAGTGCGAATTCGACAACGGCCTTGGCTCTTTTGAGCGCATCGTGGCTAACACTGCCCTCGGCGTGAGCCAATTAGCAGCCGGCATCGACGCTGCAAGCCAGCAGATGGCACCTCTGGGCATTCACGACCCAGGTTTGAGCCAGGTGTTTAAGAGCCCTGCTTACTCTTACAACAGTTTCATGCGTGGCAAGCAATACTTCTGGGGTCTCTCTTTGGCTGGTGCCTACAAGTTCAACGACAACCTTGCCGTGGCTGCCGGTGTGCGTGGCGTGCTCGCTATCGCCAACTACTACGGCTATGTGAAAGACATCACCGTGAGCGGTGTGCCTTTGAGCATGATGGTGGACAAAACCAAACCAAATTCTGCCAACATTGAGTTGAACTGCGACCAGAACGGCAAGGGCTTCACCCCATACATCGGTATCGACTTCAAGACCGGTCGCTTCAACTTCGCCGCTAAATACGAGTTCAAAACTCGCCTGCGCATGAAGAACAAGTCGGTGAACTTGGCTCCAAGTATCGGCAACTTGCCCGAAGTGCTCGCTGTGGATTACGGCGTGGAACTGCTCAACCCAAAATTGGTTGAAAAATACGCTGGCACTCCATACGAATCAGTGGTGGCTAACGCTCAACAAACCCTCAAAGGCAAAATGGAAGCATTCGGTCAAACTTTCGACAAGGGTTTGAAAGAAGCTATCGGTGAATATGAAGACGGCACTAAGGTGGCTAACGACATCCCTGCCTACCTCGCTCTCGGCGCTGGCATGAAGGCTACCGACAAGTTGACCGTGAATGTTGGTTTCCACTACTTCTTCGACAAGCAAGCCACTGGCTACAACAACCACAACAAGTTGCTCAAGCGTGGCACCATCGAATACAACGCCGGTGTGGAATACGATGCCAACAAGTTGTTGACACTCAGCGCTGGCTGGCAAAGCACCAACTACGGCACCACCGACGCTTACATGGACGACAAATCATTTGTGGTGAGCAGCAACTCTATCGGCATGGGCGCATGTATCCACGCCAGCAAGATGATTGATGTGAACGTGGCATACTTCACCACCATCTACGGTCACAAGAAGATGTCACAAATCGATGCCAACACCAACATGGAGTATAAGAGCGATTTCACACGCACCAACAACACACTTGGCGTGGGCGTGGATATCCACTTCTAAACGAAACGACACAGTAGCAAGTAATACTTATTCATAAATATCTATTTTTCCTAATTGATGAGAGGTGTCCGCTGCGAAGCGAGCACCTCTCTCCTTTTCCCCCCAATGTGTGCGGTGGGGCAAATCTGCGAATTCATCATAACGTAGGGCCCTACGTTATAATCGCAAAGTGTCAACCAAAATCAGGATAGCACCGAATGCGATTAAGCACCACCACGCACAAAAAAGGCAGGAATCAATGGAAAATTTGTGGGGATAAATTATGCATTGTTGCCGAATCGTGAATGGAATCAA
>ERZ780207.3014-NODE-3014-length-11268-cov-5.694283_pt1 | contig 11268 bp, 7 predicted proteins | sample MGYA00510977_ERZ780207 | MGnify/ENA primary metagenome ERZ780207 (study PRJEB29588, sample SAMEA2151383) | human gut metagenome | biome: human gut; feature: human-associated habitat; material: faeces | place: Denmark | collected 2008/2010 ... | reverse complement strand
CGGACTGGCGGATCAGGACGCCGAGCGGCAGTTCTACCACGTGACCGAAAAGATGGTCTACACGATCCCCGAGAAGGGCGTGGCGATCATCCTCTACCCCGACGACGAATTCTCCGTCTCGGTGCACGTGGACTACAATTCGAAGGTCATCGGCAACCAGTACGCCACCTTCAACCCCGGCGACGACTTCGCCCGAAAAATTTCGCCCTGCCGCACGTTCGTCTTCCTGCACGAGCTGGAGCCGCTGATCAACATGAACCTGATCAAGGGCGGCGACCTGGACAATGCCATCGTGGTGGTGGAAAACCCCGTGCCCGACGAACAGCTGGACAAGCTCAAGAAGGTCTTCAACAAGCCCGACATCGAGATCAAGGCGGGCTACCTCAATAACCTCGAACTGCGCTGCAACAACGAGCTGGCGCGCCACAAGCTGCTCGACCTGCTGGGCGACTTCGCGCTGCTGGGCGTACGGATCAAGGGCCGCGTCTGGGCCACCCGCCCGGGACACTTCGCCAACACGGAGTTTATGAAGCAGCTCAAGCAGACCATCCGCCGCGGAGGCGAGAAACCCCGCTACACCTACGACTGCCGCAAGCCGCCGCTCTACGACATCAACGACATCCGCCGCATGCTGCCCCACCGTCCGCCGTTCCTGCTGGTGGACCGTATCTTCTACATCGACGATACGATGGTCGCCGGCATCAAGAACGTCACGATGAACGAACCGTTCTTCGTGGGACACTTCCCGGAGGAGCCCGTCATGCCGGGCGTGCTGATCGTCGAAGCCATGGCGCAGTGCTGCGGAATGCTGGTATTGCGCAATATTCCGGATCCGGAACACTATTCGACCTATTTCATGAAGATCGACGGTGTAAAATTCAAGCGCAAGGTCGTTCCGGGCGATACCCTTCACTTCGAAGTTCAACTTCTGGAGCCCATCCGACGCGGTGTAGCCGTGGTCGAGGGCAAGGCTTTCGTCGGCGAAACGCTTGCCTGCGAAGCCACGATGATGGCCCAGATCGTTAAAAATAAAGAGTAACCGCACATGATAAGCAACCAGGCATACATCCATCCCGACGCGAAACTCGGCAAGAACGTAACGGTGGAACCTTTCGCCTACATCGCCGGCGACGTAGTGATCGGCGACGACTGTTGGATCGGTCCCGGAGCCGTGATCCATGACGGAGCCCGCATCGGCAAAGGCTGCAAGATCCATACGGCCGCTTCGATCGCCTGCACTCCGCAGGACCTGAAGTTCGTCGGTGAAAAAACGACGGCCGAAATCGGCGACTACAACGAAATCCGCGAATACGTCACCATCAGCCGGGGCACCGCCTCCCGGGGCAAGACCGTCGTCGGCAGCCATAACCTGATTATGGCCTACGTGCATATCGCCCACGACGACGTGGTGGGTAGCCACTGTGTCATGGCCAACCGCGTGTCGCTCGCCGGAGAGGTCGAAGTCGGCGATTGGGCCGTTATCGGCGGCCACGTAGCCGTACATCAGTGGACCCGCATCGGAGAGCATACGATGATTCAGGGCGGCGCGCTGGTGGGCAAGGACATTCCCCCCTTCATCACCGTCAGCAACAACGATCCGGTACGTTTCGCCTGCGTCAATCGCGTCGGTCTGAGCCGCCGCGGATTCACGCCGGAAACGATCTCACAAATTCACGACGCCTGCCGCATCCTCTTCCAAAGCGGCCTGAACTACCTGAACGGCTGTGAGGAGGTCGAAAAACAGATTCCGCAAAGTCCCGAACGCGACCGACTCATCCGGTTCATCCGCGAATCGCAGCGCGGTATCGTCAAACCCTACTCGCCAAACAGCGAAAAAGACGAATAATTTTTCCGTACAAAGATTTGAAAATCGAAAAACATTCGCTACATTTGTAGCGTAAACGGGTACAGAGAGGTAAGGGGACGAGCAAGTCCCCTTATTTCGTAGATATATTCACCGCCTTCGACCGGCGAATCATCCGCGCAACTCTCTCGCCCCGCCTGCGCACGAACACCCGCTCCGTCGGGAGAAACCGACAGCTGCGGACCGCGCCGGCTCCGGATAACAGGAACAAGTCTCGTGTACGAAAAGACAACTTCTCTGCATCGGGACACAAGAGGGAGCTACCCACCGGACACGAGCCAATGAAAACGGACGGGAAGCAACCTTTTCCGACGGGTTCGGCAAAAGGCCGAACTGCCCTCGAACCGGCTGCAAAACGGCTGAACGAACTTCAAGTTTTCGCCGGGGAAGGACAGATGTCCGGATTTGCACGAACTGCCCGCACCGGAAAACGACTTTATTGATAACATCAGCAAATATGATCGATTGTACGAAAATCACCGAAATAGCCAATGCCAAACTCGTCGGCACCGACCTGTTCGTAGTGGATTGCACCTGTTCGCCCGCCAACGAAGTGGAACTGCTGATCGACAGCGACACCTCGGTAGGTATCGAAACCTGCGTGGAGCTGAGCCGCGCGATCGAGGCCGAATTCGACCGCGACACGGAGGATTTCTCCCTCACGGTAGCTTCGGCAGGCATCGGCTCGGAACTCAAGCACCTCCGCCAATACTGCAAACTGATCGGCAAGCCGGTCGAAGTGCTGCTCAAAAGCGGCGTGAAGATTCTGGCGACGCTCGACGAGGCGGACCAGGAGGGACTCACCCTCTCCTACGAGGAGAAGCAGACCGTAGAGGGTAAAAAGCGGAAACAGACCGTGCGGGTTACGCGCCGCTACCCTTTCTCAGAGATCAAATACACGAAGGAATACCTCGATTTCAAATAGTGGAAATTCAAAAATAAACAAGATAAAAAACCAATGGATAATCTTAATCTTATCAGCAATTTCGCAGAGTTCAAGGAGCTTAAAAACATCGACAAGGCCACGATGATCGGAGTCCTCGAGGACGTTTTCCGCCACGCGCTTCAGAAGCAGTTCGAGACGGACGAGAATTTCGACGTGATCATCAACCCGGAAAAGGGCGACCTGGAGATCTGGCGAAACCGTACGGTCGTGGAGGACGGCGCGGTGGAGAATCCGAACATGCAAATCGCCGTATCGGAGGTTAAGGCCATCGATCCGACCTACGAAGTGGGCGACGAATACGTCGATCCGATCAAACTTGAATCGTTCGGACGTCGGGCCGTGCTGTCGCTGCGTCAGAATCTCGCTTCGCGCATCCTCGATCTGGAGAAGGCCAACCTTTACGAAAAATATTCGGAGAAGGTCGGCGAGATCATCACCGGCGAGGTATATCAGGTATGGAAGAAAGAGGTGCTGATCCTCGACGACGAGGGCAACGAGCTGATCCTGCCCAAGACCGAGCAGATTCCCAACGACTATTACCGCAAGGGCGACACGATCAAGGCGATCGTCAAGAGCGTCGAGATGAACAACAACCAGCCGCGCATCATCCTTTCGCGCACGGCCAACCAGTTCCTCGAACGGCTCTTCGAGCAGGAGGTCCCCGAAATTTTCGACGGTCTGATCACCCTCAAGAAGATCGTCCGCATCCCCGGCGAGCGTGCCAAGGTAGCCGTCGAATCCTACGACGAACGCATCGATCCGGTCGGTGCCTGCGTCGGCATGAAGGGATCGCGCATCTACTCGATCGTCAAGGAGCTGCGCAATGAAAATATCGACGTGGTAAACTACACGACCAACCCGCAGTTAATGATCCAGCGTGCCCTGAACCCCGCGAAGATTTCGAGCATCACCATCGACGAGGAGAAGAAGACAGCTTCGGTCTATCTCAAGCCCGACCAGGTATCGCTGGCCATCGGCAAGGGCGGCCTGAACATCCGGCTTTCGAAGATGCTGACCGGCTACGATATCGATGTTTACCGCGAAATCGAGGAGGAAGACGTTGCACTCACCGAATTTGCCGACGAGATCGACGGCTGGGTGATCGACGCCCTGAAAGCCTGCGGCTGCGACACGGCCAAGAGCGTGCTGGAACTGCCCGTCGAAGAGATCGCCGCCCGTGCCGACCTGGAGCTGGAACAGGCACAGAAAGTCGTCGAGATACTGAAAGCGGAATTCGAGGAGTAATCCGTCCCATCGCACAAAAATTAAAACCGATATATGAGTAACGAAAGAAAATTAAGACTTATCCAGGTTGCCAAGGAGTTCAAGGTGGGATTGAATACCATCACGGACTTCCTGCAAAAGAAGGGTATAAAAACCGACGGTTCGCCCAATACGCTGGTGGAACCGGACGTCTATGCCGTTCTGGAGAAGGAATTCGGCGGGAGCCGAATTACCGGCAACGAACGGGAAAGCATCCGGGAGCGAATCTCCCAGAAGCAGGCTACGATCACCCTCGAAGAGGCACAGAAACAGACGCGCGAAGAGGAGCAGGAGGTAATTATCAAAAGCAACGTCATCAGCGTCAAGGACGAACTGCCCCAGCCCAAAATTCTGGGCAAAATAGATCTTTCGCCCAAGCCCAAACCGGCTCCGAAACCGGTAAGCAAACCGGCGGCAGAGCCCGTACCGGAGGCTGCGGCTCCGAAACCGCAGCCGGCACCGCAACCGGCCGCCCCCAAAACGGAAGCGGCACCTGCCTCCGAAACGGCTTTCGCAGCCAAACCCGAACCGGAAGCGGCGCCCAAGAGCGACAACATCTTCCGCCCCGCCGTGCAGACCCTCACGGGCCCGCAGGTACTCGGCACGATGGACGTATCGGGATTCACACCGGGCAACCGCCACAAACGCAAACGCCTGAGTAAAGAGAAAGTGGACGTGACCCGTACGCCGGCAGGCAGCCCCAAGCCGGGCAGCAACGGCAAATCCGCCGCACAGCCCGGCCGCGGACAAGGCCCGCAATCCAACCAACCCCGTCCGGGAGAGAACAAGAAGACCCGCAAGGACAAACTCAAAGCTCCGAAGCCCGTCGTTCGGCCCGAAATCAGCGACGAGGAGGTTTCGAAGCAGGTGAAAGATACACTGGCCCGCCTGACGTCGAAAAACGCCAAGAGCAAAGGTTCGAAATACCGCAAGGAAAAACGCGAAGCCGTAGCCGAGCGCATGAACGAAGAATTCCAGCGCGAAGAGCAGGAACGCTCCATCCTGAAGGTCACCGAATTCGTGACCGTAGCCGAGCTGGCTACGATGATGAACGTTTCGGCGACCGAGGTCATCACGGCCTGCATGAACCTGGGCCTGATGGTATCAATCAACCAGCGTCTCGACGCCGAGGCGCTCGTGGTCGTAGCCGAAGAGTTCGGCTTCAAGACCGAATTCGTATCGGCGGACATCCAGGAAGCCATCGGCGACGACGAACAGGACAGCGAGGAAGACCTCGTGCCGCGACCGCCGATCGTAACCGTCATGGGACACGTCGATCACGGTAAGACTTCGCTGCTGGACAATATCCGCAAAACCAACGTCATCGAAGGTGAGGCGGGCGGTATCACCCAGCACATCGGTGCTTACAGTGTAGAGCTGAACGGCCAGAAAATCACGTTCCTCGACACCCCCGGCCACGAGGCTTTCACCGCCATGCGCGCCCGTGGTGCCAAGATCACCGACGTAGCGATCATCATCGTCGCGGCGGACGACAACGTGATGCCCCAGACCGTCGAGGCGATCAACCACGCCCAGGCAGCAGGCGTCCCGATGGTTTTCGCCATCAACAAGATCGACAAACCCGCAGCCAACCCCGACCACATCAAGGAGCAGCTTTCGCAGATGAACTACCTCGTGGAGTCGTGGGGCGGCAAATACCAGGATCAGGAAGTTTCGGCCAAAAAGGGCCTGAATCTCGACAAACTGCTCGAAAAAGTGCTGCTCGAAGCCGAAATGCTCGACCTGAAGGCCAATCCGAACCGCCGCGCTTCGGGAGCCGTCATCGAATCGACACTCGACAAGGGCCGCGGTTACGTGGCTACGGTGCTCGTACAAAACGGTACGCTGCACATAGGCGACGTAATGCTTTCGGGCATACACACGGGCCGTGTGAAAGCGATGTTCAACGAAAACGGCCAAAAAGTGACCGAAGCTGGCCCTTCGACGCCGGTACAGGTGCTCGGTCTGAACGGTGCTCCCCAGGCAGGCGACACGTTCAACGTCATGGAGGACGACCGCTCGGCCCGTGAAATCGCCAACAAACGCGAGCAACTCCAGCGTATCCAGGGCATCATGACCCAGAAGCACGTGACGCTCGACGAAATCGGACGCCGCATCGCCATCGGATCGTTCAAGGAGCTGAATATCATCGTAAAAGGCGATGTCGATGGTTCGGTTGAGGCTATGTCGGGTTCGCTGATCAAGCTCTCGAAGGAGACCGTGCAGGTGAATGTGATCCACTCGGCCGTCGGTCAGATTTCGGAATCGGACGTTCTGTTGGCGGCGGCCTCGAATGCCATCATCGTCGGCTTCCAGGTCCGTCCGTCGGCATCGGCACGCAAGCTCGCCGAAAAGGAGGAGATCGAAATCCGCCTCTATTCGATCATCTACGATGCGATCAACGACATCAAGGATGCCATCGAAGGCATGCTCGAACCGGTGATGAAGGAAGAGATTGTCTGCTCGGCGGAAGTCATGGAGATCTTCCGAATTTCCAAAGTCGGCACCGTCGCCGGATGCGTCGTCCGAGAAGGCAAGCTGACCCGCCACACCCCGATCCGCGTGATCCGCGACGGTATCGTGATCTACACGGGCAAGCTCGGCTCGCTCAAACGGTTCAAGGACGATGTCAAGGAGGTGCTCACGGGCCAGGACTGCGGTCTGAACATCGAATCCTTCAACGACATCCGCGTAGGAGATGTCATCGAAGGTTACGAGCAAGTCGAGGTAAAACGCAACTAACCGAATGCAAGGAATCTTATCTAAAATAAGAAAAAAGAAATGAACACTCAGATTAAATTCACAACGGCAGCCGAAGCCGTGAAAGTCATCAAATCGGGTGACCATATTCACCTCAGCTCGGTCGCTTCGGCCCCCCAGTGCCTGATTAAGGCCATGTGCGAACGCGGCGCCAACCACGAATTCAAGGATGTGCACATCCACCACCTGCACACGGAAGGGCCGGCTCCCTATGCCGATCCGCAGTTCGAAGGCATCTTCCAGCTCGACTCGTTCTTCGTGGGCGGGAACGTGCGCAAAGTGACGCAAAGCGGCTATGCGGACTACATTCCCATCTTTTTGAGCGAAACCCAGAAGCTCTATCGCAGCGGCACGGTACCTTGCGACGTAGCGATGATCCAGGTATCGACGCCCGACAAACACGGCTACGTTTCGCTCGGCACCTCGGTCGATGCGACCCTGGCAGCCGTGGAAACGGCTCGTACGGTGATCGCAGTGGTGAACAAGCACGTTCCCCGTTCGTTCGGCGACGCAATGATCCACTCGTCGAAAATCGACCTCTTCGTACAGGACGATACCCCGCTGGAAGAGGCACATTTCACCGAACCCAACGAGATCGAAACCCGCATCGGCAAGCACTGCGCGGCCCTGATCGAAGACGGTGCGACGCTTCAGATGGGTATCGGCGCTATTCCGAATGCGGTTCTGGCACAGCTCGGCAACCACAAGAACCTGGGTATCCATACCGAAATGTTCGCCGACGGCGTTCTCCCGCTGGTGGAGAAGGGCGTTATCAACGGCGAAGCGAAGAACATCGACAAGGGCAAGATGGTTTCCACCTTCCTGATGGGTTCGCAGCGGGTTTACGACTTCATCGACGACAACCCGGGCGTACTGATGATGGACGTGGGATACACCAACGATCCGTTCATCATCGCCAAGAACGACCGCGTAACGGCCATCAACTCGGCACTCCAGGTGGATATCACCGGTCAGGTTTGCGCCGATTCGCTGGGTACGAAATTCTATTCGGGTGTCGGCGGCCAGATAGACTTCATCTACGGCGCTTCGCTGTCGAAAGGCGGCAAGGCGATTATCGCCATGCCTTCGGTGACCAACAAAGGCATCTCGAAGATCGCTCCGGAACTGACCTGCGGCGCAGGCGTGGTAACCACCCGCAACCACATCCACTGGTTCGTCACCGAAAACGGCGCCGTCAATCTCTACGGCAAAAGCCTGCAGGAGCGTGCGCGGCTGATCATCTCGATCGCCGATCCTTCGGCCCAGGAATCCCTGGACCGGGCAGCATTCGAGCGCTACGGACAGCACCACCACTACGTGAAAAACTACATGGGCAAATAATAAACCTGCCCTTCAAAAGAAAGGCCCCGGATGCAACATCCGGGGCTTTTTTCACTTTCGGCCGCGACCGGCCAATATATCGACTCTGCGGTATTCGTACTCTTGCGCGGGCTTTCGAAAACAATACCCCCGATGGACAATACGAAATATTCGCACCCAAAAACAGAAAAGTCTGCTTCCCAGCAGACTTTTCCACACACAATCTTTAACAAATAAAATTTCTTGGCAAAAATTTTTCTCTAACCTTTCATCAACCCTATTAACACTTATCTCTTTTCACGTTACAAAGATCGCCGTATTATCCATATTCTACAATCGCCGAAACAGGCTAAAACCACAGAAAACCATCCCCATTACAAGGGATAAGCTACCATAAGCCTCCTTCGGACAGGCAAATATGAATCCACAATGCCCCACGATGCCACAATAGATCTCTCAAAAAATCGGGCCGCCGCAAGATACGACTTACGGATGATAATGCCAAATAATTCTTTATATGCCTCCTCAATGTTCCCCGTTGTTCCTACCTGTCCCTGCGGACAGCGGTGAAAACGACTAAAACTCCGGCCGAAATCGGATCGTGTATTTTACATCGAGAGCGTATCGAGATTATGTTGGAACGCCTCCCAATAACGCCCCACCTGATAACCATCGACAAACCCATGATGGAAACTTACAGCCACAGGCATCGTACGGCGTCCCTGCATATCGACCATTATCTTTCCGAATACCGACAAAGGGATATTCTCGCCTGCATTCTGCGGAAACTGGAACTGTAACCCTGTGAAGCTATACCACGGATTCACACTTATAACAAACGTGTCCTTCTCGGAATCGGCTCCGTACGCATCTCCCTCGCCCCGCATCGCGGCTGCAATGATCCCTCGCGCTTCAGCGACGAACTCCTCCAGCGTATCATTATAGGGAATGATAACCGATGCAAAGGAGTGATCCTCACGCGCAACCGCCGTATTGAGCCTGATCCGATCATATAGCCAGACCTTTCCATCGACCTGCCTGTACCTCAATGCCTCAATGGAATTGACAGCCCGTAGCGAAGCGTACATCGCATAGTGCGAAAACTTGATACCCAGCGCTTTCGCCCGAATATACGCTTCCGTTACATCGACCTGCGATGTAACACTGTAATAAGGATTGGCGAAATCCCGGAAAAAAAGATAGTTCTCCCGACGATTCCAATTATCAATATCTACCGGATGTTTCATAGTCGCACATAATTATCCCCAAACTTACAAAACATACGGAATTATCCGCGAGTTTTTCGGCGAATAATATGGATCATACATTCAAACCGGCCCGTGGCAGCGAGCGGCATCTTTACCGATCGTCCTCGGTCCCGATTCCATATCGACATATACTCGTCCTTTCCACAATTTTTTTGGAAACAGCAAACTCCGGACTATATGGGATATAGTTGGGTCAGATAATCTGTTTACCAATAAACAAAGTATAGGAAACGATTTGACCGTCGGGTTTTTGAACGGTATATGTAGTTTCTCCCTGAAGTTCCAAACCTTTTCGTTGCTCTTCCCAGGTTATTTCTTTGACAGGACGATTATTTATGGCTACAATTATATCACCGATTTCGATACCGGCTTGCTCCGCGACTCCTCCTTTATATAGGCCATTGACAATCCAGCCACCGCAAATATCCGTACGGTCAACAGTAGCCATATGCGTCACCGACGATTGGGCGTAGGTACCCTGATTCTCATTGCGTTTAACCCATACAGAAGAACTTACCGGATCCAAAACAATGTCGTAGAGCGACCAGATTTCATTACCTATTATACCTATATAGGGTCTGTCCGACGATAATGCCCCCTTTTCATTGAGCGAGTAATCTATCACGAGATTTTCGAGCGTATCGGCCATAAAGAATTTTGCAGCCCTTATCGTAACCTCCTCAGAACCGCCGCCGATACCTCCGGCCTGTGTGCAAAAATATGCCTTCGGCACATCCATAAAATTAAATGCAGACGCCGTTTCATTCGTGAGAATAATCGTGGAGCCGCACCCTAAATCCATTCTAAACCAACCCTCCAGGCTATTTTCATCGTCGATTTGCAGCGTCGCCTTTACATCGATACGGTTATCCTCGAATCGAGCGTCGAGTTTTACATAATTATCGAGCTGTTCAGCTAACAACGGTCCTTTTAACTGGCGCAAATAGCTCTCGCTGAAATTGATTTCCAGAGGATTCATCAATAGATGAGTATTACCTAACAAGCCGTCAGTGTGCCTCCCGAGGAGATCACGCAACTTAATTATAGGTGTAATCTCGTTTTGGTATTCCCTCGCCCCGCAATGGACTGTAATCGGATCGATGAATATGTCTATGCGTTCAGGCTCGCCATTCCCCGCACCTCCCATTGTTGCCTTACCTTTTCGTCCGAAAGCGTTTTGCAGATGATTGAGTTTCAAATAATCTTCGTCGAGATAGAGAAAGTCAGCTCCGGTATCGTAAATAAGGGTAACGGGAATAGTATCATTCAAGGTCGATTGCAGATACAGATGTCCGTCGAAAACAAACGGAATAGCTCCCTCAGGAACGTCAGCAATGCTTTTCAACGAAAATAAAGCCAAGAAAAAACAAACTAAACAAAATATTTTCTTCATAACCGAATCTATTTTTCAGCATCTATCGCTAAATGGCCCCATCTAAGAAACGCTATATTGATTTTATTTCAAGACAATTTAACGAATTCTCTCTATTTTTCAAACGATATTCAGCTCATTAACAGGATTTCGGTTTCGGGCGCCATCATTCCCGGCTTTTGGCTGCGTTTATAAACCGCCCCCCACTACGAATACGTGCTGTAAAGCGTATGCCCACGCCAACCTCCAGGCACAAAATATCAACCTCTAAACCGACATAACCCTCCTTGGCAGGCTCTGCCGCTGAGAGCCAACCGCACGAGGGGAAGGGACACGCAAGCCCGCGAACAAAAAGAAAGCCGGACCCTTGTTCAGGATCCGGCTTGAAGAGGCGGCTACCTACTCTCCCACGCGCGTAGCGCAGTACCATCGGCGTTAGTGAGCTTAACTTCTCTGTTCGGAATGGGAAGAGGTG
>ERZ780207.3010-NODE-3010-length-11273-cov-3.321893_pt1 | contig 11273 bp, 8 predicted proteins | sample MGYA00510977_ERZ780207 | MGnify/ENA primary metagenome ERZ780207 (study PRJEB29588, sample SAMEA2151383) | human gut metagenome | biome: human gut; feature: human-associated habitat; material: faeces | place: Denmark | collected 2008/2010 ... | reverse complement strand
GCTCGCCGTATCGGCACTTAGAATTATGCGGTATTGCCCTAGAAATTACAAATAATTCACCGCCAGGATCGCCGCACCCAGCACGACCAGCACAACGCCTGTCGCGCGGTTCAGCGTGGCAGGCTCGGCCTTGTTCGCGAACTTGGCGGCAATGCGCGCCCAGAGCAGCGTGCTCAGCACACAGCAGATCAGGCAGAACAGATCCGGTACACCGCCAATCGCAAAATGGCTGACAGAACCGGTGAAGGCCGTGAACGCCATGATGAAAACACTCGTTCCGACGGCAGTTTTCAGCTCATAGCCCAGCACGGAGGTCAAAATCAGCAGCATCATCATTCCGCCGCCGGCACCTACAAAGCCGCATATACAGCCTATTGCCGCACCGCATATTACAGACTGTATCGCCTGTTTTCTTTTAGAAGTTTCTGCAAGCTTTTCTTTTGTCGTCATAACAGGCTTTATAATAAATTTTATACCTAAAAGAAAGGTCATAAACACCGAAAATCCGCCCATTGTTGTGTTTGGCACAAACGACGCGGCAACACTGCTGATTGCGGTAAAGGTAAGAACGCTGAAAAGCATTATAAGTCCGTTTTTAATATCAAGATTTTTACTTTTTCCGTAGGTATATGCGCTGATCGCGCTTGCCAGCACATCGCTTGCAAGGGCTATTCCGACTGCACTGTAAGCAGGCATATCCAAAAAAGTGATAAGCATGGGGCTTATTACCGCCGCGGCGCTCATACCCGCAAAGCCGGTGCCCAAGCCCGCACCTATGCTCGCTGTAAAACAAATTATGAGCTTGTAAAGTATTTCCATAAAATCACCTGCCGAGAATTGTAGCATAACAATGTTAATAAATTGTTAAAGCTGTGATTTTTTTATTTCAATAGTTCTTGAATATAATATAACTATGTGTTAATATATTTTCGGTGATAAAATGTTTTTTAAAAAAGAAAAAGGCGGCACCTTCGGCTATCTTATAGCAGGGCTGGGCAACCCCGGCCGCGAGTATGAAAACACCCGCCATAACGCAGGCTTTGCTGCGGCGGATATTTTGGCTGACAAGTTTAAAATAAATTTGTCAAAAAATAAATTCGACGCAATTTACGGCGACGGTATAATTGCGGGCGAGCGGGTTTTGCTTGCAAAGCCTCAAACCTTTATGAATTTGTCGGGAAAAGCCGTGCAAAAGCTGTCGGCGTTCTATAAAATACCGCTTAACAAAATAATTATTATGCACGACGACGTATCGCTTGATGTTGGCAAAATACGCATTCGCCGCAAGGGAAGCGCGGGCGGTCAAAAGGGTATGAACGATATAATAAACGCTTTTGGCAGTGAAGAAATACCGCGTATAAAAATAGGCGTAGGGGCAAAGCCCAATCCCGATTACGATATGAAGGATTGGGTGCTGGGTAAAATTCCGCGCGAGCAACAGCCCGACTTTAATCTTGCCTGTCAAAATGCGGCAAACGCTGTAGAAGAGTTAATAGCGCACGGTATTGATTCTGCCATGAACAAATACAGCAAATAAATTTGTATGAAATATTTATTTGATATATTAAAAAATGAGCCCGATTACGCGCGTATGCTTAAAGCGGTCGGGAGCGGCCGACTGCCGCTTGCGGCAAGCGGCATGTCATGGGTGCATAAGGCGCTTATTACAGCCTGCCTTGTAACACACACAGGCAAAAAGGCGGCGGTTGTCACCCCCGACGAGCAGAGCGCAACCGCGCTTGCCGCCGACCTTGAAGGCTTTGGTCTGACGGTGCTGCAGTTCACCTCGCGCGATTACAACACCGAACGGGTAACGGGCCGCTCAAAAGAATATGAGCACAAGCGAATAGACACCCTGTCGAGAGTTCTCGACGGGGGCTTTAACGTGCTCATAATTCCTGCCGACGCCGCCGTTCAATATACCCTTCCGCCCGAAATTTTGGCGCAAAACACGATTACCGTTAATTCGACCGACAGCATTGATGTGTCGGTGTTTTGCGAGCGGCTTGAAAATGCGGGGTACACCCGTTGTGAGCTTTGCGAGGGTGTGGGTCAGTTTGCCGTGCGCGGAGGAATAATCGATATTTTTGCAACGGGAAATGACTACCCCGTTCGAATAGAGCTTTGGGGCGACGAGGTTGACAGTATTTCATTTTTCGATATTGCTTCGCAACGCCGTTTTGAAAGCGCCGACAGCGTAAAAATTTACCCCGCAAACGAACTGCCGTTTAAATCGGACACTCTTGCCGAAAAATTAGAAAAATATTTAGGCTCGGCTAAAAAACTCGGCGATGAAGCCCGCGACTTTATAGAAAAAGACATCGAATTTTTAAAATCGGGTCTGCCCGTTTCGCCCGATTTATATATACCGTTTTTATACGAAAAACCCGCAACGGTTTTTGATTATGTAAAAAACTGTCTGACGGTGGTTTGCGAATCGTCAGGCATAAACGAGCGGCTTAAAAGCATTTTTTCGCTTGAAAAAGAAGATATAACGGCGTTGCTCGAAAGCGGTAAATTATGCCCGAAAAGCGCAAAAATGCGACTGAACTTCACAGAATTATATTCGCATTTTGAAAATGCGCTTTATTTTGAAAATTTTCCGCGTACCGCTTATGAGCTTGAAATTAAAGAGCTTATTACATTTAATTTCAAGCGTTCTTCGGCTTGGAGCGGAGATATAAATGTTCTTACAGAGGATATTTCATATATCACCCATATAAAAGGAATTGCTGTAATATTGGCGGGCGAGCCCAAAGCGGCGCGGGTGTTAACTCACGAGCTTTGCGACAGAGGTATAAACGCGCTATTTGTCGAAAACCCCGACAGCTTGGCGACAGGCTCGGTTTATGTAACCTCGGGCGGACTCTCGTGCGGCTTTGAAATTCCCATGTGCAAGCTGTGCATAATAACACACAGGCACATAGCGTCGGAGGGCAGGCTTGTTCGCCGCCGACACAAAGACGGCAAGCAGATAAATTCGCTCGACGAGCTTACCCGCGGCGATTATGTTGTTCACGCTTCGCACGGCATAGGCATTTTCGACGGCATAAACCGAATTACAAACGGTTCGGTTACAAAAGATTATATAAAAATCAAGTATGCGGGCAGCGATATACTTTATGTGCCGGTAACACAGCTTGATTTAGTATCTAAATATATAGGCGCCGCCACCGAAAACGGAATAAAGCTAAACAAGCTGGGAGGCGGCGAATGGCAAAAAACCCGCGCCCGAGTTAAAAGCGCCGTTCGCAATATGGCAAAGCAATTAACCGAGCTTTATGCAAAGCGCATGTCAACAAAGGGTTATGCCTTCGGCCCCGATACCGACCTTCAAAGCGGCTTTGAAAGCCGTTTCGAATACGAAGAAACCGAAGATCAGCTTCGCTGTATCAATGAAATAAAACGAGATATGCAGCGTGAGGTTCCCATGGACCGACTGCTTTGCGGCGATGTGGGCTTCGGCAAAACCGAAGTGGCACTTCGCGCCGCATTTAAGTGCGTAACCGAGGGCAAGCAGTGCGCGTTGCTGGTGCCCACAACGGTGCTTGCAAGCCAGCACTACAACACCGTTATCCGCCGTTTCGGCGATATGCCGCTTACCGTTAAGCTGCTCAACCGCTTTGTTTCTAAACGCGAGCAGCAAAAAACCGTCGCAGGCTTAAAGTCGGGCAGGGTTGATATGGTTATCGGCACTCACCGACTTATTTCAAAGGATATTGTGTTCAAAAATATAGGTCTTGTAATTATAGACGAGGAACAGCGCTTCGGTGTTGCGCAAAAAGAACGGCTTAAAGAGCTTTATCCGTTTGTTGATATACTTACACTTTCGGCAACGCCGATACCGAGAACGCTTAATATGGCCATGAGCGGTCTGCGCGATATGTCGTCTATAGACGAGGCGCCGCCCGACCGCCACCCCGTTCAAACCTATGTGTTAGAGCAAAACGACGGCATTTTGGCAGAGGCAATAAGCAAAGAGCTTCGCCGCGGCGGTCAGGTTTATTACCTGCATAACCGTGTCGAAAGCATTGTAAACCGTGCCGCAAAATTAAAACAAATGCTCCCCCATGCGCGCATAGGCATTGCGCACGGCAAAATGGGCGAGGACGAGCTTAGTGATGTTTGGCAAAAATTGCTCGAACACGAAATTGATGTTCTTGTTTGCACCACAATAATCGAAACGGGTGTTGATATGCCCAATGTAAACACGCTTATTGTTGAGGACGCCGACCGAATGGGGCTCTCGCAATTACATCAATTACGAGGCAGAGTAGGGCGCTCGCCCCGTCGGGCTTATGCGTATTTTTGCTTTAAAAAGGGCAGAGAGCTTAGCGAGGTTGCGGCAAAACGCCTTGAAGCGATAAGGCAGTTTACCGAATTCGGTTCGGGCTTTAAAATTGCTATGCGTGACCTTGAAATACGGGGAGCCGGCAGTATTTTGGGCGGCGAACAGCACGGTAATATGGAGGCGGTGGGTTATGATATGTACCTGAAACTGCTTGCCGACGCCATAAACGAGCAAAAGGGCATAGAGTCGCACGAAGATTTAAGCTGTACGGTTGACCTTAACATTTCGGCGCATATACCCGAAAAATATATAACTTCACTGCCCGCACGGCTTGGCATTTACCGCCGAATTGCCGATATTCGCGATGACAGTGACGCCGCCGATGTTATTGACGAATTGTGCGACCGTTTCGGCGAGCCGCCAAAATCGGTTATGGGGCTTATTGAAATATCGCTTCTGCGCAGTCGCGCCGCGGCGGTGGGTATTACCGAAATTACAGGCACTCCCTCCTCGACGGTGCTTCATACCGTAAAGATTGATATGCAAATTGCGGCAAAGCTGTCGGACGAATTTAAAAACGCCTTTACGCTGTCTTCTTCGGGCGAGCCCGCATACATTATAAAACTTACAGGCGGAATAAAGCCGCAGGATGTTGTGTCGCGGCTTTCGAAGATTTTGTAAAAAGGTTTACAATTTCGTATAGACTTTTTTAAAATAATGGTATATAATTACTTTAACATTATATTAAGGAGAATTTTAAAATGAATACCTTAAAAAGAATTTTATCAGCGGTGCTTTGTCTGGCACTAATGTCGCTCTGCCTTACGGGCTGTCACAAAAAGGGCGAAATTGCGGTTGTAATAGGCGATGTTGAGTTCGGCTCGGGTTACTACGCCTGCTCGCTTGTTTTTGCCGACACACAGGCTCGCTCAAAGGTTGAAGAGGGCCTTTCGGAAGAGGAAGCAAAAAAAGAAATCGATTATTACAAGCAAAAGGTCGAAGACACCGATTATGTCGAGTGGGTTGAAAACACCGCGCTTGAAACGCTTAAAAAGCTTGCGGCTGTTAAAGCACTCTGCAAGCAAGACGGCTTTGAGTTAGACGCCGAAACTGTATCAACGGCAAAAAGCAACGCCGATTATCTGTGGAAAACGGCGGGCTACTCGGCGCTGTTAGAGGCAAACGGCGTGAGCGCAGAAACCTTTAATCAATATATGATCGACAGCTATCTTACAAGTGAGTATTTTGAGCATGTTTACGGCAAGGGCGGCGAAAAAGAAATTGCCGCCGACAAGCTGCTTGAACAAATGCAAAACAATTATGTGCTTGTAAATATTATTGAGGTTTCCACAAGCAGTCTTGAAGACGACGCAAAGACCGAAAAGCAAAATCAGCTTAATTCTTACGAAACCGCCCTTAAGTCAGGTGCAAAAACATTTGAAGAGGTTTACCTTGAATACAACGGTATTTCTGCCGATGAACACACTCACGAGGAGGCCGAAGAGGGCGAGACTCAACCGCTTGACCCCCACGCTACCGTAATAGGAGGCGAGGATACCGACTATTCGTCAGATTATTATGAAGACGCAAAAGCAATGGCGGCAGGCGAAATTAAGGTTATAACCAAAGACGATTCGATTGCTTTGGTTGTTAAAAAGGACATTGTCGCCGACCCGTATTACCTTGAAAATCTCGATATCACCCTTCGCAACGATATTGCAGGCGATGACTTCGAGGATGACATTAAGGGCTACGGCGAAAAGCTTAAATGCGATATTAACAAATCTGCAACCGGACAGTTTAAGGTTAAAAAGCTTGTTTATCCCGAAAGCTGAAAATGAAAAAACACCGCGGCTATCTTTAATTTAAGATAGCCGCGGCTTTTATTTTTATGTAACCGTTTCTCCCGATATTCATTCCACCGCGGGCAGTTTTTGCGTTTAAGCTTTAAATGAATTTTTTTCAAATCTAATTCTGTATGTTTTTGGGGTTATTCCGTTTGCTTCCCTAAACAGTTTAATAAAATAAGCAACATCGCCGAAGCCGAGTCGGTCTGAAATTTCTGTAACAGACAGTTGATTCTGCCGTAAATACGCTTTGGCTCTGCAAAGCTTGGCGGCAGTTCTGTATTCCGCAGGCGACATTCCCGAATATTCTTTGAAAAGCTTGCGAAAATACACCTCGCTGACATTGCACAAAGCGGCAATTTCCGATATTTTGAGCGCTTGCTCCTCGTCCTGCTCCATATAAGTAATACCCTTTGATATAATTCGGTATTTACCGCAATATTCCGTTTTGTAATATTCGCTCAACTTAAAAAGCAGATCGTACATTACCGATTTTATCTTTCCGATACATATAATATTTGCCTCGCTGTAAGCGTCAAGCTTATTAAAAATCGATTTGTAATTTGCATTATCAGCGTCATAAACTGTTATTTGATCGTTTAAAACAAAGGGATTATTCTGTGAATCGTACATCGAAAAGTTTACACCTATTGTATTGCTGTCTTTTGAAACAGGGTTAAAAAAGCGCACCGAATATTCGGAATTTGTGGGAGTGTAAACCACGGAATTGCTGTCGGCGTAAAGTTTTTTACCGTTTTTAAAGGTGTATTCGGCACTGAAACCGTCAAGATACAGTAACATATTACAGCTCTTCGGCCGCCCGATACATGTGAATGTATTGTTGCTTGTCCAATACTGCTTCAAGGCGTTTATCGATGATAACGAATAATCACAGTTGTAAAGCTCAAAAGGAGATATTACCTTCATTTCATCACCCTTTTTTATTATAATCCGCCCTTTTGCACATTACAAGCAAATCAAAAAATTTTGTTTCGAAAAATTATACTATTGTATTAAAAAATAATATCACCCGTTCCGATTTTTTATTATAATGACTATGGAATATCAAAAAAGCAATAGGGTCCGAACGGTGCATCGCAATAGGCACAAGGCGAATTATAGCTTCAAAAAATATATGTTGCCTTAAACCGTCATTGACATAAAATACCGCAAAAGCGCGCGCTTTGCGCACGCAAACAGGGTATATTGCCCGCAGCGCTTTTGAGAAAAACAAAAATTTAATCTAATGTATGACCAAATAAATTTCAGAAGGTTTAATTAAAAAACCTAAGGGAGTGTTATTTATGAAAAAGAATTTTACGGTAGCAATAATCGGATGCGGAGGAAGGGGTTATACCTATGCCTCCCTTTTGAAAGAAAAAAAAGAATTTGAGGTTGTGGCTGTTTGTGATTATAACCCTGCGCAGCTCAAAAAAATAAATGGGATTTTAAATTTGCCCGATGATAAGCTGTTTTTAGACGAAAAGGCTTTTTTTGCTCAAAAAAGGGCCGATATAGTAGTAATCGCAACCTGCGACAGCTATCATGTGCGCCAGTGCATTGTTGCTATGAGGCTGGGGTGCGATGTATTGCTTGAAAAGCCCGTAAGCGATTCGCGCAAAGAAATCAGCGAGCTTTTGTCGGTTCAGAAAGAAACGGGTAAAACGGTTGTCGTCTGCCATGTTATGAGATACAGTGTTGCCGTTAAAAAAATCGACGAAATTCTGTCTTCGGGAGTAATAGGAAAAATAACAGCAATCGACCATTTTGAACGGGTCAGATTCTGGCATCAGGCGCAGGCTTATGTTCGAATACAAAAGCTGTATCAGGATACTCAACATCCGACAATTCTTGCAAAATGCTGTCATGATTTAGATCTTATTCAGCATTTTGTGGGTGCAAAATGCGATACGGTATCGTCAATAGGCGGTTTAAGCCATTTCAGACCCGAAAACGCCCCCCTCGGCGCGACGCAAAGATGCATTGACTGTCCGCATATTGACACCTGTATATACAGCGCCAAAAAGATTTATATCGATCTTTGGAAAGAACGCAACTCACCCGCTTGCACCTGGCCTTGGAGCAAGGTTTCGTCGGTGTTTCCCATAACGGAAGAAAGCTTATATAACGGTATTCGTACTACTGTTTTCGGAGAATGCGTTTATAAATGCGGAGTTGAATCCAACCCGCATGTTGTCGATCGTCAAATGGTACAAATGCAGTTTGAAAACGGCGTTATTGCAAGTCTTAAAATGCTGTTTGCCGCAAAACCGGGAAGAAGAATAAACATTTTCGGAACAGAGGGCGAAATACTGTTTGACGAGCAGACCGACAGCGTTGAGGTAAGACCGTATTTCGGAAAAGACGAGGTGTATAATATCAGTCTTTTGTCGGATGATTCCGGTTGGGGACACGGCGGCGGCGACGCAGGCATAATAAACGATATGTATGATATTCTGACAGGGGCAAAAACCGATTATACCTCGCTCGAAGAATCTGTTGAAAGCCACCTTATCGGCATTGCAGCCGAAGAATCCCGTCTGAACGGGGGCAATATATCAAGGGTGCACGTCGACATTGATTAAATGTCAAAAAAACAGCCGCGGCTATCTTAAATTAAGATGGCTGCGGCTTTAAGTTTTTATTCATATTCAAAACGCTTATTTTGAATAAGCTCTGTTTTGTATTTTTTAATATAATATTTTGCCATATTAAGGTTTTGTTCGGAATAATTTCCGCATTCGGCGGGCGTGGCGCCCGGTATATCGCCCTCAAAGCCGATAACAAAATCGCACATACTAACCACCAAATCATAAACATCGCAAGGGTTTAACTCACCGAACATTACAAGATAACAGCCCGTTCTGCAACCCATGGGGCCAAAATAAACAACATTTTCTTTTTGCTTAGAATTTCGCAAAAATGTAGCGCACAAATGCTCTATTGTGTGAAGCGCGGGCATATCTATAACAGGCTCGCGGTTGGGTGCGGTGATTCGCAAATCAAAGGTGGTAACCGTGCAATTTCCGCATCTGTCGCGGCGCGAAACATAAAGCCCCGCGTTTAAAGTAAGGTGATTTATTTTAAAGCTTTCGATTTTTTGCATAATTATCTTCCTCGCAAAATACTTTATACTCGCCCATAATGATGCGACTGTTTTTCTTATTGTATCATATTTTACTTTAAAAGTAAATTAACACAGTATAAATTTACACAAATCACAAATAGGGCCGGAATCCCGACAGCTCGCAAGGGTTTGTAAAAATTAACAGACAGTCGAGGACGCCTGTACCTACAAATGTGAATAAGGAGAGTTTATATAATATCGCTTGAGGACACCGGCGCGAATGATGAGAGCAATAGTATTACGGCCCAGCGCGGCATCATCGCTCAGTTTATCCAAGGGCAGCCTGAGCTTGCTTCCATGAAGACGGTCGAGTTTGTCGATGACGGATATTCCGGGACGAATTTCGACCGTCCCGGTTTTAAGCGGATGATGGCGATGGTGCGCTCCGGTGATGTTTCCTGCATCGTCGTGAAAGACCTTTCCCGATTTGCGCGAAACTATATTGAAGCCGGCGATTACCTTGAGCACATCTTTCCATATCTCGGCATCCGGTTTATTGCGGTCAATAACCATTACGACAGCGATCAGTTTATCGGGACAACCGGCGGCATTGATGTTGCCTTCCGAAACTTTATGTATGAGATGTACAGCGTTGACATCTCAAAAAAGGTAAAAACATCACAGCACATGCTGATGAGAAGCGGCCGGTATGTCAGCCATTGCCCATATGGATACACAAAGATCAAAGGGCAAAAGCACCATATGGTGCCGGATCCCGAAACTGCACCCACTGTGCGAGATATTTTCCTGTGGGCTATTGAGGGAAAGAAATCCACGGAAATTGCCCGTATCCTTAACGAAAAGCATATTCCGACGCCGATGCAGCACAAAAAGCTCTCACGGCAAGGGATTAGCAACGATGCGATGTGGAGTCATCAGGCGGTGATCCGAATCATACGGGATTATAAGTATACCGGAGCCATGGTGTCTTTCAAATGCGGAAATGAAACCATTCGGGCCAAAGTGCAAAAACGGTATGCGCCGGAGGATTATGTGATAAATGAGGGCATGCACGAACCCATCGTAACACACGATGAATACTACGCAGCGAATGATACCCTGCGGAAGGTGAAAAAGTACGATGTTGTCAGAACCGACCGCCGTGACCGTGTTTACTATTGCGGGCACTGCGGCCGCAGACTTCGCAAGACCTTTGGCTTGGACGAATATTACTCCTGCGCTACGCCGTTATATATAAGGGACGCTCCGTGTGCAGGCATTCATTGGAGCCGGACAAATATAGAGGATGTTGTTTTCACCACATACAAACGGCAGCTGCAAATTGTCAGCGAAGAATATTGCAGGACAGTAAATGAAAAGCAGCCAGATAAGCTTGTCCCTCTTCGGGCGCAGCAAAAATCCCTCCGCATTCAGCTCGGAGGGATCGGCAGTAAGGTTGCCTCGCTGTATGAGCAATTTCGTTCCGATGAAATATCCCGGAATGTCTTTCTCGAAAAGAAAGGCGCTCTTTCAGAAGATAGGAACAGACTCCAGACGGAGTTATCACGAATCGAGGATGAAATTGAAGGCCTGCTGCAAAAGCAGGAAGAAAGCAACACGGCAATGAATGCGATCAAAAATATAGCCGCTGCAGCAGATGAGCCGGATGATAAACTCCGGGAAAGAATGTACGACGATATAGACCGCGTCATTGTTTTTGACAACGAAAATCTGAAAATTGAATGGAAGTTTGATGTTGCTTTTCAACTTTCATGACCATGTAAAAGCCAGCTTTTTGCTGGCTTTTATGCTGTTTTTGTGTTATAATAACACAAGGGTTGTTTTTGCGGAAAGTCCGGAAACCCTTGATATATAAGGGTTTTTAAAAATTTTTGGATTCCACTTGACACAAGCAGACGATTTAGGCAGGGTTGTAATTCCTAAAGAAATTCGCCGCACACTTAAAATTCGAGAGGGCGACCCGCTTGAAATTTTTACTGCAAGCGACGGTGAGGTTATTTTTAAAAAATACTCACCCATGGGCGAGCTGTCGTCTTTTTCGGCTGAC
>ERZ780207.3008-NODE-3008-length-11283-cov-10.049252_pt1 | contig 11283 bp, 9 predicted proteins | sample MGYA00510977_ERZ780207 | MGnify/ENA primary metagenome ERZ780207 (study PRJEB29588, sample SAMEA2151383) | human gut metagenome | biome: human gut; feature: human-associated habitat; material: faeces | place: Denmark | collected 2008/2010 ... | reverse complement strand
TGCTGGGATATCGCCAACGAAAAGTAATTATAGATAGTTTACTTGACTTTGCAAGTGAAATTAAGCAAAAAGAGATAGACCGCGTAGTATTCAAAACGGAGCAGCTACCGAAACACTATTTCCGGATATTTCGATTAATCTTCTCAAACTCCCTTCCTCCCAGGGTATTGTGGGTGAGAAGTCTTTTGTTGCTTCCCGCTGATGCATTTTTCCGGTATTGTCCAGGGGTACAGCCGTTATGCTGACGGAACTGTCTGCAGAAATGCTCTACATTATTATAACCACATTGCTCGGAAATGTCGCGGATGGAGTATTCGCTGCACTCTAATAAATCCTGTGCACGGCGCAGACGTCCTTCGATGACATTGTCCATGCAGGAGGAGCCAAATTGGCGGTGATAGAGAGCCTGAAGATGACTGGGACTTAAGTGAAGCTTCGCAGCCATCATGTTTATATTCCATGGAAGCTGAGGATTATTGTAGATCATCTTATGCAATGCAACCAGCTCATGATCGTGAATACCCGGGGACTCATTCTGGATTCCTTCTCTTAATTTGGAGAACAGAACCCGCAGCAGGTGAGTAATGTTTGCTTCGCTTTCAGAGGAGAAAAAGGCGGACTCCCAGGTTAGTAATTTAAAAAGCTGATGACAGTATTCCGGATCTGTTACGGGAAATGGGGTGTTTGTTAACGGAAACAGCTTCACGAAGGAGTGATCGGAACGAAAACGAATCCAGTCATTCCGGTATTCTTCACCGGCAGCACGGTAATAAATCCTGCTTCCTGGTGTATACAGAATAGCAGAATTGGCGGCTGTCCGCATTAGTCTTCCGTCTATGAGCAGCTCCGAGGGAGAGTCGAAAAGAAGCAGAAGATAGCCTGTAAAGCCATTCGGAACATCATATATAAAATCTGAGGGGTGAACAGCACTGTAGCCGACAAATTCAATTTCAGTCATCTGGAATCTCCGTTCTGATACATCAGAGGATATATCAATTTTCTTATAGTATAAATCATTGGAAACTTTAGATCAATGCGATATTATCAGATTAATATGGCAATCGTCATCAGAGAGCTGCGGATCGTGCAGCGGTCAGACATCTGATGCGTGACTGCATAGGAACATGATTTAGAAGAAGGAGATACATGCATGGTAAATTTGGGTGGAGCAACAGAGAATGACAGAAAAAAGATCGTGATTACAAAGGATTCAAAGGCCTTTTTTCACAATAATGTAGATTATTGTGTGGGAACCGGAAGAATGGGGCTTGCATTGACAGAAGAATATCAGGAGGAGCTGCGCCTGGTTCAAAAGGAAATCGGATTTAAGCATATCCGGGGACATGGATTATTCTGTGATGATATGGCGATCTTTCAGACCTATGAGGAGGATGGTAAGGTAAGGGTCGAGTACAACTATACTTATCTGGATAGAGTAATGGATGCCTATAAGAAGGTGGGGCTGAGACCTTTTCTTGAACTGGGTTTTATGCCTAAAAAGTTGGCAAGTGGAAGCCAGACTATCTTTTACTGGCAGGGAAATACCACTCCTCCAAAAGATTATGATATGTGGTGTAATATGGTGCATTCATTGCTGCGGCATCTGATGGAACGCTATGGAGAAGAGGAAGTTATTCAATGGCCCATTGAAGTATGGAACGAGCCCAATCTTTGCGGCTTCTGGGAAAATGCGGATATGCAGGAATATTTTAAGCTGTTCCATAGAACCTTTGATGCCATAAAGGAAGTGAATCCGGGATTCCGTGTAGGAGGCCCTGCTGTTTGTGGAGGAACGGATGAGAAATGGATTCAGGCATTTATGGAATATTGCCATGAGAATCACATACCTGTGGATTTCGTAACCAGACATCATTACACCATTGATCCGCCGGAATGTATTGGACATTATGCATATTCTGAACTGATGAAGGCAGAGGACGGCTTTGCCAATTTAAAAACAACCAGAGATATTATTGACAGTTTCCCGGAATATAAGGGTCTGCAGATTCATATCACGGAGTTCAACAGCTCCTATACTCCTCAGGGCGTCATTCATGATACAAACCTGAATGCGGCCTTAATAGCACAGCAGCTTTCCAGATTGGGAGATGTGAATGAATCCTATTCCTACTGGACATTTGGTGATGTGTTTGAAGAGCTGGGAGTTCCTTTTACACCATTCCACGGCGGCTTTGGACTGGTTGCCAATGGCTGTATTACCAAGCCGACCTTCTGGACATTTGCTTTTTACAAAAAGCTTGAGGAAAGTGAAGCCAATTGTGTATATAAGGATGACAATATTGTCGTTTTGAAACGTGCAAACGGTGATTATCTAGGTGTAGCCTGGAATATTGCCCGTAAAAGTACAGAACAGGGTAAAGAAAAAATGCTGTTGGAGTTTACATTTCCGGCTGAACAGGAGGAGTACTGCTTCCTGACTAAGACGGTAGATGAGGAAACATGTAATCCCTTGAAGGTATGGCATGATATGGGAGAACCTGCCAATCTGAGTGAGGAACAGACGAAGCTGATTCGGGAATCATCCAGACCTTTTGTAAAAACAGAGCGTAAAAAGCAGGAGGACGGAAATATCTGCGTAGAGCTTCCTGTAAACGAAAACGGTGTGGTTTATTTCGAACTGAATGCCGGAAAGGTGAATCCGGATCGAGGATATGACTATGATCGTGTGGTCAGCTTGAAGGCTTAAACTAGCACCCAGTAATTTGCTTTATGAAACAATGTACATGGATTAGGCTTGCAAAGGAGGATATCAAAGTGAAAAAACAAGCGTTTAACCCATATTTACCGTCCTGGGAGTATATTCCGGACGGAGAACCTTATGTTTTTGGCGATCGCGTATATGTTTACGGATCCCATGATTACTTTAACGGATATGTTTTCTGCATGGGAGACTATGTGTGCTGGTCAGCTCCGGTCGATGATCTGGGCAACTGGAGATATGAAGGTGTGATTTATCCGAAGACAGCCGATCCGCTGAACCCGGAAGGCAAAATGTGTCTGTATGCCCCGGATGTTACGGTGGGACCGGACGGAAGGTACTATCTTTATTACGTGTTGGACAAGGTTTCGGTAGTTTCAGTTGCTGTATGTGATACTCCGGCAGGAAAGTATGAATTTTATGGCTATGTTCATTATGAAGATGGCACACGTCTGGGCGAAAAGGAAGGTGATGAGCCCCAGTTTGACCCGGGGGTTCTGACGGAAGGAGATGTGACATATCTTTATACCGGATTTTGCGGAAAAGGTGATAAATCCCGTACCGGAGCTATGGCTACGGTGTTGGGAGCAGATATGCTGACGATCAGGGAAGCTCCGGTGTTTGTGGCCCCCGGTTGTGAATATGGTGCCGGTACCGGATTTGAGGGACATGAGTTTTTTGAGGCATCTTCCATCCGTAAAGTAGGTGACACCTATTATTTTGTCTATTCATCCATATTAATGCACGAATTATGTTATGCCACCAGCAAGAATCCTACTAGGGACTTTGTCTATGGCGGAGTTATTGTCAGCAATTGTGATCTGCACATCGATACCTACAAGCCGGCAAATATGCCAACAGCTTACGGTGCCAATAATCACGGAAGTATTGTGCAGATCGGAGAGGACTGGTACATTTTTTATCACAGGCATACCAATAATACCTACTACAGCAGACAGGGATGTGCTGAAAAGCTGCAGATTATGCCGGACGGCAGTATTCCACAGGTAGAAATTACCTCCTGCGGTTTAAATGGAGGTCCGCTTGAGGGTAAAGGCGAATACCCCGCTTATCTTGCATGCAATCTGTTTACCGATACCCCATCAGTTTATGTGGGCGAAGGGAATTTTCCACGAGTAATGCAGGACGGCAGGGATGGAGACGAAGAAGTTGGATATATTGCCAATATTACAGATTCAACTACCATCGGCTTCAAATATTTTGACTGCCATGATATTCGTGAAATCAGTATTTGGACCCGGGGCTATGCAGATGGCACTTTTGAAGTAAAGACAGCATGGGATGGAGAGGTACTGGCGACATTAGAGGTTCAATATACCAATGTCTGGGAAAAGTATACCGCACCGGTTACGATTCCGGATGGAATACAGGCGCTTTACCTGACCTATCGCGGTAACGGAAATGCTGCATTAAGATCATTTGAGTTATCATAATCTATGTTATTGCATATACAGGCAGTGATCAAAACTCTTGGAATGTAAAAAAGGAGACTACAATGAGCAAGTTAAAGATTAAAACAAAGGAAAGACGATTTGAGACAGCCAGGGATTTATACGGAATCTTTTTTGAAGACATTAACCGTGCCGGAGACGGAGGACTTTATCCGGAAATGCTTCGAAACAGAAGCTTCGAAGATTCCGTTTTACCGGAGGGTTATATACAGCAGGAGGATGGCATCCATGTAAAAACCGTATCCGGATGGCTGGATGAGTTTTGCAACGGAGAAGGCCTATGCCGCTGGGTAAAGGGCAACAATATTCCGGAGACAGAAATACCGGCATGGTATACACACAATGCAAAGATGAAACTGGAACTGACGGATACCCTGAATGAACATCGGGACGCAGCTCTGCGTATACAGTTTGAAAAGGACGGATCTCTGACTAATACCGGTTACTGCGGTATATCCGTAAAGGCTGGAGAAAGTTACTCTTTGTATTTATTTGCAAAAGCAAAGGAAGAAATAGGACTGGACGTAGCGATTGAATACCAGGGAAAAGTACTGACTGGAAACAGTCTGGTGGTTTCCGGGCAGGAGTATACAAGATATGACATGAAGCTGACAGCAGCTGAGGATTGTCACGAGGCACAGCTTACTATTTCCTGCAAAGAAGGCGGAGAGATTCTGCTGGGATTTATTTCACTAATGCCTGACAATACCTACATGGGGCATGGACTCAGAACAGATCTTGTAGAAAAGCTTAAGGGAATGAGTCCAAAGTTTATGCGTTTTCCCGGAGGCTGTATTGTGGAAGGAACGACACCGTCCACAGCGATGAGATTTCGGGATACGGTAGGTCCGGCATGGGAAAGACCCAGTAAGCTGTTTGTATGGCATTACAGAAGTACATTAGGACTTGGCTTTCATGAATATCTGCAGCTTTGCGAGGATCTGGGGATGGAGCCCCTGTATGTATGTAACTGCGGAATGACCTGTCAGGGAAGAAAGAGTGTCCTTCTGGAAGGAGAGGCTCTTGATGAAATGGTACAGGATACACTGGATGCCATTGAATATGCTATCGGCTCTAAGGAAAGCAAATGGGGAAGGCTTCGTGCTTCTATGGGGCATCCGGAACCCTTTAAAATGACCTATCTGGAAATTGGTAATGAAAACTGGGGTCCGGATTATGAAAAGCGATACAACATGATTTATAAGAAGGTAAAGGAACTGTATCCCCAGATTAAAACCATAGCCAATGAGCATGTAGAGAAAAATGGTTGTCCTGCCGAGTGCGTGGATGAACATTTTTACAATACAACAGAGTTCTTTGCAGAACGTGTAAATTATTATGATGACTACGATCGTAAGGGACCAAAAATCTTTGTAGGAGAGGTGGCTGTAAACGAAGGCAACTATATGGGACAGTTGTATGCGGCTTTGGGAGAATCGGCTTTCCTTATGGGTATTGAGAAAAATCAGGATATCGTAACATTGGCCTCTTATGCTCCATTATTTGAAAATGTAAATTACAGAGCGTGGTATCCTAATCTGATTCGTTTCAATAATCATCAGAGCCTTGGAATTCCTTCTTATTATGTCTGGAAAATGTTCGGTCAAAATCGCGGAGAATATGTGGTGCAATCCGAAGATGAGGGAGGACGTGTTTATCGTCCGAGAACCGGAATGGCATCTTTAAAATCCAATAAGGAACTTCGCTTCAGAAATCCCATTTGGAATGGAGAAGAAGCAAAGATTACTCATGAATTAATGGGACATGTGCAGGATACAGAGGATGGCCTCCTGCTTCAGCTTCCGGATGAGGAGCAGAAAAAGGAATTTCACAGTATTCTGGAATGGGCTGATGAGACCAAGAGCTTTGTGGTATTTGGAGAAGAAGACCAGACTTATGGAAGATTTGAGACCGATATTTTTGTTGAGGAAAATGCTTACTTCGAGTTGGGTATATTCAGTGCCAGGGTGGTTCGCTCCTATTATGAGGAGCAGCTCGTGATTACGGCCGGAGTGGAAAAAGAATGGGATGCAGCTCTGGTGCGTCCGTTCCTTTGGAAGGTTAATGGAGGACAATGTTCACTGGAAGAATTTGGCTTTATGCATGACAACAAGCTGACTGAGGACTTTGCTATTTCAGTAAAACCGGGAGAATATCACCGCTTTGGATATGAAACGGACGGAAAACAGATTCGCCTGTATGTTGATGGTGAGCTTCAGAAGGAAATTTCGATTCCCTACGGACCTGCTTTTGTTTCGGTAGTAACTGACACCAAGGACGAAATCATTATTAAGGCGGTTAATTTTGCAGGAGATGTGGATCCGGTTTCCATTACACTGGACTGTCAGGTACAGGGCGACTATACCGTAACACTTCTTAGCGGTGAAAAGGGGGATGAAAACAGCTTTGAAGAGCCGGAGAAGGTGAAGAATATTACCGTGAATATGCATGGCGCTTCCTCAGAGTTCGTATACGAGGCACCGGCATATTCTGTCAGTGTTTTGCGATTGAAGAAGTGCGAAGCGTTTTAGAGGTTGACGCTGAACAGAAGATAAGAGAATAGAAAGACAAAACGGGCACCGAGAACTAAATCTATCCAAGCACTCAATGGAGATAATTAAAGTGTAGGATAAGATTTAGGTTGTCAATGAATGTAAAAATGGTTTTCTTGCTTGAAGAAAACAGGCCTGACGAAGTATCGCTCAGATTAGATTAAAAATTCTAGTCTGGGCGATTTTTTCGTTCAGGGAAGCTGAATATAAAGAATTACTCACAGCATTGTTACCAAAACTAAAAAGCCGTCACGTGCCAGAAGCATTGGACGAAATTAATTTGTTTTGGTTGCGGAATATTGAAGAAGTACAGCTGTATCTAAGGGCTTGGTTCCCAGGAGAAAATAGCTATGTATTCACAGCTGCTACATACATGGATTATGATGATAAAGAGTATCTGCCATTTTTACTAATGGGAGATAAACATATTCTTGATGATCCATTGAGTAGGTATGCGGAGATACAAAGCAAGATGCTAAAAGGCAAAGATGCTGAATTCCTGTATAAGCAAATAGGTGTAACGGCGGAGGATAACCTAAAGCTATTAGAAAATGTTGGTGAAAAAATTCTTATATTACCATTGAGGATTCTCAACCAATCAAATGATTATAATTCTTTTTATAAAGTTGGAGAGCAGGCATTTGTCAGTCTGTTTAACGGTATAAATAGTGTGAGTGATTATTTTTCTAAGTGCGAAAGTATCGACGATATTATGCAATATGCTCGTGGAGATATTGGGAGACTGGTAATGTTTTCAGAAGATGATGATATTTCTCTGACTTTTAAGGAAAGATTTCAGTCCGCATTGGTAGGAACGCAATATATGGTAGATGTAAATAGAACGGAAGAGGATAGTGACAAAGTAGAAAATCAGCCAAGCGACTAACTGCTTTTGGATGAATGACTTTTATTTAGTTAATGATACTCTCATCCAAACACTGAACAGTGATACATCTGCCGGGAATATTTTTCGGCATTCAAATCCAATTTTTCCAGTCTCTTGCACCAACAATCCTGTTTCTCTGCTACGGTGCCACGATGGCTGTAGATCTTTCCCAAGTCTTTACCGGAAAAAACGGCAATCTTTTACCGCCCTTTTTATGGATGGTAATCTGCCTCGTCCTCTGGGTTCTCGCCAATTATATCTTTGCCGTGATCTCACACCTGCGCGCTTCATTTCCGGCAGTTCTTCTGCTCTCCGTGCGCCTGATGGCAGGTCACATCAAAGAAACTTTCATCTTATTATTTACAATGGCCGGCGCCTGCCTCATCGTCTTCCTGGTTCCCGGACTTTTCGTCCTTTTTCCCGGAATCCTCTGCGGTATCGCCAGCCATCTGATTGAGCCTGGTTTAAAAAGGCTCTTGCTATTGATTAATCCAGTTCTTTATAGTCAAAACTGCGGAATTCTGCTGTCTGATCGTATCCGGAGTAGTCCACGCATGCCATGCCGACAAATGCTCCGGTGAAGAATCCACCGTATGACTGGAGTACGTAATCATCGGACAATACAGCGGCATCCAGTGTGCCCGGAATCTCTGTATAGTTCTTTCCGTCAAAGGAATACTCGTAGCTGTAAGACTGCTTTCTTACTTTTGTGCGAAGCCATACAAATTCAACATCATCCGGTACCGGAATCGCATCGTCGCGAAGGAACGAACGATATCCGCCACGATTGCACTCTGCCACTTCGATCACGCGGCCATTTTTCTCATTCCACGTAACGAAAGCGAATGACCAGTGCTTATCATTGTAAAAATTTGTCAATCCAGCCATCTGCTGATAGTTGAACGGATCAAATTTCACTTTCACTTCGGCATCAAAGTTAAATGCCTGCCAGCGTTTTGCCACCAACGAAAGCTCATGCTTATTGCTGAGGGATCCTTTTCCGACCAATGTCAGCCTGCCATCCCCTGTCGTACCCATTTCCTCGGTAAATGGTACGCGGAGGGTATTCCACTCATCATGAAGTTTTGGTGTGTCAAATTCATCATGCATCGAATGATCTGCCGGTGCTTCTGTCAAGATTGCATCTTTCGGCGCATCCACAAGCACTTTTCCGCCATGTCCGCCCTCGATACGAGGCCAGCCTTCTTCATCCCAGTATACTTTCTGAATTGCCGTCTCACGGCCAAGCGGACACCAGCCGCGTGGGTCGATCGAACTTTCATTTTCGTGGTTCCACGGTCTTCCACACAAACTTGCATAATACCACTCACCGCCGGGAGTCTCTACGAGAGCACCATGTCCCTGCTTCTGGATCTCAAGTTCCGGCGTATCAAAGTTTGTAATAAACGGATCGCCAGGCTCTGTCTCAAAACTCAACGCATCTAACGTCTTTGAACGAGCTACTACTTCCTGATGTGTCCAAACGGTTCCACCCTGTGCAGCAAACAGATAATAATATCCGTTGATCTTATACAAATGTGGTCCCTCAACCAGTTTAACGTCCGTTCCGGCGTAGATCGTACGTGCTGTCTCCGGTTTTAATTTCATTGTCTCTGTGTCAAATTCTGTCACTGTAATACCGTCAAAAGCATGGTGGTATTCGCGATGATCCCATGTCTGCTGAACAAGGTATTTGCGTCCGTCATCATCATGGAACAACGATGCGTCAAATCCCACACCATTGACACGGATCGGATCCGACCATGGTCCGCGGATATCTTCTGCCGTCGTCAGATAATTGATCATATCTTTGAACGGTCCTTCGGTTACTTTTACATCCGTATAAATCAGCCAGAATTTTCCATCTGCATAGGAAAGATCCGGCGCCCAGATACCTCCCGATGACGGATTTCCTTTCATATCAAGCAATGTCGTCGTGGACAATGCGGATGGAAGAAGATTCCAATGTACTAAATCTTTTGACTCGTGCAGACGAACTCCCGGAAACCACTCAAACGTAGAGTTCGCAATGTAATATGTATCATCCACACGGATAATGGATGGATCTGCATTAAATCCCGGCAAAACCGGATTTTTAATCTGCAACATAACTGTATGCCTCCTTACTGTTAATCTATCTCTATCATACAGGAAAATGTGGGATTTGCAATGGGAAAAAGAAGAAAAAGAAGAATTTATACATGTTCTGATAAAATTTTATGCGGTCTTGGAAGAATGTATGCCGGTGGAGGAGAACTTACGGAAAATATTGATGATGTTGGAGGAGTTGGCACAGCAGAGTTTGCAAGTAAAGCTATTGATATATTTTATATGAGCGGAAGGTAAATTCCAGTTTTACGAAATAAAGAAATTGTAGGAGGAATATATATATGGTTGGGAGAATTTATCACATTGGATTAACCGTTTCTGATTTGGATCGCTCGATTGCTTTCTACAGAGATATTCTTGGGCTTAAATTTCAGGGTGAAATCTTTATGGAAGACGAAGAGACAGATAAAATGTTCCGTAAGGAAAATTGTAAAGCAAGGGTTGCATATTTGAATGGTTCGAAGGCTCTTGAAGCACCACCGATTGAATTGATTCAGTTTGTAGACAGCGAAATCCATAAAGCACAATCGGATTTGTTTACAACCTCTATCTCAGAAGTATGCTTCTACACGGATGATATTGATTCGGTCTATAAAACCATTATCGAAAATCATGTGGATTGCTTGTCTGAACCGCAGTATTTCGACTTTAGAGCAGATGGATTTGGGGAAAGTCGAGCTTTTTATTTTAGAGACCCGGATGGCATTATTCTTGAAATGATGCAGCAGCTTTGATGAAAAATCATAAGTACAGGAAAGTGGAAACTTCAATTTGTGAAGGTGCATTATGGACAAATATTTAAAAGAAACAAAAATGTTAGATTATTCCAACGCAAACATACAGCAGTTAATTCGGGAAAGAAGATGGAAAAATATAAATGAATTTGAACGCTTAAAATCGATTTATGATTTTGTTAGGGATGAAATATTGTTTGGATATAATATTGATGATAATGTTCCTGCATCAAAGGTTTTGGCAGATGGTTATGGACAATGTAATACAAAAGGAACATTGTTTATGGCAATACTAAGGGCATGCAATATTCCTTGCAGGGTACATGGATTCACCATTGATAAAAAATTACAAAAGGGAGCAATGACAGGGGTTGTCTATAAAAATGCACCACAAAATGTATTTCATAGTTGGGTTGAAGTTTACTTTGAGGATAGATGGTATGAGTTAGAGGCGTTTATTCTTGATAAAAAGTATTTACAAAAATTACAGAAAAAAAATAGTGATTGTAAAGGTGCATTTTGTGGTTACGGTGTAGCCGTAAAAGACTTCAAAAATCTAATTATAGATTTTGATAGAAATAATACATATATTCAGAGTGAAGGAATTAATCAAGATTTTGGAGTCTATGATTCGCCTGATGACTTGCTAAAAGCACACCATCAAGAAATGTCTGCGATAAAAGCATTTTTATATAAACACTTTGGCAGGCATTTAATGAACCGAAACGTCAAAAAAATTAGAAATTGCTAAATTCAAGTTTTGATTTGACTTAATTCATAACATTTATTAACTGTTATATCTTATCCTCGT
>ERZ780207.3002-NODE-3002-length-11308-cov-3.206434_pt1 | contig 11308 bp, 10 predicted proteins | sample MGYA00510977_ERZ780207 | MGnify/ENA primary metagenome ERZ780207 (study PRJEB29588, sample SAMEA2151383) | human gut metagenome | biome: human gut; feature: human-associated habitat; material: faeces | place: Denmark | collected 2008/2010 ... | reverse complement strand
TGGAATAGGAAAGATCAAATTCACGGGGACTGGTTGCGAATGCTGCCTCTTTCATGCTGTCGGTAAAGTTTGCCATGGTGCTTTCTCCTTTCAAAATCAAGTGTGTTGAAACCTGACACCATGATTATTGTGGAAGCATCGCTGGATACGGATTTTTCTTATCTGGATGAGCTGGGATTTTCCGTGATAAAGTTCAAAAAATATAAGACAAACATGCATGTCTTTATTCAACAGAAGAGGGTATAACAAACATGAAAAAAGCAATTTATCCGGGAAGTTTTGATCCACTGACATTCGGACATATGGACATCATCAACCGTGCTTCAAGAATTGTGGATGAGCTGGTCGTCGGAGTGCTCAACAACAGCGCAAAAAATTCGTTGTTTTCTTTAGAAGAACGTGTTAGTATGATAGAAGAGATGACAAAGGATATTCCAAACGTTACGGTGGCGTCCTTTGATGGTCTGTTGGTAGAGTTTATGAATAAAATAGATGCTACCATTATCGTGCGTGGGCTTCGTGCAGTGACAGATTTTGAGTACGAGCTGCAGATCGCACAGGCGAACCATGTGCAGGATTCTAATATTGAAACCATTTTCCTGACAAGTGATCTTTCTTATTCCTATTTAAGTTCGACAATTGTCAAGGAATTTGCGTCCTACGGTGGAGATATTTCCAACTTTGTACCGGAACGTTTTATTGAACGGATTTATAAGAAATATGAGAACAGATAGGAGAGATTTTCACTATGAGCAGTAAGATGGAACAGATTATTGAGGAAATCGAAGAGTATATTGATGGCTGTAAATTCCAGCCGCTCTCAAGTACAAAGATTATTGTCAACAAAGAAGAATTAGAAGAACTTATTGCGGAACTTCGCGCCAAAACACCGGAAGAAGTAAAGCGTTATCAGAAGATTATCAGCAATAAGGAAGCAATTTTAGCAGATGCACAGGCGAAGGCGGATCAGATCATTGCACAGGCACAGGTGCAGACCAACGAACTTGTCAGCGAGCATCAGATTATGCAGCAGGCATATGCACAGGCAAATGAAGTTGTTATGATCGCAACCAAGCAGGCCCAGGAAATTTTAGACAATGCTACCAATGAGGCAAACAGTCTGCGTGTCAGTGCCATGGGATATGCGGATGACCAGCTGCATGAGATCGAGGAGGTTTTGTCTAATTCCATCGAGACTTCTCAGGCGCGGTATGACAGTCTGATTTCTTCACTGCAGGGGTTCCTTGATGTAGTGACAAAGAACCGGGCACAGCTGTTTCCACAGACAGAAGCAGCAGAGGAGGCAGCCGCTTCTGCCGGACAGGCAGCAGAGTCTGCAGAGGAGCCACAGATTACCAATATTTCAGCTTCAGATGAGGATGCCCAGGAAAAGTAAAGGAATACAGCATCCAACGGTTAACAGTAAGAGGATTATTTTCTGTAATACATAGTTCCGGAGCGAGAGGCCGGTCTGGTGAAGGATGGAAGAGACCTGAAAAATGCCGGACAATCCTCCCCATGACAGGAATAACACTGCCAGAAGAGATTTTATATGTCTGGTGCAGGCAGAGGTGGAAAGCAGCGCAACACCGTTTGTAACTTCTAAGAATCCGGTGGCGGCCAGCGAAAACCAATGCGCCGGAAACGGCAGTGTCTGCAGCATTTCGCAGAAAATGGAAAACAGGATGATATAGCCGCATATTTTGATCAGGGTTTCAAATCCGTGAATGATGCCGGCATCAATGATTTGCATATCCATATGAAATCTTGATGCCGTTTCTTTTTGTGTAGAAGAAGGGGTTCTGTGATATAATAACAGCATACTCATTCCATACAAAAACGGAATGCCATAGATCAGAAAAACGTATACAGGAGATAACGGAAGCTGCAAAATTTCCTGAATGGCGGTTATGACAAATACGGGACTTAAGTTGTTTGTAAAGCAGCATAAGGCAGAGGCTTTTTCCCGGGAGATATAGTTACTGCTGTAAAAGTCGGCAGTCAGTTTGCAGCCGATGGGAAATCCAAACAAAAAACCACACAGTACGATGTAGCAGGCAGAAAATTTTTTCGGAAGAATTTCACTGCGCAGAATGACATACGAGAGGACACAAAAAGGGAGCAGTGTCGGAAGAATCTGTGTAAACCACAGCTGCAGCCCTTGTTTTGATGCCGAGACTGCTGCGTGGGGGAAACAGATAAAAAACAAAAATAGTATGCAACAGAGAAGAGTAAATACAAATTTTTTCATGATACAGTTTATGTGAGACAGGAGGAGTATATGAGTACATTAGAGCATTTATATCCGGAAAGGGTATTTTATTATTTCAAGCAGATCGCAGCAATTCCACATGGATCGGGAAACACCAAAGCGATCAGTGATTATCTGGTAAAATTTGCAAAAGAACACGCACTGACCTGGTATCAGGATGAAGCAAACAATGTGGTTCTTGTCAAGGAAGCATCCAAAGGTTATGAAAAGGCTCCGGCGATCATCATTCAGGGACACATGGATATGGTCTGTGAAAAAGAAAAAGACTGTAATCTTGACATGGATAAAGAAGGGCTGCGCCTGTATGTAGATGGAGATTTCCTGAAGGCAGAAGGGACAACGCTTGGCGGAGATGACGGAATTGCAGTGGCATATGCGCTGGCAATTTTGGAATCAGATGAAATTTCCCATCCGAAATTAGAAGTCGTGATTACCGTGGATGAAGAAATCGGAATGCTGGGGGCGGCTGTCATGGATCTGTCTATGCTGACCGGACATACCATGTTAAATATTGACAGTGATGAAGAGGGAATTTTCCTGACCGGCTGTGCGGGCGGTATGGCATTAAATGTTTCCATTCCCGTAACCCGTGTCAGACAGACGGGAAAGAAACTTTCTCTTATTGTGACCGGGCTTTCCGGCGGACATTCCGGCAGTGAGATCGATAAAGAACATGGAAATGCAGATCTTTTGATGGGACGCCTGCTGTATGGAATCTTTTCGCGTTCCCCGTTTGGAATTCTCACTTTACATGGTGGGTTAAAGGACAATGCAATTCCAAGAGAATGTGAGGCAGAAATCCTGATTCCGGCAGAAAATACGCAGATTGTCTGTGAATATGTAAAAGAACTGAATGAAATATTAAAAAAAGAACTGGTGGAAACAGATCCGGGCGTGCAGGTGCTGATAGAAGAACAGGGCAATGCTGAAGCGGAAATATTAGATTATCATTCGGTAAGCCGTGTCATTTTTTATCTGCGCAATGTGCCAAACGGAATTCAGCATATGAGCCAGCTGTTAAACGGTCAGGTAGAAACTTCCTTAAATCTTGGAATTCTGGAATTAAAAGAAGATGCCTTGACATCGCTTACTTCGATCCGAAGCAGTGTAAAAACCCGCAAAGAAGATCTGTGTGCACGTGTTACGATGCTTGTGGAGATGCTTGGAGGAGAAGCAGAAGTGGAAGGTGATTATCCGGCGTGGGAGTATCGCACGGATTCTGCGCTGCGTCCGCAGGTAGAAAAAGTATACGAAGAGCTGTTTCATAAAAAACCTGTATTTTCCACGATTCATGCAGGGCTGGAGTGTGGCCTTCTTTCTGAAAAAATTCCGGATCTCGACTGCGTTTCTTTCGGACCGGACAATTTTGACATTCACACGCCAAAAGAGCATTTATCCATTTCTTCTACCGCAAGAGTATGGGATTTCCTTGTTGCATTTCTGCAGCAGGCAAACGTATGATTCGCCTGGACAAATTCCTGGCGGATTCCGGCGTCGGCACACGCACCGATGTGAAAAAACGAATCCGCGAGGGACGAATTACGGTAAATGATGCGGTGGCAAAGAAACCGGATCTTAAGGTTGATCCGGAACAGGATCAGATTCTGTTTGATCATCGTCCGGTGATTTATGAGAAGTATTCCTATTATCTCTTTCATAAACCGGCGGGCTGTGTGACGGCAAGATGTGACCGGTTAAACCGGACGGTTATGGATTTCTTCCCGGAGTCCATGCGAAAAGAGTTTGCACCGGTCGGAAGACTGGATAAGGATACGGAAGGTTTTTTGCTGATTACAAATGACGGAGAACTCACGCATCGCCTGCTGTCACCGGCTTATCATGTCAAAAAAACGTATTTTGTACAGGTAGATCAGAAAATTCCGGATACGACGGCAGGACAATTTGCAGAGGGCGTGGACATCGGCGATGAGAAGCGCACACTTCCGGCAGATCTCAAAATCCTTGGGGACCGTGAGGCGGAACTTACGATTTCGGAAGGCAGATTTCACCAGGTGAAGCGTATGTTTGCGTCGGTTGGATGTAAGGTGACATATCTGAAACGGATCTCCATGGGAACACTTACACTTGGAACATTAGAAAAGGCAACTTACCGTAAACTTACGGAACAGGAACTGGCTTCCCTGAAAAAAGAAGCGGAAAATAAACAATCATCAGGAGTATAAAATTATGTACGAAGGGTATCTGCCGATTTCAAAACAGGATATGCAGGAACGCGGGATTAAACAGCTGGATTTTGTATATGTGTGCGGAGACGCATATGTAGATCATCCGTCTTTTGGTCATGCAATCATTGCCAGACTGCTGGAGGCACATGGCTATACGGTGGGCATCATTGCGCAGCCGGACTGGAAGGATGATGCTTCTATTTCCGTGCTTGGCGTTCCAAGACTTGGCTTTTTGGTTTCTGCCGGAAATATGGATTCTATGGTAAATCATTATTCGGTATCCAAAAAACGCCGTGCAACCGATTCCTATACCCCGGGAGGCGTAATGGGAAAGCGACCGGATTATGCTACCGTGGTGTACTGTAATCTGATCCGGCATACATACAAGAAGACCCCGATCATTATCGGTGGAATTGAAGCCAGTCTGCGCCGTCTGGCACATTATGATTACTGGTCCAACAAGGTGAAACGTTCGATCCTGCTTGATTCCGGTGCAGATCTGATTTCTTATGGAATGGGAGAACACAGTATCATTGAAATCGCAGATGCATTGAATGCCGGAATCGATGTGCATGATATTACCTTTATTGACGGAACCGTATTTAAAACAAAAAACCGTGATCTGATCTATGATGCCATCGAGTTACCGGATTATGATGAGATCAAAGAAAATAAGCGTTCGTTTGCGCAGAGTTTTTATAAGCAGTACTGTAATACAGATCCATTTTCCGGAAAGCGCCTGTTTGAGCCTTACGGTGGAACCACATTTGTTGTGCAGAATCCACCGGCAAAGCCATTGACACAGACGGAAATGGATGAAGTCTATGCACTTCCGTATATGCGGAATTATCATCCGTCATATGAAAAAGACGGAGGGGTTCCTGCGATCCGGGAGATTAAGTTTTCCCTGATCAGCAACCGCGGATGTTTTGGAGGATGCAGTTTCTGTGCGCTGACGTTTCATCAGGGCAGAATTATCCAGACGAGAAGCCATGAGTCGATCATTGACGAGGCAAAACAGATCATTCAGGAACCGGACTTCAAAGGGTATATCCATGATGTCGGGGGACCTACGGCGAATTTCCGTGCACCGGCATGCAAAAAGCAGATGACGAAGGGAGCCTGTCCGACGAAACAGTGCCTGTTCCCAAAACCATGTAAGAATCTGGAGGTAGACCATAAGGATTACATTGCCCTGCTGAAAAAGCTGCGGGTGCTTCCGGGTGTGAAAAAAGTATTTATCCGTTCGGGTATCCGTTTTGACTATCTGATGTATGATAAGGATCGTACATTTTTGCGGGAACTGTGCGAGCATCATGTGAGCGGGCAGTTGAAGGTGGCACCGGAACATATCAGCAATACCGTTTTACAGAAACTGGGAAAGCCAAGTGTGGAAGTATATAACAGTTTTGTAAAAGCGTATAAAGATATGAATAAAAAAATCGGAAAAGAGCAGTATCTTGTGCCGTATCTGATGTCTTCCCATCCGGGATCGACGCTGAAAGAAGCGGTTGAACTGGCAGAGTATCTGCGGGATTTAGGTTACATGCCGGAACAGGTACAGGATTTTTATCCGACACCGTCAACGATTTCTACCTGCATGTATTATACAGGACTGGACCCGCGGACGATGGAACCTGTATATGTGGCAACCAATCCGCATGAAAAAGCCATGCAGCGTGCACTGATCCAGTATCGCAACCCGAAAAATTACGATCTGGTACATGAAGCATTAATCAAAGCAGGACGTCAGGATCTGATCGGATTTGATTCCAAATGTCTGATCCGTCCACGCCGGCCGAAAAAAGACGCGGGTACTTCCTACCGGTCATCCAGACAGGGAAAGAAGGCACCGGCAGGCAAGGCTGCTGCCGGAAAGATAGTGACCGCAAAACACAAAAAGAAAACCATCCGCAACATCCATAAAAAGAAGTAGGAAACGTTATGAAAACATTTACCATCGGCACGAATGATGCCAACCAGCGGTTTGATAAATATTTAAAAAAACTGCTGCCCAATGCATCGGTCAGTTTTTTATATAAGATGCTTCGAAAAAAGAATATTACTTTGGACGGAAAAAAAGCGACCGGGAAGGAGACGCTGCAAAAAGGCGCGCAGGTAGCGGTGTTTTTCAGTGATGAAACACTGCATAAATTTATGCAGGATACAAAAAAACTGCAGGAAGAGTTTCACATGCTGCAGCGTCTGCCAATGAAGGGGCTTTCCATCATTTATGAAGATACGGATATTCTCATCGCGGATAAGCCATACAATATGCTTTCCCAGAAAGCAAAAGAACAGGATCTGTCTGCCAATGAATATCTGCTCGGCTATCTGATCCGGAGCGGGGCACTTTCTCTGGAGACATTCGGCACGTTTCGTCCGTCAGTGTGCAACCGGCTGGACCGCAATACGACAGGACTTCTTCTGATGGGCAAAACGCTTGCCGGCGCACAGATGCTTTCCGAGGGGCTGCGGGAACGTACCATTCATAAATTTTACCGTGCCATTGTATCCGGGAACGTTACAAAACCGGTACATCTGTCCGGATGGCTTATCAAAGACGAACATACCAATCAGGTAAAGATTCTGACACAGGAACAAAAAGATGCTGTACGGATTGAGACTTCTTATACGTCCGTACAGGCGAAAGGAACATGCAGTCTGTTGGAAATCTGCCTGATTACCGGAAAAACACATCAGATTCGTGCACATCTGGCATCTGTCGGTCATCCGGTTATCGGAGATCGCAAGTATGGGGACCCGTCAGTGAATCACAAATTTTATGGTACCTTTCATGTGGATCATCAGCTGCTTCATGCGTATCGTCTGGAATTTCCGGACGGAAGAGTTTTTACTGCTCCGATGCCCGAAATATTTAAAGAAATTATGGAAAAGGAGCGTGGATAGCAGATGCCGACCTGGAATTCAAGGGGACTGCGCGGATCAACACTGGAGGATCTTTTAAACCGTACAAACGAAAAATATGCACACAACGGTCTGGCGCTGATCCAGAAGATCCCGACACCGATTACTCCTATTAATATTGATAAAGAAACCAGACACATCACACTTGCCTATTTTGAACAGAAAAGTACCGTGGATTATATTGGAGCTGTACAGGGAATTCCGGTGTGTTTCGATGCAAAAGAATGCAACACCGACACCTTTCCGCTTGCCAATGTTCATCCGCATCAGGTGGCTTTTATGGAGCAGTTTGAAAAGCAGGAGGGAATAGCGTTTCTTCTGATATCTTTTACGCACAGGGAGGAATTTTATTATCTGCGTTTTTCCGATCTGGAGAAGTTCTGGAACCGGGCTCTGGATGGTGGACGGAAAAGCTTTCGGTATGAGGAGCTGAATCCGGCCTATTTTCTGCCAAAGGTATCAGGGGTACTGATTCCCTATCTTCAGGTTCTCCAGAAGGATTTAGAGGACAGGGATTGACAATCTTTGGAATATTTCTTATAATAGCGTTGTTTCATGTGCTACCAAATTATCACGGTATCACTTTAAAATAGTAAAGCGAGAGGTTCGATTATGACAGACCAGATGTTACATACGCCGGACGGAGTCCGGGATATTTATAACGGAGAGTGCAAACAGAAACTACTGTTGCAGGAGAGATTACACGATGTATTGCGTCAATATGGATATCGTGATATTCAGACACCAACGTTTGAATTTTTTAATATTTTTGGAAAAGAAATCGGTACAACACCATCCAAAGATCTGTATAAGTTTTTTGACAAGGACGGAAGCACGCTGGTACTTCGTCCGGATTTTACTCCATCTATTGCAAGAAGTGCTGCAAAGTACTATACCGAGGATGATATGCCGGTAAAACTTTGTTATATGGGAAACACGTTTATCAATTCCAACGCGTATCAGGGACGCTTAAAGGAAACGACACAGTGCGGTGCGGAGCTGATCGGAGACGGAACGGTTGCTGCTGACGCAGAAATACTTGCCATGGTAGTGGAGTCCCTTCTTTCGAGCGGACTGAAAGAATTTCAGATCTCGGTGGGACATGCACAGTTTTTCCGCGGGCTGGCAGAGGCGGCAGGACTTGATGAGGAACAGCAGCAGGAATTAAGAGAACTGCTTGCCAATAAAAATTATTTCGGTGTGGAAGAAATGGTAGAGGGAATGCATTTAAATGACACGTTAAAGAAACTGTTTTCCCTTCTCGGAAGTTTTGAGACACAGGTAGAAGAACTTGCTGAGGCAAAGTCTCTTGCTTCGGATTACCCGAACATTCTTTCCGCAATTACTGATCTGGAAAAACTCGGATCGTTTCTGCGGTTATACGGAATTGAAAAATACGTTTCGTTTGAACTCGGAATCATCAGCAATTACCATTATTATACCGGTATTATTTTTGCAGGATATACATTTGGAACAGGAGAACCTGTGGTAAAGGGAGGACGCTATGACAGGCTGCTTACATATTTCGGAAGAAAAGCACCGGCCATTGGTTTTGCCATTGTTGTGGACCAGCTTCTTTCCGCTCTTTCCAGACAAAAGATCACACTTCCGTCCGAAGAGAAAAATCAGATGATCGTTTACGCGGAAAATAAGATTGCGGAAGCAGTAGAAAAAGCGAAAGAACTTCGCGCTCAGGGAATTTCGGTTTCTCTGATCCAGATGCAGGAAGGCCGGAGCAAAGATGATTATCTGAGCTATGCCATGAAGGATCACGTTTCAAAAGTAGAATTTATAGAGGAAGCATAGGAGGAGATCATGGAAAAAAAGAGATATCTGACGTTTGCACTGGGAAAGGGACGTCTGGCAAAAAAGACACTCGAACTGTTTGAAAAAATAGGAATCACCTGTGATGAGATCCGTGATCCGGATACCCGTAAACTGATCTTTGTCAATGAGGAACTTGGACTTCGGTTTTTTCTTGCCAAGGGACCGGATGTGCCTACATATGTAGAGTATGGTGCAGCCGATATTGGAATTGTCGGAAAAGACACGATTTTAGAAGAGTCGAGAAATATTTATGAAGTGCTGGATCTTGGCTTTGGAAAATGCCGGATGTGTGTCTGTGGTCCTGCACAGGCCAGAGAGCTGTTAAAGCATCACGAAAGGATCCGCGTAGCCAGTAAATATCCAAATATTGCCAAAGACTATTTCTTCAACAAGAAGCATCAGACTGTAGATATCATCAAACTGAACGGTTCTGTAGAGCTTGGCCCTATCGTCGGGCTTTCAGATGTGATCGTTGATATCGTAGAGACCGGTTCCACCTTAAGGGAGAATGGCCTTGAGGTGCTGGAGGAGATCTGTCCCCTGTCTGCAAGAATGATAGTCAATCAGGTCAGCATGCAGATGGAAACAGAGCGGATCCGCAGCCTGATCCAGAAGCTGAAGCCTCTGTGCGAAGCTTAAGAATAAACATGAAATATATAATAATGTGATAAAAGAATATACAGAAAGTACAACAACAGAAACAACAGGAGGAAGCCTCATGAAGATCATCAATCTGAATGAAAATACAAGAAAAGAACTGCTTTTGCAGCTGCAGAAAAGAAGTCCTTCAAGCTATGGCGGTTATGAAAAGACGGTCAATGAGATCATTGAAAATGTAAGACAGCATGGTGACAAAGCCCTGTTTGATTATACGGAGAAATTTGATCACTGCAGCCTGAGCAGGGAAACTGTACAGGTCACCCGGGAAGAGATTGAAGAGGCCTATACAAAGATCAGCCCTGAATTTGTAGCTGTTATGAAAAAGTCAGCAGAAAACATTCGGGCTTTTCATGAGAAGCAGCTTCATGCAAGCTGGATCATCCCCAAAGAAGACGGGACAATCCTTGGACAGAAGATCCTGCCTATTGCCATTTCCGGTGTTTATGTTCCCGGTGGCAAGGCAGCCTATCCCTCCAGTGTTCTGATGAATGTGCTCCCTGCCAAAGTAGCAGGTGTTAGCCGTATTATCATGACAACCCCTCCCGGAAAGGACGGAAAGGTAAATCCAGGCACACTGGTTGCTGCAGATATTGCAGGGGTAGATGAGATCTATAAGGTAGGCGGTGCGCAGGCAATCGCAGCCATGGCGTTTGGTACAGAAAGCATTCCCAAGGTAGACAAGATCACAGGACCCGGAAATATTTTCGTAGCCCTTGCCAAGAAGGCATGCTTTGGTTTTGTAAGTATTGACTCTATCGCAGGCCCCAGTGAGATCCTGGTTCTTGCCGATGAAAGTGCAAATCCCAGATATGTAGCAGCGGATCTTCTTTCCCAGGCAGAGCATGATGAACTGGCAAGTGCGATCCTGATTACCACAAGCAGAGAACTGGCTGATCAGGTTGTTACAGAAATTGAACAGTTTACAGAAAAACTGGAGAGAAAGGCTATCATTCAGGCCTCACTTGATAATTACGGTACCATTTTCCTTGCAGATTCCATGGAGGATGCGATCCATGCTGCCAATGAGATCGCCAGCGAGCATCTGGAGATCCTGACGAAAAATCCGTTTGAAACCATGACCAAGATCAAAAATGCAGGGGCAATTTTCCTTGGAGAATACTCCTCAGAGCCGCTTGGTGATTATTTTGCAGGACCGAACCATGTTCTTCCAACCAATGGCACAGCAAAATTTTTCTCACCGCTTTCTGTGGATGATTTCATTAAAAAATCAAGTATCATCGGATATTCGGAAGAAGCATTACGCGATATACATAAAGATATTGAAGCATTTGCCGAGGCAGAGCAGCTGACGGCACATGCCAATTCTATCAAAGTCCGTTTTGAGGGCGAAGAGTAGAAGATAGCAGAAAAATAAGGAGGCGAGGAGCTATGAACAGAACAGTCACCAGGACAAGAACGACAAAGGAGACGGATA
>ERZ780207.2991-NODE-2991-length-11324-cov-4.378827_pt1 | contig 11324 bp, 6 predicted proteins | sample MGYA00510977_ERZ780207 | MGnify/ENA primary metagenome ERZ780207 (study PRJEB29588, sample SAMEA2151383) | human gut metagenome | biome: human gut; feature: human-associated habitat; material: faeces | place: Denmark | collected 2008/2010 ... | reverse complement strand
CCCGCATTTTCGGCTGAATCTTAAAAATTCATCCACGGAAGTTTGGCGGTGTCCCGATTTTTGATTAAATTTGCGGGACTAATTGCTTTGATTATGAAAAGGTTGATTTTTCTTCTGGCCATTGCCGTTTTCGCTTTGGCGGCCAACGCGCAGAGTGCGGACCAGCGACTCGGCGCGGCCATGAACTCGCAGGATTATTTCGGGTTGTATGACACTTATAATTCTGCCGACAAGGATTCCGTGAGCCCATTTTTAGAGGTATTCTCCCGCTGCCTGATAGGAAACCGCTTCAACCGCCCGGACATTTCCATCCCGGCTTTCGACGAACTGCTGAAAACGCAGTCGCAGTTTCTCGACCTGAATTTGCTGCTGTCAAGCGCCATGATGTATTCCATGGACCTCAGCCGCACGGGGAGGAACGCGGAGGCCGCGGAGCTGTTGTCATCGGTCTTGCAGGCTGCCTGTCAATCAGTTGACTCCGTAAGCCTTAAGCCATACGCCAATATGGCGGCGCAATACAAGGCTTTGGCTGCCTATACCCCTTACCGCATTGCCTTCGGCGGTGAAAAGGGCATAATTCCCTTTGAAATAATACCGGCTGGCAAGGCCGGGAGCGGGCAGTGCCTGATGCGGCTCGCCGATGCCGGAATCAACGGCAAACAGGCTAAGGTTACATTCGACACCGGTGCCGGGGTAAACGTCATCACCGACTCGCTGGCCCGTGCTTTCGGCCTGACCTTCCTGGACGCCGACGTCGCGGCGACAGGCGTCGACACTTCCGCAGGACGCTACGCCATAGCCCGAGAACTGACGTTGGGAAACATCACGGTCAGCGATGTGCCGTTCTATGTGATTGACATCCGCAGCCACCACGAGGAGGCCGACAAGTATATCTCTGCTTTGGAACTCATTGTGGGAAGCGAACTTATGCTCCGGCTCAAGGATGTCACGCTCGACTTCGGGGCAAAGGAAATCCGGGTGCCGCGCGAGCCTGCCGCCCCTACGGGCGTACGTCCCAATATGTGTTTCTCCTCCGGCATGAATTTATTGGCGACTGCCGAAGTTGACCGCCAGCCGCTGCTGATAAAACTCGACACCGGCGACGCCTCTTACGGCCGGCTCAACAACGTGTTTTTCGAGCGTAACAAGGAATATCTGACGCAAAACTGCAAGAGCGACACCGTGCGGCAAGGGGGCGTCGGGGGCGTGTGGAGCGTCCTGTGCTACAAACTGCCTGACGCGACGCTCACACTTGGGGGCAACAACGTCATCCTCCCCGAAATCGACGTCCAGACCCGGCAACACGAAGGGGGTTATTACATGGATGACAACAACCTGGGCCTGCGTTCCATGATGCTCTACCGCCGGGTGCGCTTCAACCTCACCGACATGCTACTCACCACAGAACCCTAACCGCCACGCCGCACAAATGCGGAAAGAGCTGAGAAAAGCAGCAACAGAAATTTACAAACGACACACTATATATAGTTGGCGCAGTACGTAAATGTGCCTACTATAATAGCTGGATTCATTGCATTTTCTGCATTATCCGCATAATAACGCGCTTATACTTACCGTGCTTCATGCAATTTGAAATTTTTAAATAATCTCAGATAATTTTCTTTAAAAGTTCTTACTCTTTAATCAGAATCTCATCGTTTTAATGTACATTTGTATTATTTAAGTCTATTTAACGTTTCGAGGGGGTAATACGCTTTTTTTGATGTACTTTTGTGCTGTGAACAATTACCTATTTTTCAACTCCATAGACTGAATCTTTCAAGCTATAATTATAACCAAAGTACACCAAAGATTATGCGAAAAACTCTATCTTTGATGGCTCTGTTAGGAACGGGAATAGCGACATGCTTATTCGCGGCATCCCCTGTGTTCGGCGACGAACCGGGGAGCAGGGCCGGCGAGAAACCACAATCCGCTGATGTCCATCATCCCGACATGGTTTTCAGCACCGATGTCCGGAAGGGTAGCGCTGCAGGGGACAAGCGGCAGCGGATACCTAAGAAAACCGCAAAATCAGCGTCCGAAGGCCTCGGGCTGCGCGGCTCCGCGATGTTCATGTCTTCATGGGGCGACAACGAGAATCACTACGGCATCTACAATATCCCTTACACGCAGGGGATGCAGTTCAGCCCGGTTTTCACCTCCACGGCTGCCATAGGTTGCGGATATGACAACGGCGACGGCCTTTTCTACGGGTTTGCACGCGTGATAGAAGGGGGTGAGTATGTCTACAGAATCTTCCACTATGACATGGAAACCGGCGAAATCGTCGCCTCCCTTCCGGTGGAACAGGACATGCAGGCCTCCGACATAGCGGTTGACCCTACCACTGGGAAAGCATACGGCTGCTGCCCCGGGGAGAACGACTCCTTTATCTGGGCACAGCTCGACTACGCAACCGGACAACGCACCGACATAGCGCAGCTGAGCATGATGCTCTCGGGCATCGGCGCCGACAAGAACGGCAATTTCTACGCCGTAGGGAAAACAGGTAAATTTTACAGCCTCGACAAGACCAACGGGCGCCTGACCCCCATCGGAGACACCAAGCTTAACCTCCAGTATCTCACCGGGGGCTGCTTCAATGACCGCGACAACACGTTCCTGATGTCTTATTGCACCGACGCGTCGGCAGGCATCGCGGAAATCGACATAACAACCGGCAACGCCGTCATCCTGAGGGAACTCGACCCCAAGGATGACATCACCTGCCTCTATATACCGCTTCCGGCGGCCGCCGACAAGGCTCCCGCCAAACCGGCGCTTTCCGTGACGTAGGCGGGCGGTTCCCTGGACGTGAGCATCTCGCTGACGATGCCCTCGACCCTTTACGACGGCACTTCGGCCGCCGGCACCACGATGGGCTACTCCATTTACGCCGACGACGTGCTCATCAAGGAGGGCACCGCCACGGCCGGACAAAAGGTGACCGAGACGGCGGCAATGGCGCAGAACGGCATACACCGTTTCAAAGCCGAATGCAGCAACGCCGCTGGCAGGTCGCCCGTGGCCGAGTACTCTTATTATGCAGGCTACGGTGTGCCCTCTTCCCCGAAGAACGTGAAGCTCCTTTGGAACGACGGCACCGGCACCCTCACATGGGAGCCTGTAACCACCTGCGCGGACGAGGGATACATCAACCCGCAGGAGGTGACCTATACCGTCTACGACAGCAAGGACAACGTTGTGGCCGAGAACATCGCCGCCGACAGCTACTCCGTTTCGCTGCCGCTGAAGAGCACCTACTACACCGCTTATTACAAAGTTGCGGCGGTCAACCACGGGGTATTCTCCGCCGTCGTAAAGTCATACCCCTGCGGTATCGGCTCGTATGAAGCTCCCTACGCCATGAACTTCAATTCGCTGAGGGAGTTCAATTACAACACCGTCTATGACGCCAACCAAGACCCGGAGAACGGTTCCACATGGCAGTATGATTCCCAGTACAAGCGTGCCATGATACGCTATCATGCCGCCGGACAAGCCGACGACTGGCTGTTCTCGCCCAACATACGCCTGGAAAGCGAATATGCCTACGTACTCAACGCCACTGTCTTCGAACAGTCGATGCGCTACGCGGAACGTATCGCCATTTATTACGGCAAGAACGCCACCGCCGACGCAATGACGACCGAACTCCTGCCCCCTACCGACATTTACGATAACGAAGACACCGCGCAGCACTTCCGCCTGATAATGAAGCCGGGTGAAACGGGAACCTACAACATCGGTTTCCACGCCATCTCGGACGCGAACCAGGACCGCCTTTACATCGGCTCCTACGACATCGAGGAGAAAATACTGCTTGCAGCCCCGGACGCGGTGACCGAAGCCGAAGTGACGCCCGACGAACTGGGATATGCCAAAGCGGCAGTTTCATGCCGTCTCCCCGAAAAGACGCTTGAGGGCGCGAATATTTCAGGGAAAGTCACACTTGACATCTTCCGAGGGGAAACCAAAATCAAAACCGTCCAGAGAAACCCGGGCGATGCCGTATCCTTCCAAGACACAACCGAAGGTTCCGGCATGTACCACTACACCTTCGTGCCTACCGATGCCTCCGGCCGCCAAGGACTCAAGAGCTATGTAGACGTCTTCATAGGTGCATATCCTCCCCAGCCCGTCACCGGCCGCGTGGGCTACAACGAGGGGAATCTCGTAAGACTGAACTGGGAACCCGTGACCGCCGACATCTTGGGCCACACACTCCCGGAGGGAAGCATGACCTACAACATCTACACAATAGTCAACGGCAACGAAACCGGTGAAAAACTGAACAGCGAGCCTATCGCGGCAACCATTTCGAGTTCGGGATAGATGCTCCCGCGGCGCAGACCACCATACCGTATGCCATCCTGCCGGTGAACCGCGACGTGTACGGCGAGTCCACCGCCTTCGCAGTGGCAGTGGGACCCGCCTATCCGATGCCCCTGGCGTACGACGACGCCGCCGACGGCACCGCTTACAACCTCACGACCTCCGGCTCGGCACGCTTCCCCATCGGAAACAATAAGAACGCCGTGAAGCCGTACTCCGGAAACGAGTATTTCGTCATCAGTTTCAACGGCATACAGGCCGGTGCCTCATACGTGACCGGCAAAGTGGCCATAAGCGGAGAGAACCCCGCGCTCTCGTTCATGGCTTTCAGAAACACCACCGCCGACGTCAACGAGATTTCAGTCTATGTCTCGTGCGAGGGTGTCGAGAAAGAGGTGGCAAGGTTCTACAACACCGACCTGAAACCCGGCGAATGGAACAACCTGAAAGTCTCCCTGTCCGAATACAGCGGCAAAAACATCCAGGTGCGCCTGGAAGGTTATTGCCTGTCACGCACCGTCATGTACTCATACTTCGACGACATAAAATTCATCAACGACGCCGGCTATGACGTGAAGGCGAAAAGCATTTCCGCCCCTGAACTGGCGGACAACGGGCAGCCCTTCTATGTAGATGTGACGCTGCACAACGATGCCGCCAAGAATACCGGCAAGTTCAACGTGATTCTGTACCGCGACGGCGAAAAAGCCGCCGAAACCGAAGTGGCCGACCTTACGCCTTACACTTCCAAGGCAGTAAGATTCCGCCAGACCATGACCCCGGCGCAAGGCGACGAAGCCGTCTTCACCGCCGAGGCAGTGCTGGACAACGACGAGAACAAGGGAAACAACCGTACCGGTTCCGTTACCGTACACCGCCGGACCTCCCTCCTCCCCACCGTTTCCGGGTTTACCGGCGAACGCAAGGGGAACGAAGACAACCTCAAATGGAACGCTTACAATCCCGACGATTACGAAACGTCTGAAATAACCGAAGACTTCGAATCCGGCGAACCCTTCGGCCGCAATTTCAACGGCTGGACATTCGTGGATATGGACGGAATGCCCGTCGGCGGTTTCGGAAACTATAGCATACCCGGAATCGAAATAGGCACCACCACCGCCTCGTTCTTTGTATTCGACACCGCCGCAGGCACTTATTCCGACTCTTTCAAGGCACACAGCGGCACCAAGTATCTCGCCTCGCTTTACCGCCACGACTTCGGGGAGGTAAACGACTGGCTCATCTCTCCCGAACTCCCCGGCAGCGAACAGGAAATCTCCTTCTGGGCAAAATCCTATGCCCCCTCCACTCCCGAAAAAATCCAGCTCTGGTACAGCACTAAGTCCAATGACATAGAAGACTTCGTCAGAGACCTGGAGTTCGGGACGGTGGAACTCAGATCCTACGACTGGCAGAAGTTCACCGCCACCCTCCCCGAAGGCACCCGCTACTTCGCCATACGTTCCATGGCCGAAGACTCCTTCATGCTGATGATCGACTACATCACCTGTACCCGCGTACCGATGGCAACCGGCGAACTGCTAGGATACAATATCTATTGCAACAACGAGAAAATCAATCCGGCCACCGTCACCGCCAACGCCTTCACGACGCCTCACAACGGCCTTGACCTGACTTACTGCGTTTCGGCACTGTTCGAAAACGGAGAATCGGAGCTTTCCGCACCGGTGATGCTCAGCAGCTCAGGCTTATTCGGCAACCTCGCCGACGGCGCTAAGGTATCGGTTCTCGGACGCATCATACAGGTGCAGGGAGCCGGTGATAAAGCCGTGGCCGTCAGCACGGTCGACGGCATGACGGTTTACCGTGGCACCGGCGATGCCGCTATCCCCGTTTCACCTGCGGTCTACATAGTAACCGTAGGCGGCAACGCCGTGAAAGTCGCCGTCCAATAACAGCACTGACAAGAACAATCACGGCCGGAGGGAGGGCCGGAAACAGACTGCCCACCCTCCGGCTTCAATCAACCGACACTATAATTACCAACTAAACCAAACACTGAAAAAATGAAAAGATTTTTACTTCTCGCCACGCTCTTCGCAGGAGCAGCGGCAGCAGCATCGGCACAGGAGGCCGTAACATCCGAAACCAACTTCAATGTCCCTGAAATGGCCGCCGGACTCACCTGGGAAGAAGGCCAGACTACCTATTACATCGATGGTGAAACGTTCACTGAAAACGGAGTTACCCTTGTGGGCGAACAGATAGAAGGCGCCGACCCCATGAACACGCGTCCCAACATTTATAAGGTCTCTACCGGCTACCGCGTGCGCATTTATCCGCAATCCACCCTTACCATCACGGTTCCCGAGGGCTGCAACATCGAGTCGGTAGGCCTGTACAGCGACCTCTCTCTCTCCGGTTCCGGTTACACCAGCAAGGCTACTGTAGAAGGATATGAAGGCGCGGCTGCCACAGAATGGCCCGACGGACTATCGTTCTCAAGCGGATACGTATGGACGCCGAATGGGGATACCAACGAATTCCTGCTGGAAAACAACGCCGAATCGGGAATAGTGGCTTTCACCTATGTCAAAGTCGTATACAGCACCACTCAGACAGGTATAGACAGCATCAACCCCGACCTTGATGCGCCGGTGGAATACTTCAACCTCAACGGCGTGCGCGTATCCGAACCCGCCGACGGCATCTTCATCCGCCGTCAGGGCTCCAAAGTCTCCAAAGTAGTCGTAAAATAAAACCGGCACCCGCGTCCTGATGCAAAAACAGCATAAGGCATCGCGCATAAAAAGGCCACGCTCCGGCGCGGCCTTTTTTATTAGTCTTTGACACACCGTAATTATGTTATACAACAGTTTTAATATTTTTTAACCAGGGGGGTATGACTATCAAAAGTTTTTTACTATCTTTGTACATCAATATAAAAATAATACGCCCATGAAACAGATTCTACTGCTGGCATTAACTTTTCTAAGCCTGTCCGGCGCGGCATACGGCGCCGAGATTTCTCCTTCGATGTGGCCGCTATCCAACGACCTGGACACCGACAAACCCTTCATCAAACCGCTACACCAGATACAAGTAGGGTTTGACACGTCCCTGAAAATCATGGACGACACCATGAAAGTCACCGTAACTTCCGAGGGGGAAACCTATGCGGAATCAGCCTTCCTCGAAATCCGCAACAACACGGACAATTACGTCCGGGGACTGCTGGTGGTCAATTTCGACAAGCTCGACCTCCCGAAAGGGAAGCAATACACCGTCAACCTTCCCGAGGGGATAGTAGGCCGGTGGCAAGAGGATGAAGAGCCAGATGCCACACAACTTGTAAATGTGGCATACCGGTGGCAGATCTCTGTCCCCTGTGCCCTCTCGGCGCCCGAATATCAGGAACCCGTCACTCTTTCGACCTCCGACGAGTGTCCGGCTTTCTTCTATCATTTCGAGACCACACAATTGTCCGGCAAAACATTCACCCTCTACAGGGAGGGTGAGAAAATCGCCGACTTTGCCGCCGACATCGAAAACTACGACTGGGGGCTGAGCATGATAAAACCGCATTTCCCCGAAAAAATGTACTTCGACAAGGACGTGCAGTACCGGCTCGTCCTCAACCAGGGGACAATATCCTCCGTTTACCGCCCCGACATCGCCAACCCGGAAGTGACGGTGGATTTCCGCGGATATTACACCGACCCGCTCACACCCTTCTCCTATACATGGTGCAGCCTCTACACCGACCACTCCACGGTTCTGGGCGAAGTGACATTCACATACGACCGTTCCATAAAACTCGGAGAAAACCCCAAAATACAACTGTATGAAATCGATGGCGAGGAAACACTCGTCAAGGAAGTCACCCCTTGGATCAACACCGACGTTAACTGCTGGCTGCTTGTAGCCGATTTCGGCGGCATAGACATGAGCCGGCGTTCCTTCTGCATAGTGATACCTGACGGTACCGTCCTGTCTGCCGACGCGATGGACATACCCTGCGCGCGCAGCGAATTGAAAGTGGGCGGCTCTTCCTCCATAGACAGCATCACGCCTGCAAACCGGAACGACGCTCCTGTCTTCGACCTCAACGGCAACAGGGTCGCAACCCCTGAACCGGGCAAAATCTACATCAGCAACGGGCGCAAGTTCATCCTCCGCTAAGAGGAACGGACTAAAATCCACATATAAGAGCCTATAGCCCGCACCGAAAGCATTTGTGCATTTACGGATTTGTGAAACGTATCGCGAGTCCGTAAATGCACAAATGCTTTCCGTGTATCTATCGCTCCCTTCTTTACCATATATCTTTCTTGAGAGTCGCGCCGCAATAAGAGTTTCAGGGAACGGAAGTGACATTCTTTTTCCGAAAACTGCAATTTTATGGCTATTTTATTTTGAGGAACGAGAATTATTGTTTAAATTTGCGGTCGGATGGTTTTTCCACCCTGTTTTATCCTTACTTATTTAACCAATAATACTCAAGTATGCATCTTTTTACTTCCATTGCGGCTTCCGCGGTGCTCATCGTCGGCACAGTCCTGTCGGCCGGGGCACAGTCGCGCGGCATTTTCCCGCCCGGCAAGCCGCTGACGCAACCTCCCGTGCGCATCAACGCACCGAAGGCACCGGGCTCGCCCCGTGTGACTTCGGACGTCTTCACCTTGGGGTCCAACCACCGTAATTCACTCCGCGACGCCGACGACACCGGCTCCGCCCCGCGCGCCAACGCCCCGGTGAAAGTGCTGGGCGACGGCACCGTTATCTACGGCTCGCTGGTCTACACCTCCGAATGGGCCGGCACCACCGGGCAGTTCGGCATCTACTCCTTCACCGCCGGCAATTACGCTCCGCCAACGCTCTTCGCCGCGCAGCAGTACGATGCCAACGGCGGCGGTTGCCTGGCCGGAGACGTCTACCATTACAACCATTACATCTACACCGACGAGATGGGTTACACCTTCGTGACCTTCTGCAGCTATAACATCAAGACGGGGGAGTTCAGCCGCATCATCAACTCCTTCATCAACGACGGCTTCGACCAGCGGCAGGTGACCCACGACATGGCCTACGACCCGGTCAGCGGCCGCATCTTCGCCGTTTCCTACACCAAGAAAGAATTGGTGGAAGGGGCGCTGGAGAAATTCGTTCCGGCCATTTCGGAAATAGACCCGATAAGCGGCCTGGTATCCCCCATCGCCGAGACGCCGCAACTTGCCGCAATTGCCTGCTCCCTTTCGGGCGAACTCTACGGCATCTCGATGGGTTCGGAATCCACCCTCTACCGCATCAACAAGAGCAACGGCGAGTGCACAGCCATCGGCCGCACGGGGCTGAACCCGGCCTTCGTGCAGTCGGCCACCTTCGACCCGGTGACCAACAAGCTCTACTGGGCTGCGTGCCAGGCGAACTTCACCACGGGCCTCTATGAGGTGAACCTCTCCACGGGCCATGCCGAGAAGATTACTGACTTCGACAACATGGAGGAATATGCCGGCCTTTACATACCGAAGCCCGACGTTGCCGCCAAAGCCCCGGCGGCAGTATCGGCCATCACCCCGTCGTTCAGCGGCGGCGCGCTCAGCGGCAGCGTCACCGTAACGGCCCCGACCCTCGCCTACGACGGCTCGCAGCTCAGCGGCAACATTACGCTCCACCTGCTGGTGGACGGCGCCGAAGTGGCCTCGAAGCAAGTGCAGCCCGGACAGCAAATCTCACACGACCTGACCCTTACGGAAGGCATCCACGGCTTCGTGGCATACGCCGGGAACACGTCCGGCGCCGGCCCGCGCACCGGCAACAGCAAATATGTGGGCATCGACGCGCCGGAAGCACCGCTCAATGTTGCCCTCGTCCACAATGCCGACGGCACGGCCACCATCTCGTGGCAAGCCCCGCAGAAGGGGCGCAACGACGGCTACATCGTCCCCTCGCAGGTGCGCTACAACGTAACCCGTATGCCCGACGCCGTCCGCGTGGCCTCCGGCATCGCCACAACCACCTTCACCGACCCGCTGGACGTGGACGCCGGTTCATATTATTATGAAGTCACCGGCGTGATGGACGGCCGCGAAGGCCCCGCCGCAGTCACCGGGACAATGCCCCTGGGCCGCGGCTCCTCGCTCCCCTGCAGGTTCAGCTTCGACACCAAGGAGCAGTTCGACCTCTGCACCGTAATAGACGCCAACCAGGACGCCGACACGCAGTACCACTGGGGCTACTGGATGTATTCGCCGGAGTTCCCCGCCGTAGCCGGCAAGGAAGACGGCACCGGCTCGTCGCCCTGCGCAGTATACGGCTACAGCCCGGAGAACGCTGCCGACGACTGGATCATCTCCCCCTCCTTCACCGTGGAACAGGGTAAGAAATACCGCGTTACCTACACCCTGTGGACACGCGGCGACAAGGAGAAACTGGAAGTTACCGCCGGCCCGCACAACACAGTGGCCGCACAGTCCGTTATCCACCCCGCCACCGAATACAACCACAAGGATAAACAGCAGTTCAGCCACGAGTTCACCGCCTCGGCTTCTGGCAACTACTATGTGGGCTTCCACGTAGTCTCGGGCAAGAAACGCTACTATCTCTTCATCGACGACATCACCGTCGACGCCGTGGCCGATGCCTCGGCACCGGCACCCGTCACTGACCTTACCGCCACTGCGGGCGAGCGAGGCGCGCTGACAGCAACGGTTTCCTTCACCGCCCCGACCAAGACGAAGGGCGGTGCCACGCTCGGCTCCATCTCGCACATCGACATCTTCCGCGGCAACGCGCAGACGCCGCTCCACTCCTTCTCCGCTCCCGCCAAGGGCACTAAGCTGACATGGACCGACAACAACCCGCGCGGCGGCTGGAACGACTACCGCGTGGTGGCCTACAATAACGGCGACAATGCCGGCGAGAAGGCCGAAACCCGCGTATTCGTGGGCGTTGACACCCCGCTGCCCGTCACCGGCCTGACGCTCAGCGACGCCTCCGGCAAGCCCGTAATCTCGTGGCAG
>ERZ780207.2989-NODE-2989-length-11326-cov-3.511756_pt1 | contig 11326 bp, 9 predicted proteins | sample MGYA00510977_ERZ780207 | MGnify/ENA primary metagenome ERZ780207 (study PRJEB29588, sample SAMEA2151383) | human gut metagenome | biome: human gut; feature: human-associated habitat; material: faeces | place: Denmark | collected 2008/2010 ... | reverse complement strand
GGCGTGTCCTTTTCCTTTTATAAACGAACCTCCTGCCGACAGCCATTTCAGCGGATGGAAGATGAGGCGGCCTACGATGTCTTTCTGGTTGTTCAGGTCTTTTTTGTTGATGCCTTGTCCGTTCATTACAGCCAGGTTGTAGCTTATCAGTTTGTCGAAGAGGTCACCGTATACCATCAGTCCCAGGTCGCGACCGCTGTTTGAACCATACAGAGGATCGCTGCCGTCGATACCGGCCAGGTAGTTGACAGACTGTGCATAGCAGTTGATCAACTCTACATAGCAGGGGGAGATAGGATTCTCGAAAGTATACATGGTTTTAAACTGTCCGAGCCGGACTTTGATTTCGGGCAGAAACTTGTATTCAGTGTAAGCTTCGAGTATTTTTCCTGTATTGGCAAAACTGTACATGAAGTAGCATAACCATTTGTCGGTTATCTGGCCGCTTGCCATGAAGATGACGCGTTTGATGTCGAACGTGTTGCTCCCTCCGTTTTGGTCGTCGTAGGTGTAACCGACTTGCGCATATCCCTGCAGGGTAATGCGTTCTTTCAGAGTGTTTATTACTTCGTTTGCTGTTTTTGTATTTTCCTGTGCTTTGAGTGTGTATCCTCCGCATAACAGAAGGAGGCAGGAAAGCAGGATGTGTTTCATACGTAAAGATATAAATTAAAAAAGGCAACTCTTTTTTCAAAGAGCTGCCTTGGGGTATGAATAGATTGACTTTTATTCGTTGATAGCAGCAATACCCGGAAGAACTTTGCCTTCGATAGCTTCGAGCAATGCACCACCACCAGTAGAAACGTAAGATACGCCTTGAGCCAGACCGAACTTGTTAACACAAGCTACAGAGTCGCCGCCACCTACCAGTGAGAATGCGCCGTTCTTGGTTGCTTCTACGATAGCTTCACCTACAGAACGTGAACCGTGAGTGAAGTTTTCGAATTCGAATACACCTGTAGGACCGTTCCACAAGATAGTCTTGGAACCTTTGATTACTTCAGCGAATGCTTTTTCACTCTCAGGACCTATATCCAGACCTTCCCATCCGTCAGGAATTTCATTTACCTTGCAGAACTGGGTGTTGGCGTCGTTCGAGAAGGAGTCTGCAATCTTGGCATCGGTAGCCAATACCAGATTAACGCCTTTTTCCTTGGCTTCTTTCATTAGGTCGAGAGCCAAGTCAAGCTTGTCGTCCTCGCAAATGGAGATGCCGATCTTGCCGCCCATAGCCTTGGTGAATGTATAAGTCATACCGCCGGCGATGATGAGGTTATCTACCTTGTTCAGCAGGTTTTCGATGATTTCGATCTTGGAAGAAACCTTTGAACCACCCATGATGGCAGTGAAAGGACGGTGAATGTCGTTCAATACTTTATCAACGGCCTTCACTTCTTTTTCCATCAGGTAACCGAACATCTTATTGTCTTTATCGAAATATTTAGCAATCAGTGCCGTAGAAGCGTGTGCACGGTGAGCTGTACCGAATGCGTCGTTTACGTAGCAGTTGGCATAAGAAGCCAGTTTCTTTGTGAATTCTTTCTGGCTCTCTTTTACAGCTTTCTTGGCAGCAGCCTTTTCTTCGTCAGAAGCATCTTCAGCCAAACCACGCGGTTTGCCTTCTTCTTCGGCATAGAAACGGAGGTTTTCGAGAAGGAGAACCTCACCCGGTTTGAGAGCCGCTGCCTGAGCGTCAGCCTTCATGCAGTCGTCGGCGAACTTCACCGGAGTTCCGAGGAGTTCCTCGAGGTGCGGAAGGATGTGTTTGAGGGAGAATTTCTCCGTAACGCCCTTCGGACGGCCGAGGTGAGACATAATGATGAGCGAACCGCCCTTCTCAAGAACTTTCTTGAGTGTAGGGATTGCGGCACGCATACGTGTGTCGTCCGTGATTTCGAACTTATCGTTGAGCGGAACGTTGAAGTCCACGCGCACGATGGCTTTCTTGCCTGCGAAATCGTAAGTTGAAATGTTCTGTTGCATAATTTTTATAATAAAATATATCTTTTCCGACATATACCCTTCATTACGGGCATGGGCTGCAAAGATAGCAATTTTTATGCTAACTTTGTGCAAATTTGATGATATGACAATTGAAAGCCCAAGCCCGCTGTGGAAGGACTATCAGCTGATAGACTGCGGAAACTTTGAAAAACTCGAAAGATTCGGAAAAATTGTGATGGCGCGTCCTGAGCCCAAGGCTATTTGGGACAAGTCACTGTCGGAGGACGAATGGAACAGGCTCATGCACACGCGCTTCGCTCCTGGAGCGGGGTTTGGCAAAGCCGGTAAGGAAGACAGCGGTACATGGAAGCGGGTCAAAAGGATGGACGACCAGTGGTTTATCAACTATGGCGGCTATGGAGCGGAGGGTCCTTCGTTCCGTCTGCGTCTTGGACTGACTTCTTTCAAACACGTGGGCGTCTTCCCGGAACAGGCACCAAACTGGGAATATATCTACTCTCACACAAAAGCACTCGTGGAAAAAGCGAAGGCCGAGGGGCGTCCGACACCTAAGGTGCTGAATCTCTTTGCCTACACCGGGGCTGCGTCTCTGGCGGCAAAGGCTGCAGGGGCCGACGTGACTCATCTCGACTCGGTGCGTCAGGTGGTGACTTGGGCGAAGGGGAATATGGAAAACAGCGGCTTGGACAATATCCGTTGGGTGGTGGAGGATGCGCTGAAGTTTGCGCGGCGTGAGGCAAAGAGGGGTAATGTCTATCAAGGGATTATCCTTGACCCTCCGGCATACGGGCACGGACCTGACGGGGAGAAATGGAAGTTGGACGAGTGTCTGAACGATATGCTTAAATGTGTTTCGGCGATTTTGGCTCCGACAGATAGTTTTATGGTGCTGAATCTCTATTCCAACGGCTTCAGTGCAGTGCTCGGAGAGACGGTGGTGCGGCAGAATTTCTGTCTGAAGACGGGATTTAAGGAAATTCAGAGCGGCGAACTTGTTCTGACGGACTCTTATGGAAAACGGCTTCCGCTGAGCATTGTTGTGAGACTGTCCCGATGACGGGACGGAGCGAAGAAAAGGCGACCTGCTTCAGGTATTATTATCGGGATTATTTTGAGTATAAAAACATATAACTTTCGTTAAATATTGCTGACACAAAACTAAAATAAACATTTATGCAATTCAAAAGATTTCTATTTTCGATCGCCGCAGCGTTTCTTTTCGCGGCAACGCCGTCATTCGCGAAGGACGTGAATTATCGGGTGACATCACCAGATGGGCACATCAGCGCCACTGTTATGGTCGGCGAAGACATCAGATATTCGGTATCCCGCAACGAACAGACTCTCATCGCCCCGTCGACGATTTCGATGAACCTTTCAGACGGCACCGTTTTCGGCCGGAACGACAAAGTGCGCAAGACGGTGAGAACATCGTTTGACGAGACATTCTCCACCGTGGCCTACAAGAAGGCGGAGGTCCGCGATAATTATAACCAGATTTTATTGAATTTCAAGGAGTTCTCTCTCATTTTCCGCGCCTACGACGACGGTGTCGCATATCGTTTTGTCAGCAATCTCGACAAGAAGAAGACATACGAGGTCATTTCCGAGCAGGCGGAATTCAATTTCGGAGAGGACAGGCAGGCGTTCATCCCTTATGTGAATTCGGGTGCAAAGACCGTCGAGGGACAGTACTTCAATTCCTTTGAGAACACCTACACGGTACAGAATCTTTCACAGTGGAGAAAAGACAGGCTGGCTTTCCTTCCTCTCGTCGTAGCAGCAGACGAGGGAGTGAAAATTCTCATCACGGAAGCAGACCTTACGAACTATCCGGGAATGCACGTAATCGGGACGGAGGGCTCAAACTCGCTGAAGGGAACGTTCGCGCCTTATCCGAAAGTCATCGAGCAGGGCGGTCACAACAGGCTCCAGGGAATGGTCATGGAGCGCGAAAACTTCATTGCGAAGGCCTCTGGAGATGAGGTTTTTCCATGGAGGGTGATTATGGTGAGCACATCTGACTCGCAACTGGCAGTGAACGACATGGTCTGGAAACTCTCTCCAAAGCAGGATGCCGGCACGGACTATGGTTGGGTTAAGCCGGGCAAGGTTGCCTGGGACTGGTGGAACGACTGGAACCTCTATGGAGTGGATTTCAAAGCGGGCATCAACAACGAAACCTATAAATATTACATCGACTTCGCTTCGGCCCACGGCATCGCCTATGTGATTCTCGACGAGGGATGGGCTGTGAATCTTCAGGCAGACCTGTTTCAGGTGATTCCGGAAATCGACATACAGGAACTTGTGGATTATGGCAAGGAGCGTGGAGTCGGCATCATTCTTTGGGCGGGCTATTGGGCGTTCAACCGCGATATGGAGAAGGTCTGCAGGCATTATTCAGAAATGGGCGTGAAGGGCTTCAAGGTCGATTTTATGGACAGGGACGACCAGCTGATGGTGAATTTCCACGCCCGCGCCGCAGAAACGGCTGCAAGATATGGCCTTATGCTCGATTTCCACGGCACCTACAAACCGACCGGACTGAGCCGCCGCTGGCCTAATGTCGTGAATTACGAGGGTGTGCACGGTCTGGAACAGATGAAATGGAGGCCAAAGGAGTGCGATCAGGTAACCTACGACGTGACGGTTCCGTTCATCCGTATGGCCGCCGGCCCTATGGACTACACTCAGGGAGCGATGCGCAATGCAAGCAAGAGCAATTACCGCCCTGTCTATAACGAGCCGATGAGTCAGGGCACCCGTTGCCGCCAACTCGCGGAATATGTGGTTTTCGATTCCCCACTGAATATGCTCTGCGACTCCCCGTCCAACTACATTGCAGAAGCTGAGTGCACAGAGTTTATTGCCGCCTGCCCGGAGACTTGGGATGAGAGTCTGGGAGTGAACGGGGAAATCGGCAAGTACATCACCATTGCCCGCCGCAGCGGAGACGCCTGGTATGTCGGTGCCCTCACGAACTGGGACGAGCGTGCTCTTACCCTCGATTTGAGTTTCCTCGGCGAAGGCGACTGGATTCTCGACATCTTCCAGGACGGCCCGAACGCCGAAAAGGCAGCCCGTGACTACGTTCACACCACCGCCACCGTTCCTGCCGACCGCAAAATCACCGCGCACCTCGCCCCTGGCGGCGGCTGGGCAGCAAAGATTACCCGCAAGTAAGGAAGAACTCTGATTCATATATAAAGCTTTTGCATAATTTTTTGTGCATTCTTTGGGAAAATATGCACTTTTTTCTGTGCAATGTGCTATATTTGCAAAAAATCGAAGACAATGGAAAGTTTGTACAATACATTCCGCATAAAGCTCTCGCTTGTCCCTATGGACTATTTCCGCAGTTTTCACGAACAAATCAAATGGGAAAGCCGGCTTATCTGCATTATGGGGCAAAAAGGTGTCGGAAAATCCACGATGATTCTGCAACATATCAGAAAATATGATAATCTTGACGAAACTCTCTATGTGACGGCAGATAATATGTATTTTGCCGGACATACTCTTTATGAGCTTGCCGGAACCTTTTATTCACAAGGCGGCAAACGCCTTTATATCGATGAAATACATAAATATAAAGGCTGGTCAACAGAAGTAAAAAATATTTACGATGACTACCCTACTTTACAGCTTGTGTATTCGGGCAGCAGCCTGTTAGCGCTCAGGAAAGGAAATAAGGCCGATCTCAGCCGCCGCAGCATTCCATATGAAATGCCGGGGCTGTCGTTTCGAGAATATTTGAATATTCGTAACGGATGGAAGCTGAAATCCTCGCAGTTTGAGGATGTATTGAGAGGCGACGTCGATTTCCCGTATGGAGAGCATCGCCCCCTAAAATATTACAAAGAGTACTGCCGTTACGGATTCTATCCGTTTTTTCAAGAAGGCGATGCCGAAATCCGGCTTCAGAATGCGGTTCTTGCTACTGTAGAGGATGACATTCCCGATTATGCGGACATGACGGTAACATCGGCAGCGAAGCTAAAGAAACTGATGTATGTCCTTGCCAAGAGCGTCCCATTCAAGCCAAGCAATGACACGCTTGGTCGTAACCTCGGGATAAGCCGCAACTCTATTCCTGACTACATCAGTTATCTTGAAGCGACGGGGATGTTCAATGCGCTCCGTGAACCGGGTCATAGCGACAACCTGTTGGCGAAACCGGAAAAACTGTATTTGGGGAACAGCAACATTGCATATTCACTGTCGGAAGATGGGATAATCGATGACGGCAATATGCGGGAGACTAACTTTCTGGCTTGGACGAAACATATATATAGCCCGACGTCTTCCAAAATCTCCGATTTTGAAATTAATGGAATCACTTTCGAGGTAGGAGGCAAGAATAAAAACGGCTCTCAGATAAAGGATACAAGGATCGGCTACCTCGTCAAAGATAACATAGAGTATGCTTTCGGCAAATCTATTCCAATATGGATGTTCGGATTTCTCTACTGACACTCAATCAAACTCTGATTCATAAAAAGAAATCACCTCGTCCATCATAAAGATAGACGAGGTGATTATTTTGCGTGGTCCCAGCAGGGCATGATCCTGCGACCCCCTGATTATGAGTCAGGTGCTACTAACCAACTGAGCTATGGGACCCTGTTTTTACTGTCTTTTGAGCGTCTGCCGCGTTGGGCTCATAAGACACAATAAAATCAAAGAACTTTAAAATTTACAGAGCCGCCGTTTGGAGTGACGGCTCTGCAAAGATATGAAATCTTTTTCGAATTTCAATTAGCAAACCTTGATCTCGACCTCGACACCACTTGGGAGTTCAAGCTTCATGAGGGCATCAACGGTCTTCTGGGAAGACTCGTAGATGTCGAGAAGGCGGCAGTATGAGTTCAGTTCGAACTGCTCGCGTGCCTTCTTGTTCACGAAAGTAGAGCGGTTGACAGTGAAAATCTTCTTGTTGGTCGGAAGCGGAATAGGACCGCTGACACGGGCACCAGTAGAAGAAACTGTCTCGACGATCTTCTTTGCGGACTTGTCAATCAGCATGTGGTCGAATGACTTAAGCTTAATTCTGATTTTTTGGCTCATATCGTTATTGTATAACCAATTAAACTTTCTGTTATTATTCCTCCTCAGGAACCTTGTAGCCGGACTTTTCGATGATTTCTTTCGCGAGGTTAGCAGGAACCTCAGCGTAGTGGTCGAAAGTCATGGTGCTGGTAGCACGTCCTGATGAGATGGTACGGAGAACCGTCACGTAACCGAACTGCTCTGCGAGCGGAACGAATGCCTTGACGATGCGGGCACCAACAGTTGAATCCATTGCAGTAACCTGTCCGCGACGACGGTTGAGGTCGCCAACGATGTCACCCATATAGTCTTCCGGAGTAACCACCTCAAGGCTCATGATAGGCTCAAGAAGAACCGGCTTTGCCTTAGGGCAGGCGTGACGGAATGCCATACGTGCGCAGATTTCGAATGAGAGCTGGTCGGAATCGACAGGGTGGAATGAACCGTCCTTGAGGGTAACCTTGAGTGAAGGGACCTCGTAGCCTGCGAGAACTCCGTTTGCCATTGCTGACTTGAAGCCCTTTTCGACTGACGGGATGAATTCCTTAGGAACGTTACCGCCCTTAACCTCATCAATGAACTGGAGACCTGTCTGTCCTTCGTCAGCTGGAGCAACCTCGACGATGATGTCAGCGAACTTACCACGACCACCGGACTGCTTCTTGAACACCTCACGGTGCTGAACCGGCACTGTGATGGCCTCTTTGTAGTTAACCTGAGGTGCACCCTGGTTGATGTCGACACCGAACTCACGGCGAAGACGGTCAACGATGATTTCAAGGTGAAGCTCACCCATACCGCTGATGACTGTCTGGCCCGTTTCGTGGTCTGACTTGACTGTGAAGGTCGGATCCTCCTCGGCAAGTTTTGCAAGTGCGATTCCGAGTTTGTCAAGATCCTTCTGAGTCTTAGGCTCGACTGCAAGTCCGATTACCGGATCAGGGAACTCCATTGACTCAAGGGTGATAGGGTTTGTATCAACGCAGATTGTGTCACCTGTACGCAGATCCTTGAATCCGACAGCGGCGCAGATGTCTCCGGCCTCCACGAAATCAATAGGGTTCTGCTTGTTCGAGTGCATCTGGTAGAGACGCGCCACGCGCTCCTTCTTGTCGGAACGGGTGTTGAGCACGTACGAACCGGCGTCGAGATGTCCTGAATATGCCCTGAGGAATGCGAGACGTCCCACAAACGGGTCTGTCGCAATCTTGAACACAAGTGCGCAGAACGGCTCCTTTGCGTTCGGATGACGGACTTCCTCTTCTCCTGTCTTAGGATTCGTTCCCTTGATTGACGGAATGTCAAGCGGAGAAGGAAGGTAGCGCATCACGGCGTCGAGAAGGAACTGGACACCCTTGTTCTTGAATGAAGAGCCGCAGCATGCAGGCACGATTGACATGTCAATGGTTGCCTTGCGGAGAGCCGCAATAAGCTCGTCCTCAGTGATTGAATCAGGGTCTTCGAAGAACTTCTCCATGAGAGTGTCGTCGTAGTCGGCCGCAGCCTCAACGAGTTTCTCCCTCCATGCGGCAGCCTCTGCCTTCATGTTCTCCGGAATTTCCCTGAGTTCGTAGTTCACGAGCTCTTCTCCACCGTCATAGTAGATTGCCTTGTTGGCGATGAGGTCGATGATGCCCTCGAACTTATCCTCGGCTCCGATAGGGAGGCAGATAGGAACAGCCCTTGCGCCAAGCTTGGTCTTGATTTCCTCAACGACGGCGAGGAAGTCTGCACCGACACGGTCCATCTTGTTGACATACGCAATCTTAGGAACACCGTACTTGTCAGCCTGACGCCAAACGGTTTCAGACTGAGGCTGTACACGTCCTACCGCACAGAAAGTAGCGACAGTTCCGTCAAGAACACGGAGCGAACGCTCAACCTCCACTGTGAAGTCAACGTGACCCGGAGTGTCGATGAGGTTAATCTGATATGTATCTCCCCTGTAGTGCCAGAAAGCGGTAGTAGCGGCAGAAGTGATGGTGATACCACGCTCCTGCTCCTGGACCATCCAGTCCATGGTGGCCGCACCCTCGTGAACCTCACCGATCTTGTGAGTCTTTCCCGTGTAGTAGAGAATACGCTCCGAGGTAGTGGTCTTTCCGGCATCGATGTGAGCCATGATACCGATGTTTCTGGTGAATTTAAGATCTCTTGCCATTTGTCAATGTCTCCTTGGGGATTAGAATCTGAAGTGTGCAAAAGCCTTGTTAGCCTCTGCCATTCTGTGCATATCTTCTTTTCTCTTGAATGCTGCACCCTCGCAGTTGTATGCCGCGATGATTTCAGCACAAAGTTTTTCGGCCATGGAGTGGCCTGAACGCTTGCGGGCGAAGACTATCATATTCTTCATGGAAAGTGAAATCTTCCTTTCAGGACGCACCTCCATCGGCACCTGGAAGTTAGCTCCACCGATACGGCGTGATTTCACCTCAACCTGAGGTGTCACGTTTTCGAGAGCTTTCCTCCAAATATCGAGAGGAGCCTTGTCAGAATCTTTCATCTTCTCGCCTACCATGTCAATGGCATCGTAAAAAATAGAATACGCGATACTCTTCTTTCCCTGCAACATAAGATTGTTCACGAAACGGGTAACCATTACGTCGTGAAACTTAGGATCAGGAAGTAGAATCCTCTTCTTAGGCTTCGATTTTCTCATTGTTTTGTTGGAAATTAAGGTAATAAATTAAAAATTACTTCTTAGCGGGCTTCTTACCTGCCTTTGGCCTCTTGGCTCCGTAGAGAGAACGTGACTGAGTTCTTCCCTCAACGCCGGCAGTATCCAAAGCGCCCCTAAGGATGTGGTAACGTACACCAGGAAGGTCCTTTACACGACCGCCGCGAACGAGCACGATTGAGTGCTCCTGCAGGTTGTGGCCTTCTCCAGGGATGTACGCGTTGACCTCTTTAGAGTTGGTAAGACGTACACGGGCAACCTTACGCATTGCTGAGTTAGGTTTCTTAGGTGTGGTTGTGTACACACGCACGCATACGCCCCTTCTCTGAGGGCAAGCATCCAGCGCGCGAGATTTACTCTTCTCGACGATAACCTCGCGTCCTTTGCGAACTAACTGTTGAATTGTTGGCATAAATGATTATAAATCTTTTATTTATGTTTAACTCCCCAATTTTTGGGGCTGCAAATATACGAATAATTTTTTGATTATCAACAACAAACCCATACATTTGTGTCGCGGAAGATTTTTCGTCTTCCGAAATTGGCAAGGCACGATGTGTGCGGACGAAAGGATATTGAGGATATATTATATATATGTATAACCTAAAAAAATTTTGATATGAAAAGGAATATGATTTTGGCTGCTCTTGCGGCCGCCACGGTTCTCGGAGTCATCGGATGCTGCGGGACGAAGGACGTAAAAGTTGAGACCATCAAAAAAAATGCGGCGTATGCTCTCGTGGAGGGAGGAAGGGACTCCGTAAAGATTGAGATAAGCTTGCAGTTCCCGACGGAAGGGCTCGGGGCTGAAGCGGCCGAAGGGATTTGCGATGGAATCGTTATGGACGCGCTCGGCGAACAATTCTGCGGAATGACGACACACGAGGCAGTGCAGGGCTACATTGAAGAGACGGTAAAAAACTACCGCGACGCCAACCTTGAGTTCGTAGATCAGGTTGCGAAGAACCCGGAGGACAGGGAGGAAGGCGAATGGGACATCTTCACTTGGGAATTCATGATTGAAGGACGCATGGAAAGCGACTACAACGGCTTTCTTTCCTACTCTCTCTCAAAATACAGCTACACCGGCGGAGCGCACGGCGGCACGTTGCTGCTCGGTCTGAACTTTATGAAAGAGACCGGCGACCCGGTCACCGAAAACGACATCTTCGCGTTCGGCTACGAAGAACGGCTCAGCACCGCCCTTCGCGCCCACCTGAAGTCTTCGCTGGACAAGGATAGCTACAATATGCTCTTTACGACCGACATCACCCCGAACGGCAACTTTGTTCTCAGTAAGGCCGGAATCACATACATCTACGGCCAGTACGAAATCGGCCCATATTCGATAGGCATAATCAAGGTCACCGTTCCTTGGAGCGAGATTCAGGATATACTGAAGTAGCCGAAGACTCACAACACGAAATCGCAAAATGTTTCTGATTATTCACCCCTACCTATATAGGAGGTGATGGCGGTGCGGTAGGCGATGAGCGCGTCGATGCGGGCGGAGGAGGCGGTGCGGTAGGCGGTTTCGGCCTGGAGGAGGTCCTGGAGGGGGATTAGGCCGGCGGAGTAGTTGGAGAGAGAGACTTCGTAGAGGCGGCGGGGGTTGGAGAGGGTCTCCTCGGC
>ERZ780207.2979-NODE-2979-length-11355-cov-3.251858_pt1 | contig 11355 bp, 11 predicted proteins | sample MGYA00510977_ERZ780207 | MGnify/ENA primary metagenome ERZ780207 (study PRJEB29588, sample SAMEA2151383) | human gut metagenome | biome: human gut; feature: human-associated habitat; material: faeces | place: Denmark | collected 2008/2010 ... | reverse complement strand
TACAAAAATATAAAAAATCACTTGAAAGAATTAACATATTTTGATATACTAACCTTGTATTTATTTTTGAATGTTTACAGACTTTGAGGGGAAAAATATGGCAAAAATCGGTTTTGACAATGACAAATATATATCGCTTCAATCACAAAATATACGCGACCGCATAAATATGTTCGGCGGCAAGCTGTATATGGAGTTCGGCGGCAAGCTGTTTGACGATTACCACGCTTCGCGCGTGTTGCCGGGGTTCAAGCCCGACTCAAAGGTTAAAATGCTGTTAGAGCTTAAAGACGAAGCGGAAATTGTTATTGTTATAAACGCCGACGCTATTGAAAAAAACAAACGCCGAGGCGACCTTGGTATAACCTATGACCTTGACACTCTGCGCCTTATCGACGCTTTTCGCGGTATAGGTCTTTTTGTCGGCAGTGTTGTTATCACCTGCTTCACGGGGCAACCCCTTGCAATCGCGTTTGAAAGCCGCCTTAAAGCGCTTGGCATTAAAACCTACCGCCACTACCCCATAAAAGATTACCCGTCGGATATTCCGCTTATTGTAAGCGATGACGGCTTCGGCAAAAACGATTATATTGAAACCTCGCGTCATTTGGTAGTAATCACGGCGCCCGGCCCGGGCAGCGGTAAAATGGCAACCTGTCTTTCACAACTTTATCAAGACCACAAACGCGGTATTAAGGCGGGTTACGCAAAGTTTGAAACATTCCCCATCTGGAACCTTCCGCTTAAACATCCTGTAAATGTGGCTTATGAAGCCGCTACGGCAGACCTTAGCGATGTTAATATGATAGACCCGTTCCACCTTGAAGCATACGGCGAAACCACCGTTAACTACAACCGAGATGTTGAAATTTTTCCTGTGCTTAATGCTATTATGGAACGCATTTTGGGTGAATCACCGTATAAAAGTCCTACCGATATGGGCGTTAATATGGCAGGCTTTGCTATAAGCGACGACCAAGCGGTAAAAAGCGCCGCAAAGCAAGAAATAATACGCCGTTATTATCAGGCAAGCTGTAATTTACGCCAAGGGCTCGGTGAGCGAAGTGAGGTTACAAAAATCGAGCTTTTAATGAATCAACTCGGCATTTCGGTAAAGGACCGCCCCGTAGCTCAGGCGGCACTTGACAAAGCTGATGCCACAGGCGGACCTGCCGCCGCAATACAGCTTGAAGACGGCAGAATTATCACAGGTAAAACCTCCTCGCTTTTGGGGGCAGGTTCGTCGATGCTGCTGAATGTTCTTAAAGAGCTCGGCGGCATACCCGATGATATAGAGCTGCTCTCTCCCACAATTATTGAGCCCATTCAAGAAATGAAAACGGGCGTTCTGGGCAATCACAACCCAAGGCTTCACATTGATGAAATTTTAATTGCGTTGTCAATTTGCGCTGCCACAAACGGCACCGCAAAAAAAGCGCTGGACCAGGTGGACAGGCTTAAAGGACTTGAGGTTCACTCAACCGTAATTCTTTCACGCGTAGATGAACAAACCTTTAAAAAATTAGGCGTAAACCTTACCTGTGAACCGAAGTACCAAACCAAAAAATTGTATCACGCATAAAACTGAACCGACACCGCATTTTGCGGTGTCGGTTCAGTTTATTGCTTCCACAAATATTTTTCAAGGTCAATATGACCGTCTGCTTCAAAAACAATCCCCTCATCTTCGAGCATTTTGCGCTGTATGGCCGAGCCGCCGAAAGCAAAGCCTTCGGCTACCTTGCCTTCACGGTTTACCACTCTGTGACAGGGGATTACTCCGGGTGCCGGGTTGTTGTGAAGCGCGTACCCCACAACGCGAGACCACCGCGGATTACCTGCCATTCGCGCTACAAGACCGTAGGTTGCAACCTTACCCTTAGGTATGCGGCTGACTACATCATATATCTTTTCAAAAACCATCGGCTAAACACACCTATCTTTCGTCAATAGGTGTATATTTTACCTGATTTTTTACATTTATATACGCAGGTCTTATAATTTTTCCTGCGTTTTGTATCTCTTCGATACGGTGCGCCGACCAGCCCGCTATGCGCGCCACGGCAAAAATAGGTGTAAAAAGCTCATTGGGTAGTCCTAACATTCGGTAAACCATACCGGAATAAAAGTCAACATTAGCGCTGACACCCTTATACATCTTGCGCTTTTCGGCAATAATTTCGGGTGCCATTTTTTCTACCGTGCGATAAAGTTCATACTCCTTTTGCATTCCCTTTTCTTCGGATAACTGTTTTGCATAATTGCGCAAAATTGCGGCGCGGGGGTCAGAAAGCGAATAAACCGCGTGACCCATACCGTATATAAGTCCCGCTTTGTCAAATGCTTTTTTATCAAGCAAATCTTCAAGATACCTTCTTACCTGCGCTTTGTCGTCGGTGTCAATGCTTGCTTTCATATTGTCAAACATTTGCACAACCTTAATATTTGCGCCGCCGTGTCGCGGACCTTTAAGTGAGCCTAAAGCCGCCGATATGGCAGAATATGTGTCGGTGCCCGACGATGTTACAACATGCGTTGTAAAGGTGGAATTATTACCGCCGCCGTGCTCTGCGTGAAGCACCAGCGCCAAATCTAAAATTTTTGCCTCAAGCGGAGTAAAATTGCCGTCCTCACGCAAAATATAAAGCAGATTTTCGGCCGTATTATACTCTTTTTTCGGGTAATGTATAAACAAACTTTGACCGTTATGGTAATGCTGATAGGAATGATATGCGTAAACCGCAAGCATAGGAAACTGAGCAATAAGCTGTAAGCTTTGCCGCAAAACATTTGCAACGCTTATATCATCGGGGTTTTCATCATAAGCATATAACGCCAAAACACATCGGGAAAGAATATTCATAATGTCTTTTCCGGGTGCTTTGAGTATCATATCACGCACAAAAGATGGCGGTAACGAACGGTAGTTTGACAGGTAGTCGCTAAAGTCATCAAGCTCTTGTCTGTTAGGCAAACTTGAAAAAAGCAACAGATACGCCGCCTCTTCAAAGCCCGAATGACCGTCTTTAGAAAAGCCACTCACCAGGTCAAATATATTTACGCCGCGGTAATAAAGCTCGCCCTGACACGGCACTTCATTACCGTTTTCGTCAATTTTGCGTGAATTTATGCAAGACACCTCGGTAAGCCCTGCTACAACGCCCTTGCCGTCTAAATCTCGAAGGCCGCGCTTAACATTGTGCTGCATATACATATCACTTTGAATGTTATTGTTATTGCACGATTTTTCTGCTAATTTTTTTACATAAGGGGTAATTTCGGAATAGTTCATCTTTTTACCTTTCTGTTTCTTGTTAACTTTATAATACCATATTTTTGCAAACTTCTCAATAAAAATGACAAAACTGTCAATTATGGAAGCCAAAATTAACAGTTTCTTAAAAATTTATTCTTTTATTGCAGTATCAATGCTTTTGCCGAATACAATAAAACGCTGGTATAAATACTCGGTAACAAAATTTACAAGCATTGTAAGTGCTAAAACTATGTATTCGTTTACGCCCGCCTTTTCGGTAAGCACGGCAGTCCACCAAGTGGAAAGCGGCGTAAATACCGCATAAAACGCCGCCATCTTAAGCATGGCAACGGGTATGTTATTTGCCGACTGAAAGGTGAATTTGCGGTTAAGCGTAAAATTCCACAGCACCGACAGCACAAGTGCCGCAAGATATGAAACCCAATATTTAAGATGCATCAGCTCATTAAACAGCGTAAAGCTTACCGCCTGTATAACGCCTGCGCTTATTGAAAATAATATAAATTTTAATGTGCGTAAAAATTCTTTTCTTTTGTCACTCATATTATACCCCCCATCGTTTTCAAAAATTATACCACAAATAAAGTATTAAAATCAACTGTTGTATTCCCACTAAAAAAATACTATAATTAAATAAAACATTACAAGGGAGTTTTTAAAATGGTATTTGACAGTTTAAAAAACTGCGAGCTCTATTACGGTATGCACCCAAGATTTCGTGAGGCTTTCGACTTTATTAAAAAGGCTTTGGCAGAAAATCTGGCGGTAGGCAAATACGAAATTGACGGTAAAAATTTGTACGCTTCTGTGCAAGAATATACCTCAAAACTTGAAAGCGAAGCAAAAGCCGAAGCACACAAAAATTATATTGACATTCAGTTTATAATTTCTGGCACCGAAGTTATTGAAGGCTTTAACATTGATAAAGCCACACCGAAAAGCGAATATAACGATACAAAAGATGTTATGTTCTACCAAGACAACAAAAATTCAAACAAAGGTATCCTTGCAGATAATGAATACGGCATATTCTTCCCCCACGATGTGCATAAGCCCGGTATGTGCCTGCAAGGCAAGCAAGATACCGTTAAAAAGATAGTTGTTAAGGTTAAGGTTTAATGGTTAACAAAATAAAGCAAGCCGCTACGAAACAGGTGAACGAGAGCCAGGCATTGTCGAGCTCATAAAAATCGCCGATTATTTTAATATTTCTATTGATTATTTGCTTGAACGCACCGATAATCCAAACATACAAAAATGAGCCGTGATATTATCACGACTCATTTTTAACTCTTATACAGCCTTACAAACAAGATAACACAGTTTTATTTTATATCCTCTAAAATTTTAGCGGCAAATTTGCGGTAACCGTCACTTATGTAGTGAACGCCGTCGTCTATGCGAAAGTTTACATACTCTACCGAGGTTGAGTAAAGGTCAATAACGGGCAATGAATATTTTTCGGCAAGCTCACAAACCGCCTTGTTGCGAGCCTTTACCCTTTTTTCTCGGTCGGAGTCGGCAACACTTGTGGTAAGCACCAAAAATATTTTTTTGCCCTCAAATTCCGACAGCAAAAACTGTATTACCTTTTCATAAAATTTGGGGTATTCTGTTTCATCGTTTAGGTGCCAGCCGTGCAAACCGTTATTGAAAATAACCGTTTCTGTTTTTGTAAGCTGAGACGCAAAAAGGCGTATTGAATCAAATAAAAACGGATTGTCAAGCGCCTTTGATGTGCCGAAGCCGTCAAACAGATATCTGCCTTCCGAAAGGCTTGTAGCAATGTTTCTTGTTCCGCAGGATATTGAATCGCCTATATATAAAACACGGTTGCCGTCAAGATTGGCGGTTTGTTCAATCCATACATTGTCCCACTCGTAAGTTTCAAGTGCAGTTCCGTTGATTTCGCTTTGATAAGTAAATTGACTCATAATTTTACCCCGTACAAAATATGTTATTTTAAAAATTTATCAAGTTTATAAAATTGCTGTTGGTCTGAGTTGCTATAAGCACTCACATCAAATCTTTCAATTTGGTTTAGCAATTCGGTAAAGCCGGTCTGCTCAAAGCTTACAAGCTGATCCAGCTCTATTGTCGGTTGGTTATAACCGATGTCATCTAAAATATATTTCATTTTAGAATTATATATTATCGGCAATACCTTTTTATTCATAGCAAGTCCAAGTATTACCGAATGAAGCCGTGTGCCTATAATATACTCAGACGAAGCAAGCGCAGATAGAACCTCATTTTTTGTATCAAAAGAATAATTAACATATTCGACCTGTCTGCCAATATCATCAGGTAAGTGTCTTAGTATGTCTTCTATAAACGACGCGTCACCTTCAAATGTGCAGAAGCCTAAAAGTGTAACCTTTTGACCGTTGTTTATTAAATCGGTAACGGTATTCACCAAGGACATACGGTAAGCCTCACATGTGCTTTTGTCTAAATTGCGCACTATAAAGTATGGGTTAAACAGCGATATAGACACACTGCCGGGAATTTCCTTTTGTTCTTCCGCTTTGTGAGAAAACAACAAATCAGGCGCATAACGGACACTTTTTACATCAGAAAAAAGGTTGTATGAATATCGGTCTCTAAAACAAATGTCTTTAAATTTCACAAACTGTTTGCGCCATTTTAGTTTATATTCTTCGGTTTTGTAGGCACCGAAGTTACAAGATATAGAATAAAACGGTTTAAATGCTTGTTTGCGGCGAAGTCTATTTTTATAATCGTTCTCATAGTCGCCCACCTGCTGATAAATTGAGCCGCCGATATGAACGGTAGCACTACTGCGCTTTAGCAGTAACAACTCAAATAAATCTCTGATTTTAAGTTTATTGCCTATTCTGTTAACCTTTTGAACAAATGGGTCTTCTACCGCATAAAACTTTACATTGTCAAACTTTTCAAAAAACACGCGGTAATTATTTGTAACATAAAGTAAAAACATTGTATCGGGGTAGCGAGTAAGTAGTTTTTCGAAAAACATATCGTCGCCCAAATTCATACCGTAAAAGCCGTAAAGCATAACACTTTTGCGGTATTTTTTACCGTTTTTATCACGCAGACAAAACAAATGCTTTGCGCGTTTAAGTGCGTTAATAAAAGTACTTATGATTTTCCTGCCGGCCATAAATATTACTCCTCTTAAAAAATTTCAATAATGCCGTACTAAAATATTAGTATTTTAGATATACTTTTTGCAGAATATTATTTAACATAAAATACTTTTATGTCTTTTATTGTGTAATCACCGCTATGTTCGTTTATCACAATCTCATATTTTGAAGCACGGAGCGGGCTGAATTTGCACAATACTTTGTGGCCTATTGTTTTGCCTTCAAAAAGCAAAATCTTTTTATGTCTGTATTCCGGCAGGTAGCCATACACACTGAATGATTCAACCGACTGACCGTTTGTTAAATCTTCCTGTATGCATACACAGTTAGAAAGTCTGCTTTCAAGCGGCATCATCCAATCAGGTTTGGCGACATTGTTGTTTACAAGTGTGTAAACGTCGCCGTCTTTTTGCGGCTTGGTAAAGTCAAGCGGCTCACTGTAATTTTCTTTTATGCGTTTGCCGAGCTCTAATAATTGTTTAACATCTGCATCAGGCAGCAAACCTCTGTTATCGGGGCCTATATTTATAAGGAGGTTTGAACCGTGACCTACCGACATTTCGTACATACCAAAAAGTTCTTCAACGCTCTTAATGGTGTCTTCGTTGAGGTCATAGAACCATGTGTGACGCATTTTGCAGTCACATTCAGCGGGCAGAAAAGCCGGCTTTGAAAGCTGCTGTTCTTCTTTTGCAAGCTCGGAAAAGTCTGTTGAAGATACTACAAGCGGATTGTTAAGTGAAGCATAACCGTCTTCATTACCTACCCAACGAACACCGGGTGTCCACTCGGGGTCACAGAAGGTTAATATGTCGGGTTGCATTGCGCCTATTGCGTCAACAATGCGCTTTTTGTCATATTCGTGACCTTCACTGCCGCAACCGTCAAACCACAAGTAATCTATCTTGCCGTAGCCTGTAAGCAGTTCGCTTATTTGATTTATGAAATAATCGTCATATTCTGCGTCAGAAAACGGAATAGAATATTTGCCCCACTGTGCCGGTGAATAATAAAGACCCACCTTTAATTCATGTTTGCGGCAAGCATCAACAAACTCGCGTACAACATCGCCCTTTCCGTCTTTCCAAGGGGTGTTTGCAACACTGTAATTTGAATATTTTGAGGGCCAAAGCGCAAAACCGTCGTGATGCTTTGTTGTAAGAATAGCATATTTAGCGCCTGCCTCTTTTGCGGTTTTAACCCATTGCTCGCAGTCAAGCTGTGTGGGGTTAAATCTTTCGGGCGGCATATCCTCACCGTCCCAATCTTTGTGTCCGGGGTAGAAAGAACGTATGCCAAAATGGAAAAATACACCGAATTCCCAGTCTAAAAATTCTAACTGTTTTTTATAACCATTCATAAAATATACCTCTCTATTTTTTATTAAAATCTATTTTAATCGAATCTTAACCAAACAAAGCTTATCTGTTTAGCAAACTCAACCGTTATACTGTCACCGTTTATTTTAACATCAGTAGGTGCGTTTTGATAAATAACTTTCATATTTTTGCCGGCAACATCTGCGGGCAATTTGAATGTATGAGTATGGTCTTTTGTCGCCTCGCGAAACAGTATAACATTTTCCGATTTCTTATCTGCATTTTGACAGTAATACCCCGAAAACGCCATACCGTTCGGCATTTTGCCTATAGGTATTACCCTTGATTCAAACAGCTCTGCCTTGTAATTTTTATAAATGCCTGAAATTTCGGCAAGAAGCTTTGCGTCATCATCGGAAAGATTAGTCATTTCCATCCAAAACAAGGGGTTTGCAACCATAACTGTTGCAAATAAATAATCAAGACTGTATGTATTTGGTGCAAACAAATAACCGTTATATCTATCGGTGTTACGGCGGATATTTAAAATTTCCATTTGTAAACGACGGGTCGGAATAACACGCGCCAAGTTCCACACATTTTTAAATGTGTTATGCGGAAAATAATTGACATAGTCGGTATATCTGTTTTCAACAAATACCGTTCCGAACTGCGGCTGATAAAGGTAGCCGAATCGGTCCTCGGCAGTAACATCAAGATTAAAACGCATATCGCCGTTTGTGCGCCGATTCAACTCCGAAATAAGATGTATAAACCGCATCTCACAAAGCTTGTTACGAATTTTAACGCCGTCAAGCTTAAAATATCTGATGCCGTATTTATTGTAAAGATCTAACAATGTTTCAATATCCCTGTCAACATTTTCAAAATCTTTTGATGAGTCGGGGCTAAACCATAAACCTATTTCTATACCATAAGACTTTGCCTTACTCACAATCGGTTCAAGTCCGTTTGGAAATCTTTGATTATTTACCTGCCAAAAGTCGCTGTTATCGGCGTAATAGCCCTCCCAGACTCCGCCCGATTTATAACCCGAATTGGCTGTAATTCCCGATTGCCAGCCGTCATCAATCTGAACAATGTCAACGCCTAATTCTTTTGCGCGGTCAAGTTCTTTTAACATAAACCGCTCACAGACCGCCGTATCCTGACTTCTATCCCCCCAAGTGTTTGACATTATGTATAAAGATTTTCTTGGGTCATCAAGACAAAATGCCGTGTTATAACGCCAATACTCTTCGTAAATATCCTGTGTTTTGCCGACGCCTACAGCCGATGCATAATACGGCACCTTGCCGTCGGGAATATCGGTAAAATCTATGCCCGTGCCGTAAAGTGTTGCGTAAATACTGCCCTGCATGTCAAAATCTTTACCTTTTCGGTTCAAAGCGGAGCTTTCGGTGGGGGAATGTTTTATCATCATTATTGAATTTTCGCTTGTGTAATCATTTACACAAAACACATTACCCTCGCGTGAAAGATTTCCGTTTTTGAAAATATAAACCGACGCATTTTGGCGTTCAACAAGCATATCATTATAATCGGTTTTATCATACAGTTTAAAGCTTTCGACATTAACATGCCGTTGACCGAGCGGAATGCAATCAAGAGTGTCCGAGCTGCAAAAAACATCTTGGTCAGAAACCGTATTTTGCTGTTTCTCGATACCGGTTGGGTTATTGCTCTGCTTTCGCTCTTCAAAAATTTCGGCGTTGTCCTGTTTTGAAATATAAATTTGATTATAAATGAAGGAAACATCGGGAAAAATCAAATATTCATACCACACGGTGCCGTGCCTGCCCGAAAAAACAATCTCGGCTTTAAGGTGTGCCTTCATTACAAATGAATTTTCGACAACCTCGGTTTTAAAATCTAAAATCGGACTTTCGCCGGCGTCGAGCAAGGGACAGCGCTGCCATAAAGATCTGCCACCCGACCACTCATATCCGTTTTTGCAGTCACGGACACTGTGGGTTCTGATAAAAGAGCCTTTAATCTTCATAATCTTTTCAATTTTACCGTTGCCAAGGTGGACGCTGCCATCGGTTGCGCTGTAATAAGCGTAACAGTCTTTAAACATAACTTTTCCTCTTTGAAAATTTTACATACTGTAATAATACCATATTTTTACTAAATATCAAGATAAAGCATTAAAATCCGCACTATTGTTTTTATAATTTATATCGGCAGCCCTCGCCTGTCGGCATAAATCCTTTGTCTGCATCCTATAATGCTTGCCGTCTTTTATAAAATGTGTTCCGCACTGTCTGAACTCAAAATTAACACTTTTTCTTATGCACTGTTCGCGTATATCCAAAACCCAGCTGTAATCAAGCGGTCTTGCATTTGTATCCGACTCGCCGCCCACCGTTACAAGCTCAATGCCGTCAAGATATTTTTCAATATTCATTTTCTCAAGTAAAGGCTGTGCCGTTATGCATTTATGTTTTATAGGTAATGACCGAAACAGCGAAAGCTTTTTATCGGCGTTTTTTTGATTTTCTACCGTACAGCATACAACAACATTGCTGTATCCTTCATTCCAATCTTTCGGAATACATTTTTCAAACCGCTCAATTCGCTTTGTAAGAAAAAGAAATGTGCAGTCCTGCCTCATTTTTATCATATTCCAACATTCGTCGCGCCAGCCGTCTGCCTGCCCAATAAAAAAATCGCTTGCAAAACAAAGATATACTATGCCCGATTTCATTTTATAACTGCCGTTTTTAAGCTTTTCGATCGGTTTGTAAAAATCTTTTGTTTTCACAATCTCGTTTGTATTGATTTTGCGCTTTGCGTCACCTTTGTGAATATAGCAGTGCAAACAACCGTCACTGCATTTTTCGCAACCGCGCCAAGGGTTCCACATAGCCATATAAATCTCCGTCAGGTGTTTATTTTGCCCTCTGCCTTATTAACATTTTCAATTATTTCTTTGTAGTTTTGTATCATCGTTTTGCAGGTCAATTACCGCCAAAGCGCTGTTTTTCATAAAAACTCTCTTAATGTTTATTGTTTGTCTATTGCATTAAACAAGCCTATTAAAAACTCTTTGCTGTCAATATTCTCTACCAACAGCATTTCTTTTGCGCCCTCATAGGGCAACGCATATACGGTGACAGGAATATATGCAATTGCCGATTTTGTGGGTTTTATAAGCAGTCGGTTATCATAAATACCGCCGACAATTTTTCCGTGATAATAAATAATGAACTCGCCCATCATAGCGCGATAGGTTATATCCTCTAAATCCGACAACTGTCCCAAAACAAAGGTTAAATACTCCCTGCTTGACGCCATATTTTCACCCTGCAATCTGTTTTTATGTTCATTATACAACATAGAAGCAATTTATTCAATCATAGAATAACTTGTGCTGCAATGCAAAAAAACATACAAGTCTTGCAACTTGATTACATGCCGTTTGCTGAGCAAACAGATTACATACACGCAGTCGCGTAATTACATACCAAGCCTTCGGCTTGAGTACAAAAAGAACCTGATGTAAAAACATCAGGTTCTTTTTTGTGTTGGCATCTACTTATCTTCCCAGGCAGCTGCCCGCCAAGTATTTTCAGCGCAAGTGAGCTTAACTTCCGTGTTCGGA
>ERZ780207.2977-NODE-2977-length-11359-cov-8.709218_pt1 | contig 11359 bp, 8 predicted proteins | sample MGYA00510977_ERZ780207 | MGnify/ENA primary metagenome ERZ780207 (study PRJEB29588, sample SAMEA2151383) | human gut metagenome | biome: human gut; feature: human-associated habitat; material: faeces | place: Denmark | collected 2008/2010 ... | reverse complement strand
GGCTCGTCGCCGCCGAGGCGATCTGAAACTGCGCCGCGAGCCCCCGCCGCCGCACCATGTCCCGGAGCAGATACTCCGCCATCGGGCTGCGGCAGATGTTGCCGTGGCAGATAAAGAGCACTTTGACCATTGGGATCGCAATTCCTTTCGACCGTGATGGCCCATTATAACACAGCGCGGCGCAAAAGCGAAACCGGGGTGCAGGCAGCTGCCTGCGCCCCGGTTTTTTCTTTCCCTGCGCCTTACTGCGCCCGCTGCGCGCGCTGCCGGAGCGTGAGCCCGGCGGCCACGAACGCCAGCACGAGCAGCGCCAGCGCCGCGCACAGGCACAGCGTGCGCAGCGCACCGTGACCGGCGGCCAGCATGGCGATCAGGCAGCCGACGGACAGGATCGCCGCCAGCGCCGTGCACCACGCCACGGCCTTTCCTCTCCTGTGGCCGAGGCACACGCCCGCGAACGCGAGCGCACCGGCCGCGAACAGTGCGATGCAGATGCCCGTCCAGGCCGCCGCCTCCGTGCGCGCGGTGTCCATATCCGCCGTGTAGAGATCCTGCGCGAGCGCACAGATGTCGCCATAGTTCGCGGACGCGCCTGCCCGCGCGCGCAGCGTCTCGTCCTGCATGAGCACGGCGATGCCCTGCTCCAGCCGCTCGGTGTCGTCCTCATACGGGGTGAGCGCCGCGAGATCCTGCGCCAGCTGCTGCCGGTTCGCGGCCGGCGGCCAGCGTGCCGGCCGCCGTGTCGAGCTTGCTCTGCCCGGCCGCGATCTCGGCCGCCGCAGCGTCGAGCGCCTGCTGCCCGGCGACGAGCTGCGCCTGTGCATCCTGCAGCTGCTGCTCCGCCGCGGCGATCTGCGCCGCGCCGGCAGAGAGCTTTGCCTGCCCGGCCTCATACGCCTGCACGAGCGACTCGATGGAGTACCCCGTGCCGATCAGCTGCGTCTCATAAAGCTGCTTTTGCGCCGTCACACCCGGCCAGAGCAGCGCGGCCTTGGCCAGGTCGCCGCTTGCGACCGCCGCGTCATACTCCGCCTGCCGGTCGAGATAGCGCTGATAGGCCGGGTGCACCGCGTCGTACACCGGCTGGATCCTGGCGAGCTGCGCCTGTCCGGCGGCGTATTCCTCCTTCGCCGCGGCAAGTTTCTCCTGCCCGGCGGCATAGTCGGCCTTGCCCTGCTCGAGCTGCGCCTGCCCGGCGGCATACTGCGCTTTGGCCGCGGCGAGCTTTTCGCTGCCGGCGTCATACTCCGCCTGCCCGCTCTCGAGCCGGCTCTGGCCGACGTTATCCGTCACGACGCCCGTGGCAAACGAGAGCTTGAGCGCGTCGTATGTCTCCTGCTGCGCGCCGAGCGACGCCGCCAATTCGCCGAGCGAACGGGCGCTGCCGCACAGCTGCGTGTCGGCGGCGACACGGTCGGCCCGCTTCTGCTGCGTGCGCACAACGCTCCACGGCGACACGGCCATGACGAACACCGCCGCCGCGAGCAGCACCCAGCGGGCCGCGCGGCTCGCCGCGGTCAGCGGCAGGCGGCGCTGCGCAGGCAGCGCGGTCCGGCGCACGAAGGTATCGCCCAGCAGCAGAAGCTGCGGCAGCACGAACAGCACGAGAAACACCGTGATGAGCGACCCGACGCCCACGAACCGGCCCATGCCGGCCACCGCGCCGGACGAGACGCGCGCGCCGATGAGCAGGCCGGCGGAGATGAGCATCGTGCCGGAGGTGATGATGGTCGGGAAGGCGAGGTTCAGCGCCGTGATCATGGCCTCGCGCGGGCCCTGATCGGCGCGCGCCTCGGTATAGTGCGAGGCGACGACGATCGCATAGTCCACGTTGCAGCCCATCTGAATGGCGCTGGCCACGAGATAGACCATGAAGAGCACATACTCGCCCGTGAGCACCGTGATGCCGAAGTTGATCCAGATGCTGCCCTGAATGACGAGCGTGAGCAAAATGGGCATACCGAGCGAGCGGAACGTGAACAGCAGCACGAGCATGACCATGAGGATGGACATGGCGCTGACCATGACGTTGTCCTGCGTGAACGTCTGCTCGGACCCGTAGGCGGACATGGCGTCGCCGACGAGATAGCTGTCGGTGGGGTAGTACTGGTGCACGACGGCGTGGATGCGGTCGAGCAGAGCAAACGTCTCGTCCCCGTCCGAGGCCGCGGCAAGCGTGAGCACGAGACGGTGGTACGACGTGCCCTCGAGCTGCGCGCTGGCGCGCTCGAGCTGGCTGCTGAGCGCCGTGACCTGCGCCGCCTGCGCGTCGCTGAGCGTGACGGTGCCGTCGGCGATCTTGTCATTCAGGAATTTGAACAGCTTCAGCAGCGGCACCTGATAGCCGCTCAGATCCTGCGCGGCCGTCTGCGCGGCGCCGTTTTCGGCCGCGTAGAGCGCGAAGAGCGCCTGCGCGCTCGTGCTGTCCACGCCGCTGAGCTGCGCGAACGTCCGGTAATCGACCGCGTCCGCCAGCCGGTAGCCGCCGGCCGCCTCCGTGCCCGCAATGCCGACGGCGCTCTTGACCTCCGGCAGAGCCGAGAGGGCGTCGAGCAGCGCGGCCTCCTGGGTATAATCCCCGGCCGGGACGACGACGGCCAGCACCGTCTCGTCGCCGAAATCATCCGTGATCGCCTGCGACGCGGTGCGGTTGACGTCCGCGTTGTGCGTTTTGAGCGGCGCTTCACTGTAGACGTAGCTGACGCGGTTGGCGCCGATGCACGCCACGACGAGCACAGCCGCGAACACCAGCGGCACCACGCGGCGCGTCCGCCACGCGAGACGGCCGACGCCCGAGATCTTCGGCACGAAGTTGCGGTGCTTCGTCTTATCCATGGCCGGGCCGAGCTTGAGCAGCAGCCCCGGCATGAGCAGGAACACCGTCAGCATGCTGATCAAGATCGACTTGATGAGCACGATGCCGAGGTCTCGCCCGAGGCCGAACTTCATGAACGTCATGGCGACGAGGCCCGCAATGGTCGTCAGGCTCGAGGAGCTGATGACGGTAATGGATTTTTCCAGCGACTCGATGACTGCCTCGCGCACCGGCAGCGTCTCATGCGCCTGCTTGTAGCGGTTGCAGAAAATGATGGCGTAGTCCACCGACATGGCCAGCTGCAGCAGGATGGCCACGGCGTTGGACACGAACGAGATCGTGCCGAAAACGAAGTTCGTGCCCTTGTTGATGAGCGCCGCCGCGAGGAACGTGATGAGCAGGATGGGCACCTCGGCATACGTCGAGGACGTGAACGTGAGCACCGTGACGAGGATGATCGCCACGATGACGAGCAGGCCGCGCACCTCGCCGTTGATCTGATCGGAGATGCTGTAGCCCTCGGCGGAATAAATGTACGCGCCGCTGCCGTCGAGCAGGTCGCGCAGGGCCTGCACGGTCTGCGCGCACGTGTCCGACCCCTCCAGATCCGATAGGCTGACGCTCAGCAGCGCGCTGCCCGTATCGTTCATCGTGTACGTGCAGCTGTCCACCCCGTCGACCGCGCGGATCTGCTCCGCCGTGGCCGCGGCGGCGTCCGCGTCCGTGTCGCGCAGGAGGATCTTCGCCGACCCGTAGGTCTGGAACTCCTGCTCCATGATGTCCAGCCCCTGCCGCGTCTCGGAATCAGCCGGCAGATAGGCCGCAACGTCGTTTTCGACCTTCACCCAGCCGGACGCGACCGCGGAAAAGACCAGCAGTGCGGCAAAGACGACGAAAAACAGCCGGTAATGGTCGACGATCCATTCCGATGCACGGTGCAGCGGGGACGGTTTCTGATTCATAATGGGATCACCACTCCTTACCCCGACAAAAACGCGGGGGTTGACTTTTTGATAACAGAAAGATAAGCTAAAAAATGATAAATTACAAATGTCAGTTATCGTGAAGTGTAAGATATTTATCGTTTGTTCCGCTCGTGTCGTTTGTTCGATATGATACGATGGGCGTAAAGGAGTGCGGCATCATGGAAAAAAAGAACGATCTGCGCGTGCAGAAAACCTATCGTGCGCTCATGGCGGCGTTCGAGGCGCTGATGGCCGAGGAGACGTTTGACGACATCACGGTCAATGAGCTGTGCGCCCGGGCGCTCATCCGCCGCCCGACGTTCTACTCGCATTTTGAAGATAAGTACGACTTCCTGCGCTTTTACCTCAACGAGATCCAGTGGCAGATCGAGAGCGAGGCCGACGCCGCGACCGACTCGCCCGTGGAGCATTTCCAGCGCTCGTGGCGCGCGCTCATCGCCTTTATAGACGAGCGCCCGGCGCTCATCCGCATGGGCCTGCGCAGCAAGTCGCTGCCGATCATCTTCGAGATCATCAGCGAGCATGTTTTCGCCAGCTCCAGCCGGCGCGTGCGCGCCTACTGCGGCGCCGTGACGGACAGCCCGGAACTTGCCGACACGCTGGCGACGTTCACCGTCGGCGGGCTCATCCAGAACCTCAAGCGCTACCTGACCGAGCCGAACCTCGACCCGGACGCGCTGACAGCGGAGATGACCACCGTCTTTGAGCACCTGTGGAATTCCTTCACGTCGGAAGCAGTATGAAGACGGGCTGGCCTGGCTGCTGCTGATCGAAGTGCTGCACTTTTGAAAACAAAAGGCTTGCAATGTTTTGCCGCCTGCGGGCGGCAAACGCTGCGAGGCTTTTTGAACACGCGGAAAGGCGGCGTACCATAATCGGTACGCCGCCTTGTTTTTTTCTGTGCATCTGTTGGGTTACGGCCAGGACGCCCGCGCCGCCTTGGGCGGTTTTGGCGCTTTCGGGACCTTGGGCGCCTTCGGCGGATACAGCCGGCGGCGCAGGTCGCGCGGCAGCACCCAGCGGTCGAGCAGGGCGAGCATGCCGGGCAGAAACAGCAGGATGAGGATGATGGCCGAGAACGCACCGATGGAAATCGTGCGGCAGATCTGCTCGATGGTCGGGTTGCCGAAAAATTTCCCGACGACCGCCGTGACGAGCACCATGATTGAGCCGGAGGTGAGCACCGTGTGGATGCTGCCGCGGTAGGCCGCGACGAGGGCATCGCGCACGGGCATACTCGCGCGCATCTCGCGGTAATAGCTCGTATAGAGGATGCCGTAGTCGATCGTCGCACCCATGAGGATACATTCGACGATCAGCAGCGCGAGGTAATAGATCTCCAGCCCCTGCAGGCCGACGACCATGACCGTGATGTACACGCCGCACTGCACCAGCAGCACCAGCAGCGCCGGAATGATCAGCGAGCGGAACGTGAACACGACGACGAGGAAGATCGACACCGCCGTCAGGAGCGTGATGAGCAGCAGCTCACTGTGGAAGCTGTTTTCCATCTCGTAGCCCATGGCGCTGTTGCCGATGAGGTAATGGTCCCCGGTCGTGTCGGCGTCAAGCTCGCGCATGAGCCCGGAAATGAACGCGCTCGTCTCGGTCGATTCGACCGGCAGCGTCGTCGTGAGCACGAGCCGGGAGTAGCTACTGCCGCGCAGCTGCGCGACCGCATCGGTGAGCATCGTCTGCGCGCCGGTGATCTGTGCGCGCATATCGTCGGTCAGGAAGGAGGCAAAGCGCGCGTCAGTGAGAAATTCATTCTGCAGGTAGTCAAACAGCTCCTGCATGGACATCGTCCAGTCGGCCTCGCCGCGGTTGACGCTCGCATAGTAGAGAAACAGCAGCTCCATCGTGCCGCGGTCCATCTGGCTCGAGAGGCCGCCGAAGAGGTTTGCCAGCCCCGCCGCCGTGTACGCCTGGCCGGAGGCGACGGCGTTGATGACCGCGCGCGCCGACTGCAGCTGGCTGGTGTCCACGCCGCTGAGCTGGGAGGCAAAGCGCGCGTCCGGCAGCACCTCCTGGCAGAGGAAGTTCACAAACTGCTGCACCGACAGTGTCCAGCCGCTTGTATCGCCGTGGCGGCTGTTGTAGAGCATATACAGCTGCTGCATCTGCCCGGCGTCCATGCCGAGGACGCTCGCAAGCTGCGGTGCCGTGTACTGCGTGCCGTAAACGGAGCCGTTGATGATCCAGCTCAGCTGCGTGATCTGCTGCTCCTGCGCCTCATCGAGCAGACCGCCGCATTCGACGAGGAAGTTTACCATGTTCTGCATCGACACCTCCCACTGGCCGCCCGAGAATAGGTCGCCCCGGGACGCGTGGTAGGCAATGAAGAGCGTTTTGACCGTCTGCTCGTCCATGCCGAGCAGCGCGGCGATGCCGGCGGTGTCGCGCGGCGTGGTCATGGCGGTGACATCCGTGAACGTCTGCAGCTGCGATGCCTGTGCGCGCGCCGCGTCATCCATCATGCCCGCCATGGTCGGGTCGGTGAGCACCTCGTTATTGAGGAAGTTCGAGAAGGCGGGGATCGTCATCGTGCCGCTGCCGTCCGCGCCGCCGTGCTGCATATAGTAGTAGAGCAGCAGCTGCTTTGCGTCCGCTGCGCTCATGCCGAGAAAATCAGCCAGCGACTCCGCCGTGCGCTGCTGCGTGAGCGCCGCGGGATCGGAGAACTTCATCAGCGTCTGGAGGTTTGCCGTCAGGCTCTCGTCGATGTACGGCGCGAAGCTGGCGTTGTTGGCGACATTTTGCGACAGGAAGCGCAGAAACTGCGCCGCCGTCATGGTCACGCTCTGCCCGCCGCCATGCACGTCGTAGTAGATCATGCCGAGCATATCGGCGCTGACCGGGATGCCGGCCTCGAGCGCGCCGATGGCGTTGGCCATCTGCTCGGCGGTGCACTGGCGGCCGAGCGTGGTGGAGTAGGACATGGCGCTCTTGACATTCGGGTCGTCCTCGAGCCGGTCGGCCAGCTGCGCCACGGCATCCTCATCCTGATTGTTATACAGCACCACGAGCGGGTTGTCCGGCGGGAACACCTCGGCCACGGGGTCGGGGTCGGTGAGCGTGTAGGAGATCTGCGTCGACAGCTGCAGGACATACGCTCCGGCAAACAGCAGCACGAACGCCGCCGCGATCACGCCGCGCCAGCGGTAGCTGAAGCGCCCGAGCCCCGCGAGCACGCTCTTGCGCTCACGCTTGGGTGCGCGCGGCTTTTTCATCGTCTTACGGACGACCTTATCCGCCCACAGGATCAGCCCCGGCAGCACCGTGAACACGCACAGCAGGCTGAACAGCACGCCCTTGGCCAGCACGATGCCGAGATCCATGCCGATCTTAAAGCGCATGAACACCAGCATCAGCAGACCGACGATCGTCGTGACCGAGCTGCCGGTGATCGAGCCGAAGGCCGCCGTGAGCGCGCGCGTCATGGCGCTCTCGCGGTCGTCGCCCTTGGCCAGCTCCTGCCGGTAGCGGTTCATGAGGATGATGGAGTAGTCCATCGAGAGCGCAAGCTGCAAGATGGCCGAGATGCTCGCCGTGACGTCCGACGTCTCGCCGAGGATAATGTTCGTGCCCTGATTGAGCAGCACCGCCACGCCGATCGTCAGCAAAAACAGCACCGGCTCAAAGTATGACGGGCAGGCGATGAGCAGGATCGTCGTCACAAGCACGATCGAGAGGACGAACACGATCGGCGGAATGCTCGGCGCCGAGGTATCGTCGCTGCGCACGGCCACATCATAGCCGGCAAAGTGCTCGGCCACGTCGCGCTCGATCTGCGCCTCCTCGTCGGAGTTGTAGTCATAGAGCGTCGAGAGCTTGTAGAGCGTGGCATCATCGCGGTTATAATCGCTGCTGTCCGGCTCGTAGGCGACGCTCTGCACGTTCGGGATCTCGGCAAGCTGCTCGCGGATGGCAAGCTTTTCGCGCGCATCCAGCCCGCGGAACATGACGCGGATGGTATACGTCTGCACCGCATCCGGGAACGCCTCGTTCATGTGATCCATGCCGATCTTCATCTGCGAGCTGTTCGGCAGATACTTGGTCATGTCCGTGTTGACGCCGACGAAGGGCATCAGCGCCGCGCACACACCGGCAAGGATGAGCATGACGACAAGCAGGAGCTTGCGTTTTTTGACGATGAAAGCTGCGATCTTCTGCATGGCCTGAGAAACTCCTTTCGCGCGCCGGCAGGTAGTCAAAAGCAAAAAACCAATGGTTAGAGTCAATTGAATATTATAGCACATCGGCGAAAAATGTGTTATGCTTATTTCAAACATTTTTAAATATTTGCAAAAAGGAGGTCATCTCATGAAAAACGATTTTCTGACACTCATAATGACCCGGCGCAGCATCCGCGCCTACAGGCCGGACGCCGTGCCTGCGGACGTGCTCGCGCGTGTGCTCGAGGCCGGAACGTATGCCCCGTCCGCCATGGGCGCGCAGTCGGCGACGATCGTCGCCGCGACCTCTGCCGAGGCGCGTGCGCGGCTCACGAAGCTCAACGCCGCCGTGATCGGCAAGGACACCGACCCCTACTACGGTGCGCCGGTGATCGTGGTCGTGCTCAGCGACGGCGGGAGCGCGAACTACATGGCTGACGGCAGCTGCGTGCTCGAAAACCTCATGCTGGCCGCGCACGCCGAGGGGCTCGGCTCCGTGTGGGTCAACCGCGAGCGCGAGATCTTTGACAGTCCGGACGGCAAGGCGCTGCTGCGTGCCTGGGGTCTGCCGGAGACGCTGCGCGGCGTCGGCGCGATCGCGCTCGGCTATGCCGCCGGCCCTGCACCGGAGGCCGCCCCGCGCAAGGAAAACTACATCGTACACGTCTGAGCATTCGCTCAAGCGGAAAGCCCGCCCGCCGGAGTTCCGGCGGGCGGGCTGCTGTGTTATGTAGAAAAAACGTCTCAGTCGATATGGATGATCGACTCGGTCAGCTCCGCGGCGGTCACGTTGGGGTTGTGATAGTGCTCGCGGCAGTCGGTGATCCTGCCGATCGAGATGGCCTGCTGCGGGCAGTACTGCAGGCAGCTCAGGCACTGGATGCAGTTGCCGCCGATGACGGCGCGGCCGCCCTCGATGCGGATGTTGCCGCGCGGGCAGAGCAGGGCGCACTGACCGCAGGCGACGCACGCATTGCTGACGGCAAACTTCTGCACCTTGCCGGCCACGATCTTCGGCCAGACGCTGCTCTCGAGTTGGTTGACGGGCTTTTTCGGCGGGGCCTTGGGCGAGACCGCCCGGGCAAGAACATCCTGCGCGATCTGCTTTGCCTTTTTGTCCGCGCGGCGCTGCGCCATGGCGGGCGTCACCGGCGGCAGCATCACACTGTGCGGCAGCAGCCAGATGCACGTGCACTGGTGCGACACGGCCGTCCAGTAGCGCAGGGGGATGATGCTGTTGAGCTTGTACAGGCCGGAGCCCATGTAGCCCGCATACTGGCAGACGCCGAACGTATACGCCGTGAGGCCGACCTGGATCTTGCGCAGCGACTCCTCCACGCCGCCGGGCAGACCGCCGCCGTAGCACGGGAAGACGAAGCCGACGCGCTTGGCGTCACGCACGTCCGTGACCGCGGGCTCTTTGCGCATAAGGATGATGTCCGTGTCGCCCAGCTCCCGGGCGATGGTTTTCGCCATGTCGAGACAGTTGCCGGTGCCAGAGTAGCAGAAGATCACATTTTCACTCATGTGAAACACTCCCTTAAATTTTGATCGTCCCTATTGTACATCAAACTTTTTTGCGATACAATAGTACCGTAAAACACAGAACGTTGGAGGCCAAAATGTACCATATCAAGAACGACAAACGCGCGCGGGCGTCTACGGAGCTTATTTGCGCGGGCCTTTTGGCCTGCATGAAAGAAAAACCGTTCGCGCGCATCACGATCACGGACGTGCAGCGCGCCTCGACGGTGAGCCGCTCGACGTTTTACCGCAACTTCGACTGCCTCGAGGACGTGCTGGCGCTGCTGTGCGACCGCGGGTTTCAGGCCGTGTTCAGCGAGTACAACGCCCTGCCGCCCGAGCAGCGCGGCAGTCTGGCCAAGGCGGTATTTCAGTACTGGTTTCGCAACAGTGCGGTGCTCGAGGCGCTCGTGCAGATCCACCGGACGGACATTTTGTTCGACAGTCTGCGCCGCAGCTCCGGCCTGATCCAGGCGCTGCGGCCGATGGTGGACGATCCCGCGCAGTTTGATTATTTCGTCGCCATCATCACGTCGTCCATGATCGGTGTGCTGACCGTCTGGGTCGAGCACGGCAAGACGGAGACGGAGGATCAGATGGTGCAAAAGCTCACGAGCGCCTTCATCGAGATGGCGATCCTGGAGCTGCCCGGCTGAGAAAGCCCGGCCTTTCCCGCACTGGGAAAGGCCGGGTTTCTGTTTGCTTTTACGGCACGATGCGTGTGCCGCTCTCGCCGCGCATGGCGGCCGGGGCCTGCTCGAGCGAGGCGATAACGGCGCGCCGCCGCCAGCCGCTGCGCACGAACTGCACGGCCGCGGCCACCTTCGGCTGCATGGAGCCGGCGCCGAACTGCCCGGCGCGCAGGTAGGTCTCCGCCTCATCCACGTGCAGCTCGTCGAGCGCCCGCTGCTCCGGCGTGCCGAAGTTCAGGCAGACATGGTCGACCGCCGTGAGGATGAACAGATAGTCCGCGCCGACGGCTTCGGCCAGGCACGCGGAGGCAAAGTCCTTGTCGATGACGGCGTCCACGCCGTAGTAGTCCCCGTGCGCGTCGCGCACGACGGGCACACCGCCGCCGCCGCAGGCAATGACGATATACTCACTGTCGAGCAGGTTCAGAATCGAGCGCCGCTCGGCAATATCCACCGGCTTCGGCGAGGCGACGACGCGCCGCCAGCCGCGGCCGGAGTCCTCCCGCATGCGCAGGGACGGATCGTCACGCATCATCTGCTGCGCGGCGGCCTCGTCGTAAAACGCGCCGATGGGCTTTGTCGGCTCGCCGAACGCGGGGTCGTCCGGGTCGACGACGACCTGCGTGACGACCGTCGCCACCTGCCAGGGCATACCATTGGCACGCAGCGTGCGGCGCATGCCCTGCTGCAGGTGGTAGCCGATATAGCCCTGGCTCATGGCCGTGCACTCCGGCAGCGGCATGGGCGCGACCTTGGGGTTCGTTTTCGCGGCGGTGTCGAACGCCGCCTGGATCATGCCGACCTGCGGGCCGTTGCCGTGGCTGATGATGATCTCGTGGCCCTGATGGATGAGCCCGACGAGCGCCGGGCACGCGGCGGCCACGCGGTCGCGCTGCTCCGCCGGCGTGCTGCCGAGCGCGTTGCCGCCGAGAGCAATGACGATTCTGGCCATGGCGTCACCTGTGCTGCGGCGCGGGCTGCTGCTGCGTGATGCAGTGGATGTTCCCGCCGCCGAACGCGACCTCGCGCGTCTGCACGCCGACCACGCGGCGGTCGGGGAACATGGCCTGCACCTGCTGCACGGCGAGCGCGTCGTTCGCGTCGCCGTACTGCGGCAGGATGACGCCGCCGTTGACGATGAGGAAGTTCATATACGACGCGATGGCG
>ERZ780207.2972-NODE-2972-length-11369-cov-4.170939_pt1 | contig 11369 bp, 6 predicted proteins | sample MGYA00510977_ERZ780207 | MGnify/ENA primary metagenome ERZ780207 (study PRJEB29588, sample SAMEA2151383) | human gut metagenome | biome: human gut; feature: human-associated habitat; material: faeces | place: Denmark | collected 2008/2010 ... | reverse complement strand
GGGGGGGGAGCCGTAGAGGTAGGCGCAAAGGCTCGACTTGCCGGTGCCGCTCTCCGCCTCCACCATATAATAGTCGGGGCGGCTGAGCGCAAGGTCGGTGAGCCATATTTCCGACTCGGGGCGCGTGTCGCGGAACACGCGGGGGAGTGTCTGGAGAATCTCTATCTTGTCGATGTGCTGGAAGGGAAGCGTCGGCGTCATTTGAATTTGATGTTGCTGAGGATGTTGGCTTTGGGGTCGTTGCCGAAGAAAATACATTTCAGGCGCACGGAGCCTTTGTCAGGATAAAGGCCCACGAAAATGCGGCTGACTCCCTGCTCGGCCATTTGCTGCGGCGCAGCGCCGGTGCAGGCGGCCATCACCCCTTTCATGAGTTCGGCCTGCCCGGCCACGTTCAGCGCACCCGCCACAGCTTCTCCCTGCCGGAAGAGCACCAGGTTGCCCTCTTTCTTCACCGTCATGTTGCCGACGGAGTTAATCATGCCGAAGAGGGCTGAAGTGTCAGAGCCATTGGTGGTCACGATTCCGTTCATGGAGCCGGGCGCCGTGCCGCCGCATACAGCCACAGTGCCGTCGATGGGTCGTAATATGTTGAGGTAGACATCGGGCAGTGCGCCGCCGAAGGCTCTGCCGAGCGACGCCACCTTGTCTACGAGCTTGGAGGGTATGGCCACGGCACACACGAGTTCGGCCGTCTCGCCGAGCCGTTTCACCGTGTTGACGTCTACCGTCCCTGTGGGGAGCAGGAACGGGGCGAGGCCGAATTTGGAGTCGAGGACCTCGACGGCGGCCTCCCCTTTCCCTTTCTCAAAGGCCAGGGTTCCGGCCAAGTACCGTGCGTCCTTGAAGAGCGTGGAGATGACAAGCTGCGCCATGGTACTGTCCGACTGCCCTTTCACCACCTGGGAAAGCATTCCGTCCAGCGAGCCCAGGAAAGCCACGTCGCGGCCGCTTTCCACCATCTTTTCGTGGTACTTGCAGGCCATGAACGAGTCGTTGTCCGAAAGTGCGGCGTAGCCCTTTATGTCGAGCGGGTCTACTTCGTTGCCGTTAAGTTTTATCCAAAGTTGGTCATCCTTTACGGCCACTCTGCCGAGCACGTTGACGCCGTTCTTCTCGACGAAGGCGCCTCCTTTCTCATCCTTTGAATATTTCTCCATGAAAGCCGAGGGGTCGTCGAGCAGCGTAGTGACATACCAGTGGAAGCCGTCGGCGAAGACTACCGCGTAGCCGGTCATGTCGAGGGTCGAGAGGAGGTCCTTAGCCTCGGCGCCCTTGGCGGTGTCGCCCTCCGGCAGGCGGGAGAACAGGGCGTCGAGCGACCCGAAGTCGTCGGTTATTTTTTCAATGTCAACGAGGGCCACGGCCTGGGCCTTTTCGGGAACTGTGGAGAAGAGGGCTTCGGCCTTCTCGTTCTTGTCCTTGGAACAGGAGGCGAGCAGGAGCACCGCAAGGAGCAGGAGCGCTCCGATGCGCGATGCGAAACGGTAAGCTAAGCGTGAATGTTTCATTTGATTATGATTTTAGGTTGCAAATTTAGCAATATTTTTTTGAACTAAAGGTAGACAAACCGTAAAAACGCACTTGCCTGTTCAGAACGGCGACCATGTCAGGCAGACAATATCGGGGCGGTTTGCGGCGTTATTTCAGTTGATAATGCTTTCAAACGAACAATGACACAAAGGAATGAAGTTTTGAAGGAAGAGCTTCAGCGCACCGGGGGAGTATCGCCGGAGACGTCACGCTCCATAGCCATAATGCGGTTCGTACTGCCCTTCGCGGTTATGGCCGTACACGTCTTCACGCTCCGCAATTTCCATGTAAAGGGGATTGAGTACGATTTCAGCCAATATCCCGTGGCACAGGGCCTCGAATATTTCGTCAAGACGTTTATATCCGATTTTTCCGTTCCCTGCTTCTTTTTCATTTCGGGATTCCTCTTTTTCAGCTCCGGTTTCAGCGGCGACATTTACAAACGTAAACTGCGTAGCCGTTTCTGGAGTCTGCTCGTCCCTTATCTCTTATGGAATCTGCTGATGGTCGGCTATCAGGCTTTGCATTTCACGCCGCTGTTTACCGCCATAGCGCCGTCGCTGGCCAACGGCCATTTCGACATGACGCCCGGCGTCTTCTTCCTGAGATTCGTGAACCCGCCGCATATCCCGCCGCTATGGTTCATCCGCGAGCTGATGACCATGGTTCTGATTTCACCGGTCATCTTTTGGCTCGTCAACCGGTTCAGTTGGAAAGTCATCGCCGTGATGTGGTGTGTATGGGCCGTATGCATGATGGTCTTCACCTTCGGCTACATCCTCACCATCACACAGTCCCTTCTGTTTTTCAGTGCCGGCAGCACCTTCGCCATTCTGCGTAAAGACCCCGTGGCCGAGATGCGGCGCCACATACGCGCGGCGTGCATCATCTTCGGCACTCTGGGACTCGCGGGCTTCGTGATGTGTTTCACCACGGGATGGCAATCGGCAGTCGCGCTGAAACCCTTTTCCGTACCCTGTGCCCTTGTCATAGCCTTCACCGGGGCACTGATTTGGGGTAAGAGCGACCTGCGGCAACGGTTGCTCGGGCCACACGCGCTGAGTGACCGCTTTCCGGGACTCTCTTTCATGATTTTCGCCTCCCATTGGCTGATAATCTACGATATGCAGTTTCTGGTCTTCGCCGTGGTGAAACCCACCTCCGACATTGGCGTGGCCTCATGCGTGATTCTCTCTTATATCTGCCTGGGCGCAAGCATCATGCTTTGCTACCGGCTGCTGGGGCGGGTCTGGCCGGCCGCGCAAAGGCTTCTCACCGGCCGAGCCGGAAAAAAGAAAAAACGAGCGGCTGCCACTGCCGCGGCATAAAAGGATTTAATACGATTTCTATACGGGCCTATGCGGACCCGTTCTTTTTACCCATAAAAATTTGCGGGTTCACATATTTATCGTTACTTTTGCGCTCAGAATCTATTACCCCGGAAAAACTCAAAATTAACGAGTAAAAAAGTAACGGAATGAATAGAGAGACAATTTCGCGGCGTGTCAGCGCCCTGTCGCCGTCGGCGACGCTTGCCATGTCCTCCAAGAGCGCGGAACTGCGTGCCTCCGGCGTGGACATCATAAACATGGCTGTCGGCGAACCCGACTTCGACACTCCCCACCACATCAAGGAGGCGGCCAAGCGTGCCATCGACGACAATTTTTCGCACTACTCCCCGGTGCAGGGATACCTGTCGCTGCGCCGTGCCATCTGCGACAACCTGCTGAGCGCCAACGGCCTGGAGTTCACCCCCGAGCAAATAGTGGTGGGCAACGGCGCCAAGCAGGAACTCAGCAACGCCGTGCTGACGCTGGTGAATCCCGGCGACGAGGTGATTATCCCCACCCCGGCGTGGGTGAGCTACGTGGAGATGGTGAAACTGGCAGGCGGCGTCCCGGTGGAGCTTTACGCCCCGATGGAGCAAGGGTTCAAGATAACGCCCGCGCAACTTGAGGAGGCCATCACCGAGCGCACCGTACTGCTGATGCTCAACACGCCGTCGAACCCCACCGGCGCCATCTACTCGCGCACCGAATTGGCTGCCCTCGCCGCCGTGCTGGAGCGCCACCCGCAGGTCTTCGTCCTTTCCGACGAAATCTACGGACACATCAACTTCGGAGGCCGCGTGCATTCGCTGTGCGAGTTTGCAGAAGTGCGCGACCGCGTGGTGCTGGTCAACGGCGTCAGCAAGGCCTACGCCATGACCGGCTGGCGCATCGGTTACCTCGCCGCCGCGCAACCGGTGGCCGACGCCGTGGCCAAGCTCCAGAGCCAGACCACCTCGGGCGCCTCCTCCATAGCGCAGAAAGCGGCAGAGGCCGCTTACCTGGGGCCGCAGACCTGTGTCAGCGAGATGTGCGGCGTCTTCCGCCGCCGTCGCGACCTTATCGTGAGCCTCGCCACCGGAGTGGAGGGTTGGCGCGTCAGCGAACCGCAAGGCGCCTTCTACCTCTTCCCCGACGTCTCGGCGCTGCTCGGCCGCCGCTTCGGCGACCGCGTAATCCGCAGCTCCGAAGACTACGCCCTCTTCCTGCTCGAAGAGGCACGCGTGGCCACCGTGGCCGGCGAAGCATTCCGTGCACCCGGACACATCCGCCTCAGCTTCGCCACCTCCGACCGCAACATCCGCGAGGCCATGCGCCGAATCGCCGACGCAACCCTGCGGCTGCGGTAACCGCTCCCCACTGACCCTACACGGAGAGCGGTCTCCCCTACCTTCCAGGCCGCTCCCCGAAAAAACAAACCTCCTCTCCCCCACCCTTTCAGCTAATCTTGAACCAAACCTGAACATACAACCTAAATATACCATGAACACCATCGCACAGGCCCGCAAGAACATGCGGCTGCTCGAAATCCTCTCGCGGAACTTCGGCAACAGCACCGCCGCCGCGGCCGAAATCATCAACCTCGAGGCCATCATGAGCCTCCCGAAAGGCACGGAACACTTCGTGGCCGACATCCACGGCGAACACGAAGCCTTCATCCACATCCTCAAGAACGCCTCCGGCAACATCAAGCGCAAAGTCAAAGAACTCTTCGGCGCCACCATGCGCGACGAGGAGATACGCCAGCTCTGCACCCTCATCTACTATCCCGCGCGCAAGCTCGCCGACATCAAACAGTCGGAGTGCAACATGAACGACTTCTACATGATAACGCTCCACCGCCTGGTGCGCGTGCTGCAGCGCGTCTCCGAGAAGTACACCCGCTCCAAGGTGCGCAAGGCTCTCCCGAAACAGTATGCCTACATCATCGAGGAGCTGCTCCACGAAAGCGGCGCCGCCAACAAGCAGTCGTACTACCACCGCATCATCGAGACCATCATCGAGACCGGCCAGGCCGACGACTTCATCAAGGCCATGGGCAACGTCATACAGCGACTGAGCATCGACCACCTGCACATCCTGGGCGACGTCTACGACCGCGGCCCCGGCGCCCACCTCATCATGGACCGCCTGAGCCGTTACCGCAACTACGACATACAGTGGGGCAACCACGACGCCCTGTGGATGGGCGCCGCCGCCGGAAACGTCAGCTCCATCGCCAACGTGCTGCGCATCTCGCTGCGATACGCCAACATGGCTACCCTCGAAGACGGCTACGGCATCAACCTCGTGCCGCTGGCATCGTTCGCAATGGACGTCTACGGCGACGACCCCTGCACCGTTTTCCTCCCGAAGGTGGAGTTCGAGGACACCGAGATAGCGCAGAAAAACCGCCTGCTCACGGCCCGTATGCACAAGGCCATCTCCATTATACAGTGGAAGCTGGAACACGACATCATAGCGCGCCACCCGGAGTGGGACATGGGCGCCCGTGACATCCTCCACACCCTTGACCGCGAAAACGGCACCGTAACCATCGAGGGACGCGTCTTCGAGATGCCGGAGATGAACTTCCCCACCGTAGACCCCGCCGACCCCTACCGCCTCACCGAAGAGGAGGCCTCGCTGGTGGTGAAGCTGGTAAACTCCTTCCGCGGCAGCGACAAGTTGCGCAAGCACATCGAAATCATGTTCTCCCACGGCTCCATGTATGCCTGCACCAACAACAACCTGCTGTTCCACGCCTCCGTGCCCCTCAACGAAGACGGCTCTTTCAAGGAGGTGAAAATCGGCGACAAGAGCTACAAGGGGCGCGCCCTGCTCGACAAGGTGGACATACTGATGCGCCAGGCCTTCGACCCCGCCGCCACAGCCGCAGACCGCGAGTTCGCAATAGACTATTACTGGTACCTCTGGTGCGGCGCCGACTCCCCCTTGTTCGACAAGTCCAAGATGGCCACCTTCGAGCGTTACTTCCTCACCGACAAGGCCATACGACACGAGGAGAAAGGGCACTACTACCACCTGCGCGAACAGGCCGACATCTGCGACAAGATACTGCGCGAGTTCGGCCTCGAGGCGGAACACGGCCATATCATCAACGGCCATGTCCCCGTAAAAGCCTCCAAGGGCGAGACGCCGGTAAAGGCCGACGGCAAGATGATGGTCATTGACGGCGGTTTCTCGAAAGCCTACCACGACACCACCGGCATAGCAGGCTACACGCTGGTCTACCACAGCCGCGGCTTCCAGCTGGTGCAGCACGACCCCTTCACCTCGGCCGAAGACGCCGTGAAGCGCGGCACCGACATCGTCTCCACCACACAGATAGTGGAGTTCAACGCCCAGCGCCTCAACGTGCGCGACACCGACATAGGCCGCGACCTTCTGCGCCAGATCGAAGAACTCAAGCTGCTGCTGACGGCCTTCCGTGCCGGCCTAATCAAAGAGCGCTTCTGACCCCTCCCCGCCAAAGTTCACCAACCCGCATAACGGAAAAGAAGAGGGTGTATCAAAATGAAGTTTTTGGTACACCCTTTTGTCTTGCCTTACCTCTCACCCCGCACGCCTGACGGTGTACGGGGTTACGGAAAAATCTGCTTCCTGGCGGAAGCGCTATGCAATACAGATACTGCATATTATTAGAATCATACGTCCTAAACTTCTGTTTATAAAAAGCATATATACTTACTGCGCATACTATACTTTATTTGCTTCATAATTCTCAAAACTTTTAGAAACTTGGAAAATTATTTGCGGGAACCGGGGATTTTTGTTACCTTTGCATTCGTCAGTTCCACGACCCCGATCGCCGCCGGGCATTGCCCGTATCGCGGAAATCCGGCTGACACTATTATTCCATTGGTTTTCACGGACATCGGAGAGCACTGCCTATGACAAAAGAAGAGCACCACGAATATACACCGGAAGAGGAAAACGCGATGATAGAGCAGGCCTACCAGGAGCTGCTCCAGGCCTATCTTAGCTCCAACCACCGCAAGAAAGTAGAAATCATAGAGCGGGCCTACCGTTTTGCGCGGCGGGCCCATGCCGGGGTTCGTCGCCGCAGCGGCGAGCCTTACATCATGCACCCCATAGCAGTGGCGAAAATCGTTATCTCGGAGCTGGGCCTGGGTTCCACCTCCATCTGTGCCGCGCTGCTCCACGACGTGGTGGAGGACACCGAATATACCCGCGACGACATAGCGGCCACCTTCGGCGAGAAGATAGCCTCCATAGTGGAGGGCCTCACCAAGATTTCGGGCGGCATTTTCGGCGCCAAGGCCTCGCTGCAGGCCGAAAATTTCCGCAAACTGCTGCTCTCGATGTCCACCGATGTGCGCGTGGTGCTCATCAAGATGGCCGACCGCCTGCACAACATGCGCACGCTCGGCTCCATGCGCCCCGAAAAGCAGTTCAAGATAGCGGGCGAGACGCTATACGTCTACGCGCCGCTGGCCCACCGCCTCGGCCTCTTCAAGATAAAAACCGAACTCGAGGACCTCGCCTTCCGCTACGAGCACCCGGCCAAGTATGCCGAGATAGTGTCGCTCGTCAACGAGACCGACGCCCACCGCGAGCAGATAGTGGAGAAGTTCGTGGCTCCGGTGCGCAAGAAGCTCGACGCCGCCGGCTTCAAATATGAGATAAAGGCCCGCGTGAAGAGCGCCTTTTCCATCTACAACAAGATGGAGAACAAGCATGTGGGCTTCAACGAGATATACGACATCTATGCCGTGCGCGTGATTTTCGAGAACGACGATGACGCGCTGGAAAGGATAAAATGCTGGCAGATATACACCTTCTTCACCGACGGGCACCGCACCCACCCCGAGCGGCTGCGCGACTGGACCTCCACCCCGAAGGCCAACGGATACCGCGCCCTGCACCTCACCGTGATGGGACCCGAAGGCAAGTGGATAGAGGTGCAGATACGCTCGCGCAAGATGGACGACATAGCCGAGCTCGGCTATGCCGCCCACTGGAAATACAAGACCGGAGTATACGAGGAGGAAACGGAGCTGGACAACTGGATTGGCACCATCAAGGACATCCTGGCCAACCCGGAACCCAACGCCATAGACTTCCTCGACACCATAAAGCTGAACCTCTTCAGTTCGGAGATCTACGTCTTCACCCCGAAGGGGGACCTCTACACGCTTCCGGCCGGCTCCACGGTGCTCGACCTGGCCTTCGCCCTCCACTGCATGGCGGGGAAAATTTCGCACAAGCTGGTGCCCATCTCCCACGTGCTGGAAAGCGGCGACCAGGTGGAAATCATCACCTCGGCCACGCAGCAGCCGCAACCGGAGTGGATACAGTATTGCCACTCCGCCAAGGCGCAGAACCGCCTGCGCGCCATCCTGCGCCGCGACCGCCGTTCCCTGGCCCTCAAGGGGAAGAACATCTTCCTCGAGTTCCTCGAAAAGAAGGGGCTGCAGTTCTCGCAGTCAATGGTGTCGCGCCTCGTCAGCAACTACCACCTCTCCAGCGAGGAGGAGTTCTACCTGATGCTTGCCAGCGACGAGATAGACCTCAAGGCGCCTGAACTCCAGGAACTGGGGCGCACTCGCTCGTCGCTGCTCTCCAAGATTCTGCGCAACCCCTTCTCCTCCAAGAAGAAAGGGGGCAAGGAGAAAGACCGCAAGAAGCAAATAAACCGCAAGGAGGTCTATGTGCTGCGCCCCGGCGACAACCCCAACTACCGTCTGGAATCCTGCTGCCGTCCGGTGCCGGGCGACGATGTGCTGGGATTCGTGGACGACGACGAGAACGTGGTGGTGCACAAGCTGAACTGCACCACGGCGATGCGGCTGAAGACGGCCTTCGGCTCGCGCCTTGTGGCCACCCGCTGGGAGGGAAAAGCCGACAGCTTCACCGCAACGCTCGAAATCGAAGGGCTCGACCGCCTCGGCATGATAGGCGACATAGCCAACTCCGTCTCCGGCGAGGAACTCGGCATCAACATCCGCGCCCTGAGCATCACGGCCGACGGCACGGTGTTCAACGCCAGCATTACGGTGCAGATAGACACTACCGCAACGCTCGACAAGGTGATACAGGCCATCGGCAAGGTGAAGGGGGTGCGGAACGTGAGCCGCGTGAGCTGACCGCCCCGGGTACAGCACTGAATCAGAATCAATTAAAACCCGACGGTGTCCCGCTACGGGCGCCGTAACTTAGATATGAAGAAACTGTTTTCGAAGATAAACATGGTGCGCACGGCCATGGCGCTGCTGCTCACCACAGTTGTGGCGCTGCTGCTTCCGCACGCCGACCGCCAGTCATACAGCTACGAGCTGAACCAGCCCTGGCGCTACCCGCTGCTGACGGCGCCCTTCGACATGCCCGTGATGCGCGACTCCACCACGCTGGGATTCCTGCGCGACAGCCTCGACAAACATTTCGTCCCCTTCGTGAAGCGCGACCCTGCCGCCGAGAACAAGGCCGTGGAGACTTTCCGCATGGCCGCCAAGGACGTCAACCCGCACGATGTCCAGACCGTCGAAAACCTCATGCGGCAGGTCTACAAGGAGGGGGTCATGGAACCGGCCATCTATACCAACGTGAGCAACTACACCGGCATGAAGGTGCGGATGTCGGAGACGGAGAGCGACCCCGACGCCGTCTCCGAAGTGGCGGCCACCGGCATGGTGTCGCCCGCCATGGCCTATACCCTCATCGACTCGCTGTACACGGCGCGCTTCAAGGGGCTCCCCGACGCACGAATGTCACCGGAAATCTCCAAAGCCCTCAACCTCAGCATAGTCCCCAACGTGGTGCTCGACTCGGTGCTCGACAAGAAATACCGCGACCAGGAATACTTCAACGTCACCGGCGCGCAGGGCGTCATAAAGAAAGGGCAGCGCATCGTGGACCGCGGCGAAATCATAACCCCGCAGATCTACACCAACCTGAACACCTTCCAGGAGATGTTGTCAAAGAGTTCGCAGGCCATCGACCAGGACACGTACTTCATGGCCGGCCAGGTACTGTACATCTTCCTGTGCGTGACGCTGCTCTACCTGTTCATGGGCATGTACAGGCCGCACTTCTTCGCCAATGTGCGCAAGATGGCTTTCCTGATGACCTTCATCACGCTCTTCATAGCGCTGACCATCATCCTGTTCGAGAACATCACCAACGGCATCTACCTGGTGCCCTTCGCCGCCCTGCCGGTGGTGATACTGATATTCTTCGACGCGCGGACGGCCATATTCTCGCTACTAATGACGGTACTCATCTGCGCACTGCTGGCCACCTATCCCTTCGAGTTCATCGGCATGGAGCTGTGCGTGGGCCTCGTGGCCACATTCAGCCTCCACCAGCTGTCGCGCCGCTCGCAACTGGTGCGCACCGCCTTCTTCTCCTTCATAGCCTATTCGGTGTGCTACTTCATCTTCAACCTCATCCTCAACGGCGACCTCAACCACTTCTCGTGGCACATGATAGGGCTCTTCGGCATCAACAGCATCATCCTGGCTTTCGCCTACATACTGATTTTCATCATCGAGCGCATCTTCGGGTTCACCTCCACGGTTACACTGGTTGAACTGAGCGACATCAACTCGCCGCTCCTGCGCCGTCTGGCACAGGAGGCGCCGGGCACTTTCCAACACTCCATGCAGGTATCCATGCTCGCCTCCGAGGCCGCGTTGCGCATCGGCGCCAACGTGCAGCTGGTGCGTACCGGTGCCCTGTACCACGACATCGGCAAGCTCGAAAGCCCCGTCTTCTTCACCGAAAACCAGCACGGCGTGAACCCGCACGCCGGACTCGACCCGGAAACGTCGGCACGCAAAATTATCCGCCACGTCACCTACGGGCTGCAGCTGGCCGCCAAGAGCAAGCTCCCCGAGGTGATACAGCACTTCATCACGGAGCACCACGGCCGCGGCATCACAAAATACTTCTACAACACGGCGGTCAACGAAAGCAACGGCAAACCCGTGGACAAGGATAAATTCCGCTATCCCGGTCCCAACCCGCAGAGCAAGGAAACCGCCATACTGATGATGGCCGACGCCGTGGAGGCCGCCTCCCGCTCGCTGAAAGACTACTCCGAAGCCTCCATCAACGCGCTGGTAGACAAGATAGTGGACAGCCAGGTGAAGGACGGGCTGCTGGCAGAGTCGCCGCTATCCTTCCGCGAACTCGGCGAGGTGAAAGACACTTTCAAGAAGCGTCTGGCCACCATCTACCATTCGCGTGTGGCGTATCCGGAACTTAAAAAACCGGAAACGTCACGACCGCAGCCGGAGGAAAAGTCAGAAACTCCCGCACCCGACGCCGAGCCCCGGGAGTGAAACTGCGCTCCGGGAGGCAGGATATAATATTTTTCCCGTTTCAAGCGTTATATAGTAATAACCTGAAAAAACTATGGCAGTAGCATTCATCATATTGGCGGTCCTCCTGTGGGTGGTATCGCTTTTCCTGCAAGGGCGGCGCCAACTGCTGGCACCGGCGGCCTCTTACCTGGGGTTGCTGACGCTCAGCTTCGCCACCGGC
>ERZ780207.2963-NODE-2963-length-11386-cov-16.786074_pt1 | contig 11386 bp, 14 predicted proteins | sample MGYA00510977_ERZ780207 | MGnify/ENA primary metagenome ERZ780207 (study PRJEB29588, sample SAMEA2151383) | human gut metagenome | biome: human gut; feature: human-associated habitat; material: faeces | place: Denmark | collected 2008/2010 ... | reverse complement strand
GACGCAAAGCGCACAGTCGCACCGCCAAATGCGAAGCATTCCACATTGCTCCAAGACTGTTTTTTATGTTTTTGTTTTTGATTCCATTCACGATACGGCAACAATGCATCATCTATCCCCAGGAATGTTCCACTGAGCCATTATTTAGGTGCAATCATTGACCAAAAAAAACTAAGGGACGCATGTTGTGTGTGCGCCCCCTTTGTTTAATTTATTTCTTGTTGGATTACTTTGCTGGGAGAACGTTGATTTTCAGTTTTGCGTAGGCTCTGTCGCATTTTGCGATGGCTTCTTCCACGCTGTCGGCAGTGGCGAGAATCACGCCCATGCGGCGGTGTCCTTTCACTTCTGGTTTGCCGAAGATGCGAATGTCAACGCCTGGCTCTTCAAGCACCTTATCCACGTTTTCAAATTCCACACGGTTGCTGTCGCCTTCCACCACGATGGCTTTACTTGCCGACGGACCGTAGAAGCGAATGGCTGGGATAGGCAATTCCATCAAAGCGCGTGCGTGGAGCGCAAATTCACTCATGTTTTGTGAAATCATTGTCACCATGCCGGTGTCGTGTGGACGAGGCGATACTTCGCTGAAGATCACATCATCGCCCTTGATAAACATTTCCACACCGAAAATGCCATATCCGCCAAGTGCGTCGGTCACCTTTTTCGCAATTTCTTGCGCTTTTTCAATCGCCACTGGTGCCATGGCTTGTGGCTGCCAAGAATAGCGGTAGTCGCCGTCTTGCTGAATGTGGCCTACTGGTTCACAGAATTGTGTGCCAGCCACGTTGCGCACGGTGAGAAGGGTGATTTCGTAGTCGAAATCCACGAATCCTTCCACAATCACTCTGCCGGCTCCTGCACGGCCGCCCTCTTGTGAAATGTGCCAAGCGCGGTCGATGTCGGCCTCTGATTTCACTGTGCTTTGTCCATGACCAGAAGAACTCATAATAGGTTTCACCACGCAAGGAATGCCCACTTCTTTAATGGCGTCCTTAAATTCTTCCTCTGTTGATGCAAAGCGGTAAGGAGAGGTGGGTACGCCAAGTGTTTCGGCAGCCAATCGGCGAATGCCTTCGCGGTTCATTGTCAGTCGGGCAGCGTTGGCGGTAGGAGTAACATTGAAGCCCTCTTTTTCAAGCTCCACAAGGGTAGGGGTGGCGATAGCCTCCACTTCTGGGATAATGTGGTCGGGGCGCTCTTCCTCGATAGCCGAGCGCAGAGCCTCACCGTCGAGCATGTTGAAAGTTCTGCTTTTTTGAGCGATTTGCATGGCTGGCGCGTCTTCGTAACGGTCGCAAGCCACCACTTCCACTCCTAAGCGTACAAGCTCAATAGCCACTTCTTTTCCGAGTTCGCCACTGCCAAGAAGCATTGCCTTCTTTCCGATTTCAGTGCCGAAAGATCCAATTTTTGTCATGATTGTATAAGGGATTAATGATATTTGTATGTACAAAGTTACGGCAAGCCATCAGATTATACAAATGAAAAATGGAGAGTGCGAAGGCTTGATTTGCGTATGTTTGTGGAAATCACTAATTTTGCACTATCAAAATACACATATATATTTATAATGAGAGCAAATTTTTATCGCATAATTCTACTTTTATTTGTTTCTGTATTCGCAATTTCCGCCTTTGCACAAGATGATGACACTGATAACTGGCGTTCGAAAATGCCTGTGCGTCGCTTGCACAAGAAGCCCGCGGTGATTGTGGTTGACTCGACCGACAACACCACTTACTATCTTCAACCGCAAGACGAGGAGAAGCCTGCAAAACTGAGTAAGCGCCAGTTGCAGGAAGAGAAGGAGCGTCAGGCGCGCATTACACGCTATTTGAAGCAACGCGCACAGGACGACCCTGAGTTTGAGGAGGAAATGAAGGCGAGAAAGGCGCGTCGTGAGGCTGCGCAAGCCAAACTTGACTCACTTTTAGCCATTGACTACTCTCTTGATAATCTGCAATGGGGACCACAACCATTGGAGTGGGTGGATGAGAAAATTAAAGAATCAAAGAAAGAACTGTCGAAAACGCTCCGTGTGTCGTCGGATCGTGTGATTCCAAAAGATGTGAAAATGGAAGTGACCAACAACGACATGTTTTTCTACTTTGATATTGAGGACGGTAAGCCACAGCCACTTCGCTTCCATGCGCAATATTATGCCGACGACCCCTTGCAAATCGAAAGCGTGAGGTTCGTTGTGAATGGCTTCGGTTACGACTTCACACCAGTGAATTTGCCAAAAACTGGCAAGCACGGTTCGCGTTTCTATTGGGAAACATTAGACGAGGAATTGACGGCAGCCGATAAGGACTTTGTTTATGCCTTGTCGCATGCCACATGGGCGCGTGTGGTGTTTATTGGTGCCAGAGGCTTCAGCCATGTGAAGAAGTTCACCGAAGATCAAATTAAAGATTTCTATGCAGTTTACGCCCTCTATCTGAAAATGGGCGGCAAATTCTAATCATAGCATATCGCAAAACATAAAAATGGGTAGCACCGATTGGTTGCTACCCATTTTTGTAATAGTATTTTACACAAATAAATTATGTGCTTGGGAATGAATTAGATAAGGTTTACTTCAACGTCCTTTTCAATTTCAGTTACGTTAACCTTACCTTCACGAGCGAGCCAGCCGATAGCCGCGAACACTTCTTTTTCTTTGAGTTTTGTGGTTTTCTTCAGACCTTTTACAGTCAATGAACCGTTTGCGTCGTTGAGTGCATTCCAAACTGCACCTGCCCACAATCCAATAGTTTCTACGTTCATAATAAAATCAGTTAATTTTGTTATTATTTAGTCTAAAAACATTGCAAACTTAGAGATAATGTTTGGATTGTGCAAATTTTTAACTGATTATTTCTCAAACTCTTAGCCATTTTTCCTCGTTTTTATCCCTTTAAAACACATTTTAGTGCGTTGAATTTCAAGCGGTTACAAATATTGAATTTGTTTTTCATTTTCTCTCGTGTGCGCGCGCACGCAAGAAAATCGGCAAAAATGCATTGCGCACACGCGCGCGCGCAATAATTCCATATTTATTTTCCGAACAAAATATCCATCACCGCACGCCCACCAAGCTATCGTCTTAATTTCTATTCTACTCTCCCAAAAATTTCCTTTATTTGTTAATTTATCGAAAAACGATAAATTTTTGTTGTTTATCTCAAAAACTCGTTTTACCTTTGCGTATCGTTAAACAATAAAAATTTATTGAATTATGGAAAATAAATCAAAACCTTTAAAGCGAGTGATTGTGGCATGTATTGCATTTTGCGCCCTGTTTGTGGCTTATATCAGTATTCAATCGTGGGGCACGGTAGAATATTTGCAGGAAGAATTTTCCGGCGATTTAACTGCGCGCTTCGCTTTGATAGGTGTGCGCTATCTGTTGGCGCTCGGCTTGACAGCCACTTTGCTGGTGTTTTTGGCTCGCATTTGGCAAGGCGCATCAGCAGGCAAACTCTTCATTCGCGGCAATCATCGTTGGCTCTACGCCATGTCAGCTCTCTATTTCCTCTATTCTATGGTGGATGGCAATGTGGGGCAATTCATTTACAAGGGCTTTGCCGAAACGCAAATTTATTTGCTCTACATTAATGAATATATGGTGGTTACCTGCTTTGTGCTGGTGGTGTTTGCCAAGTTGTATGCCATAGCGGTGGAAGTGAGTGAAGAACAAGAATTAACCATTTAATGTTAATGCTCGGAATTGTATGTCAATTATCGTAAACCTCGACGTGATGATGGCAAAGCGCAAAATGTCGCTCGGTGAGCTTGCTGCAAAAATCGGCATCACCCAAGCCAATTTGTCCATTTTGAAAACGGGCAAAGCCAAGGCGGTAAGATTCAGCACCCTCAATGCCATCTGCACCATCCTTGAGTGCCAACCCGCCGACATCCTCGAATTTCGCCCCGACGAAGAATAGTGCTGTAATCCATTTGCGAAACTGTGATGCATTAGCATATCAATTGTGATTTTTGCTGACAATTTCCAAATTTTTATTAATTTTGCACTGCCGATGAAAGGATTAGTGATAAAAAATACTGGAAGTTGGTACATCGTCCGCACCGAAGCGGGCGAAGTGGTGAATTGTAAAATCAAGGGAAATTTCCGATTGAAGGGATTTCGGTGTACCAATCCTGTGGCTGTGGGTGATATCGTGACTATCGAAATCAAACCCGACGGCACGGCTTTCATCGTGAAGATTGAGCCGCGAAGCAATTACATTATTCGTCGTGCCAGCAATCTTTCCAAGGAATTTCAGATTTTAGCAGCCAATCTCTCGCAGGCGGTATTGGTGGTTACGCTCACCAATCCCGAAACCAACACCACCTTCGTTGATCGCTTTCTTGCCACGGCAGAAGCCTATCGTGTTCCTGTGGTGATGGCTATCAACAAAATCGACTTGCTCTCCGCAGAAGAAGACAAGGAACTGCTCGACGCTTTCGCATATCTATATGAGAGCATCGGTTATCCTGTGATTAAGATGTCAACCCTCACAGGAGAGGGCATAGACCAGCTCAAAGCGCAGCTGAAAGACAAAACCACCCTGTTTAGTGGAAATTCGGGTGTGGGCAAGAGTTCGCTTATCAATATGCTTGTGCCCGATGCCAATTTGAAAGTGGGCGATGTGTCGGAAACTCACCACACCGGTATGCACACCACCACATTCAGCGAAATGCTCGATTTGCCAGGTGGTGGTGCGATTATCGACACTCCAGGAGTGAAGGGCTTCGGCACCATCGATTTGGAGAAAACCGAGGTGGCTCACTATTTCCGTGAGATATTCAAGATTTCGGAGAATTGCCGATTTGGCAACTGCACCCACACCCACGAGCCAGGCTGCGCTGTGCTTCAGGCTGTGGAGGAGTCGCGCATCAGCCAAAGCCGCTATGCGAGTTATCTGAGCATCATGGAAGATAGCGCCGACGACAAGTATCGCAAAGCATTCTGACCGATTTGCGCATTATTTCTTAAATCTTTACTTAAATCATTTTTTTTGTTGGAAAAAAGAGGGCTTTTATTGCTGATAATTTGTGAGAATTTCTTAATTTTGTAGAAAAATGGAGTAAAATGGCTTCTGAACTACAAGAAACTCTTGCGCGGATTGTCACCAAAAGTAAAGTTTTGGTAGATAAATACCATGTGCTTAATGCTGAAAAAGAGCGTCTTGAGCAGGTTGTCGCCCAACTTCAGAGCGAAGTGGAAGTTCTGAAGAAGGAGAACGAAAAACTCTCCACCGACAATCATTACCTCACTATGGCACGCCATTTCGTGCCCAACAGCGAGAAAGCGGCCGAAGCCAAGAAGATGATTTCCTCATTAGTGCGGGATATCGACAAATGCATCTCTCAATTAAATGAATGATGCTATGCCAGCTACAGATAAGAAACAAAATATTAATATTCGTATTGCTGATGTTAAGCCTTTTGCCCTTAGCATTCCAGCGGATGATGAAGCCCTCTACCGAGAGTCGGAGAAACTTGTGAACACGTTGTGGAACAAGTGGATGGCACGATTCAAAGGCACGGATTCGTCGGAAGAGGTGATGGCTAAGGTGGCATTCCAGTTTGCGCGCTTGTATTCGCAGGCGTATCGCGACAATAAGGCTACTAACGAACTGCTGACTGATTTCGAGAAAGAACTCGATGAAATAGTCATCAAGATATGAAATGATGCCCTATGGCACTGCTGTGCCGTGCGATAGCAAGCATCGCATAAATTTGTTTATTTAAGGTTCCTGCACTTCTCTACAAGCGAATCCGATGCCAATGGGCTGTCGGCGTGCTTGGTGGGCGGTGCTTTTTTTATTAATATATATACAATTATTTATTCATTCCGTTATGGATTACATAGTATTGACTGTATCGGTGATTGTGGCACTCGTAATAGGTATTGGTGTCACGCTTGCCGTAACTCGCAAAAACGCGAAATCTCAAGCTAACTCTATCCTCGAAAAAGCGAAGCTTGAAGCAGAGGTTCTGAAGAACAATGAAGTGATTAAAGGTAAGGAAGAAGGTCTTTCCATTAAGAGTAATGCTGAAAAGCAAGCCAACCAACGCCTCTCGAAGGTGCAGGCTGAGGAAGCAAAACTCAAGCAACACGAAATTCAGGTGAAGCAACAGCAAGCCGACCTTCAACGCAAGAAATCAGAAACCGACCGCCAACAAGCCGAAAACGAGAAGTTGAAGGCTTCGCTCGACAATAAGAGTGAATTGCTCGACGATAGAAAGAAAGAACTCGACCGCATGGAAATGAGCGTGCGCGAAACCCTCGAACGCGTGAGCGGTCTTTCTGCCGACGAGGCTAAGGAAAAACTCGTGGAATCGCTGAAAGATGAGGCTAAGACTGCCGCTGCATCTTATATCAACGACATTATGGACGACGCAAAGATGACTGCCAACAAGGAGGCAAAGCGCATCATTGTGGAAACCATTCAGCGTGTAGCCACCGAAACTGCCATTGAAAATGCAGTGACAGTGTTCCATATCGACAACGACGACATCAAGGGACGCATCATCGGTCGTGAAGGACGCAACATTCGTGCTCTTGAAGCTGCAACCGGTGTTGAAATCATCGTTGACGATACCCCAGAGGCTATCGTGCTTTCAGGTTTCGACCCAGTGCGTCGCGAAATCGCACGTTTGGCTTTGCACCAGCTCGTGGCCGACGGCCGTATCCACCCTGCTCGCATCGAGGAAGTGGTGGCTAAGGTTCGCAAGCAAGTGGAAGAGGAAATTATCGAAACCGGTAAGCGTACCTCTATCGACTTGGGTATCCACGGCTTGCACCCCGAAATGATTCGTCTGATTGGTAAGATGAAATACCGTTCAAGTTACGGTCAGAACTTGCTCCAGCACTCTCGCGAAACCGCAAACCTCTGTGCTATCATGGCAAGCGAACTTGGTTTGAATCCTAAGAAGGCGCGCCGTGCTGGTCTGCTCCACGACATCGGCAAAGTGCCCGATGAAGAGCCAGAACTGCCACACGCACTACTCGGCAGCAAATTGGCTGAAAAATATAAGGAAAAGCCCGATATCTGCAACGCTATCGCTGCTCACCACGATGAAGAGGAAGCCCTCAGTATGTATGCTCCTATCGTGCAAGTGTGCGACGCTATTTCTGGTGCACGCCCTGGTGCACGCCGTGAAGTGGTAGAGGCTTACATCAAGCGTTTGAACGACCTTGAGCGTTTGGCTCTCTCTTACCCAGGCGTGGTGAAGACCTACGCTATCCAAGCAGGTCGTGAATTGCGCGTGATTGTGGGTGCCGACAAGATTTCAGATGCCGAAACCGAAAAACTCAGTGGTGAAATCGCAAAGAAGATTCAAGACGAACTCACCTACCCAGGTCAGGTTCGTATCACTGTGATTCGTGAAACCCGCGCTGTGAGCTACGCTAAATAATCGTGCCTCATGATGAGTAACGATAAAGAAAGTAAGAAAGGAATCACCGGACAGGAGTGCCTCACTTGCAACAAGTGTGAGTGCGACTGCGGAAAGCGAAGCAATTTGGATTGCACCAACTGGCTTGGAGACATTCCCGGCAACGATTTTGAAATCGTGGAGGTGCAATTCAAAAACACTCGCAAGGGATTCTATCGCAATAGCGCGCACTTGCCTCTCGAAGTGGGCGACATGGTGGCTGTGGAAGCCAACCCTGGCCACGACATTGGCCGTGTGTCGATGATGGGTAACTTGGTGAAGCTCCAGATGAAGAAAGCCAACCTGAAACCGGGCGTTGAGATTCTTCGCGTGTTCCGTAAGGCGAAAGCGTCGGATCTTGAGCGATTTGAGCAGGCAAAGGCAAAGGAAGCCGACACCATGATTCGCTCACGCCAGATTGCCGCCGACTTGAAGTTGAAGATGAAAATCGGCGATGTGGAGTATCAGGGCGATGGCAACAAGGCTATCTTCTACTACATTGCCGATGAGCGTGTGGATTTTCGCCAGTTGATTAAGGTGCTGGCTGAAGTGTTTAAGATTCGTGTGGAAATGAAGCAGATTGGTGCACGCCAAGAGGCTGGACGCATCGGTGGCATTGGCCCTTGTGGCCGTCCGCTGTGCTGCGCCACATGGATGTCGAATTTCGTGTCGGTGGCAACAAGCGCCGCACGCTATCAAGACATTTCGCTCAATCCGCAGAAGTTGGCAGGTCAGTGCGCTAAGTTGAAGTGCTGTATCAATTTTGAGGTCGACGACTACGTTGAGGCATCGAAGCAGTTGCCTCCACGCGATGTGGCTCTTGAAACCAAAGACAACACTTATTATCACTTCAAGACTGATATTTTCAAGAAGCAAATCACTTACTCCACCGATAAGCATATCCCTGCCAATCTGGTTACGATTAGTGCCTATCGTGTGTTTGAGGTGATTGAAATGAACAAGCAGGGCGAGAAGCCCGACAAACTCGAACGCACCGACGGCAAGAAGCCAGAGATGAAGGCGTTTGGCGATTTGCTTGGTCAAGACAGTATCAGCCGATTCGACAAAAAGAAGAAGAAAAAGAATAAACCCGCTAAGAACGGTGGTGGTAAAGAGAAAGAACCACGCGAAAAGCGCCCAGCCAACGAGAAACCTGCTCGCAAAGACGCTCCTCGCGAACAGCGTGCGCCTCGTGGCAGAAATTCTCAGAATCGCCAAGCCGAAGGTGGTGCGGCTCCGCAAAATGTAGAGCAGGCACAAGTTCGCAACGAGGCACGCCAGCAAGCTGGAGGTGGCCGCCAACGTGGGCATCACCGTCAAGGAGGTGGCAGAAATCGCCGTCAGGGTGATAATAATCGTAAAGATAATAATGCACCTGCGTCAGATAATTCAGAGAAGTAGGAACTGGAGTGTGCTTGCACTCCTCATGATATTGGTATGCTTAGGCGCTTGTGCGCCCAAGCATACTTCTTATTCTTGCTTTTACGATATGCCTGATGAGGGTTGGATGGAAAACACCCCAATTTCTTTCGCCCCAGAGTATGGCGATTCCACTATCACTTACGACATCACATTCTCGGTGCGTCATTCCGCCTCATATTCTTACGGCAACCTCAATTTGGTGCTCGACTTCATTGCGGCAGATGGGAATGTTGACCGCAAAAACCTGAATTTTGCCATTTCCGATGAGTTTGGCAATTTCAAGGGCGGCGGTTTTGGCGACTATTATCAGCGCAGCCAGTTGGTGGTTTCCGACGTTAAGCCCGACGATGTGAGCAAGATAGTGGTGTGGCCAGCGATGACAGGGTGCAAAACACTTACAGGAATCCACAACTTGGGAATCACAATTACACCTCACCGAAAATGAGCAATCAGTTTAGTTTCAAAAACATAGAAGCCATCATATTTGATATGGATGGCACGCTGTGGAATGCGCTCAAGTCGTATGCCCACATTTGGAATGTGTGTATGGCGGAGTTCGGCATTGAAGGCCATATCGTGGCTGATGATTTGCTGAAATACATGGGTTATTCCATCGACGAGATTTTTGCCCAAGGCATTATCTCCACGCCCAAGCACCTCGACCGAAAGCAGTTCCTCACCCGATTGGAGGAGATTGAGGACCAGTTGATGCCCACGCTCGGCGGTGAGCTGTATTCGGGAGTGTTTGAGGGCTTGAAGGAACTGCACAAGCACTTCACGCTCATGCTTCAAAGTAATTGCAGCCGTAAGGGACTGGTCAATTTCATGCGCTACACAGGCACCACCTCGCTATTCACCGACTATTTGTCATGGGGCATGAACCCTAAGCCGAAAAGCGATAACATCAAGCTACTGATGGATCGAAACTGCATCAAGCGTGCTGTGTATGTGGGCGACACACAATCTGATTGCAACCATGCCCATACAGCTGGTGTGCCGTTTGTGTATATGACCTACGGCTTTGGCGACTGTGCCGATGCCGATATTGAGTTTTCCTCATTCCACGATTTTGTAAATCAAGTAATCTCAGATAATTATGAACAATAATTCTTTCATTCCCACAGGTTGGGAAAATGAAATTAATGCGCGAGTTGAGAAAATTGCCGCTCAACTCAATGCAAACGGCTTAGATGCCGTGTTGCTTGCCGATAATGTGAGTCTATACTACACCAGCGGACGCGTGTTTGCTGGCTACACCTATATTTCTGCCGAGGGCAAGGTGTATTACTGCGTTCGTCGCCCCGTAGGTTTTGAGCAATGCGAAAATGTGCATTATATCAGAAAGCCGGAAATGATTCCAGCCTTGCTCGAAAAACAGCCAGCAAAGTTGGCGTTGAAAACCGATGTGATGACCGTAGCTGAATACAATCGCTTGTCTCAAGTGTTCCCCGAAGCGGAAATCGCCGATGCCAGTGCCATGTTTCGTGCTTTGCGTAGCGTGAAATCGGAATTTGAGCAAAATCTGCTGAAGGAAGACGGTATTCACCATCAAGCCGCATACGAGCGTATTCCTGCCATTTACCGTGCTGGAATGACCGATGTGGAGTTGCAAATCGAGATTGAGCGTGCGCTTCGCCTTGAGGGCTGCCTGGGTTTGTTCCGTGTGCAAGGCGGCTCAATGGAACTGTTTATGGGCAATATTCTGGTGGGCGACAATGCCGATTCACCCACGCCTTACGATTTTGCGATGGGTGGTGCTGGCGCTGATGCCTCGCTCCCTGTTGGCGCAAGCGGTGAACCTATCGTGGCTGGCAAAACCGTAATGGTGGATGCTTGTGGCAATTTCAACGGCTATATGACCGATATGACACGCTGTTTTAGAGTGGGAGATGTGTCGGAACTTGCGATGAAGGCACACGAATTGTCTATTTCTGTCAATCGCCGATTGGCACAGTTTGGCGCAGGAACACCTGCAAAGCAGCTTTATGAGGAAGCCGTGAAAATGGTGGAGGAAGCTGGCTTGACCGACTATTTTATGGGCCATAAGCAGAAAGCCGGATTTGTGGGTCATGGCTTGGGCATTGAAATCAACGAGGCACCAGTATTGGCTCCACGCAGCAGAGATGTGCTTGAAGAAGGACAAGTTGTGGCTATCGAACCCAAATTTGTGATTCCAGGAGTTGGCGCAGTTGGCGTAGAGAACACCTATATCGTGCGCACCGACCATTTGGAGTGCATCACCAATGCTCCAGAAGAAATGATAGAGCTGGTGTGATAATCAATAATCTAACTTAAATCGGTCATTAGGGCGTGTACAAGCCCCTAATGACCGATTTGTGTTTAAATGGTTCAGTGGATAAATGCTGGGGGCACAGAAACAAAAACATAAAAAACAGCCTTTCGACGATGCCAGTGCTTCGCACCTGTCGTTAGTGCTGCGGCATGTCTGATTTCAAGCTGAGGCTTGAATCAGCCACCCCACATCACCAACGCCGCCCTCTTACGAGGTCGGTGGCATCGCCAAAAGGATAAA
>ERZ780207.2952-NODE-2952-length-11434-cov-3.393444_pt1 | contig 11434 bp, 13 predicted proteins | sample MGYA00510977_ERZ780207 | MGnify/ENA primary metagenome ERZ780207 (study PRJEB29588, sample SAMEA2151383) | human gut metagenome | biome: human gut; feature: human-associated habitat; material: faeces | place: Denmark | collected 2008/2010 ... | reverse complement strand
CCCTTGCGCAGCGTCATCCGGGCGGTCGCCTCCTTCTGGTTTCGCACGGCGGCGCAATCGGGATGATCCTGCGGCATATCCTGCACGCGGAACAGCTCGCATTTCCCCGCCGCCCGCGGACGGAGAACGCCTCTTTCTCCAAAGTGCTTTATTATGAAGACGGCACCTGGCAGCTTGCCTGCTGGAATGACGTTTCTCATCTGCGCGGCCTCGTCAACGATGCGGGAAAATGGTAATTTTGCGCTGAAAAAAACGGTTCACGCTTGAATTTTCCGAAACTTGTGACATATTTCCGTTATATTCGTTATCAACTTGAAAAACGAAAGGACTACAAGATGGTAAACTACAAAGATCTCGGTCTCGTCAACACGAAAGAGATGTTCGCAAAAGCCATGAAAGGCGGCTATGCGATCCCGGCGTTCAACTTTAACAACATGGAACAGATGCAGGCCATTATCCAGGCAGCTGTCGAATGTAAATCACCGGTAATCCTTCAGGTTTCCAGTGGTGCCCGTAAATATGCCAACCAGACCCTGCTGCGCTACATGGCCGAAGGAGCCGTGGAGTACGCCAAGGAACTGGGCTGGGCCAAACCCCAGATCGTACTGCACCTCGACCACGGAGATTCGTTCGAACTGTGCAAGAGCTGCGTGGACATGGGCTTCTCGTCGGTGATGATCGACGGTTCGGCGCTCCCCTACGACGAGAACGTCGCCCTGACGAAGCGGGTCGTGGAGTACGCCCACCAGCACGACGTGACGGTCGAAGGCGAACTGGGCGTGCTGGCCGGCGTCGAGGACGAGGTAGCTTCCGAGGTCAGCCACTACACCAAGCCCGAAGAGGTCGTTGACTTCGTGACCAAGACGGGCGTCGATTCGCTGGCCATCTCGATCGGCACCTCGCACGGAGCCTACAAGTTCACCCCCGAGCAGTGCACCGTAGATCCCAAGACGGGCCGTCTGGTTCCGCCTCCCCTGGCTTTCGACGTACTGGCCGCCATCGAGAAGGAGCTTCCGGGCTTCCCCATCGTGCTGCACGGTTCGTCGTCGGTTCCCCAGGAGGAAGTCGAGACGATCAACAAGTACGGCGGTGCGCTGAAGGCTGCCGTGGGCATTCCCGAGGAGGAGCTTCGCCAGGCCGCCAAGAGCGCCGTCTGCAAGATCAACATCGACTCCGACTCGCGTCTGGCCATGACCGCCGCCATCCGCGAGGTCTTCGCCACCAAACCCGCCGAGTTCGACCCCCGCAAGTACCTGGGTCCCGCCCGCGACAACATGAAGAAGCTCTACATCCACAAGATCAAGGAGGTTCTCGGTTCGGACGGCAAAGCCGAGTAAGAGATTCCCGCCGGAAGGAGCGTTCCTTCCGACAAACGAAAAAACCGGAGGTTCAGACCTCCGGTTTTTTCGTTCGTCCAACGGCTCCCGTCAGGGCCGTCCCTTTCACGCAGTTCTCGGCGGCCGGGCGGTAAAGCCGCCCGCGCACTTCGGCCGGGAGTTTCCCGACGGTCTCCGCCAGAATCCGGCAGAAGGCCTGCGCCTGCTGCAAATCACACGCCTCCACATCGAGGGCGGCTCAATTCACTCCGGCCGGCCGCCGATATACCGCCCCACGAACTCCCCGACGCGGCGCGTGTACTCCTCCCGGTTGTCGCGGTACGAATTGGCATGCGACGCTCCCGGAACCACCCACAGCTCCTTGTCGCCGGGCTTGGCCCCGTAAAGCGGATAGACCATCCGCGTCGGCACGTAATCGTCGGCGTCGCCGTGGATGAACAGCATCGGAAGCCGGCTCTTTCGCACCTGCTCCAGCGACGAAGCCTCGCCGAAAGTCCAGCCGTATTTCAGGCCGCACAGCCAGCTCGCCGCGTCGAGCAGCGGAAAGGCCGGAAGCCCGAACTGCTCTTTAAGCTCTTTCGAAAACTGGTCCCGGACGCTCGTATAGCCGCAATCCTCGACGAAACATTTCACATAGGGCTGCTGCTCCTCGCCCGAGACCATCATGGTCGTCGCCGCGCCCATCGAAATCCCGTGGACCACCATCCGGGTATCGCCGCCGAAGATGTCGTTGGCAATGTCCATCCACCGCAGCACGTCGAAGCGGTCCTTCCACCCCATCCGGATGGCACGGCCTTCGCTCTGCCCGTGGTAATAAAGGTCCGGCAGCAGGATGTTGCAGCCCAGGTCGCGGTTGTAGAGATAGCCGATCATCAGCATCCGCACAGCGTTGTCCGTATAGCCGTGGACGATCACCGCCGTCCGGTCCGTCGGACGGGGAGCCGCCGCATAGATCGCGTGCAGCCGTTCGCCTTCCGATCCGAGAATCACCGTGTCGCGCAAGGCCCCGGTGCGCTCCAGACTGTCGACCCACGGCCGCAGGAAAGGATATTCGCCGTACATATATTCATACGACGAAGCGTTCTTGGCCCGCATCGTCGCATCGGGCCGGAGCGAATAGGAGAGCATGTAGAGACTGCCGCCCGCGACAATTGCCGCAAGCAACAGCACAGAGACAACGACGATCCGGACAATTCGTTTCATAGGCTGTTCAGTTGCCGAAGCGGCCGAAATCGCCGCCTCTTTTCACTTATTCCGCACCCAGCTTCGCGCGGATGTGCGCCAGCATGTCGTCGGTCATGCGCGAGAGGTCCCACTCGGGCCGCCAGCCCCACTCCTCGCGGGCGCAGGTGTCGTCCAGCGAATTGGGCCAGCTCTCGGCGATCTCCTTCTTCACGGGATCGACGTTGTAGTCCATCGTGAAGGCGGGCAGACGCTTTTTGATCTCGGCGCAGATGATCTCGGGCGTGAAGCTCATCGACGCGAGGTTGAAGCTGTTGCGGTGGATCAATTTCGCAGGGTCGGCCTCCATCAGTTCGACGCAGGCGCGCAGGGCGTCGGGCATGTAGATCATATCCATGTAGACGTCCGACGGAACGGGACAGGTGAATTTGCCGCTCCGGATCGCCTCGTAATAAATCTCCACGGCGTAGTCGGTCGTACCGCCGCCGGGCAGCGTGACGCTCGATATGATGCCCGGGAAACGCACCGAACGGGTGTCGACGCCGTATTTGTGGTGGTAGTAGTTCCCGAGCAGTTCGCCCGTGACCTTGCAGATGCCGTAGATCGTCGTCGGCTGCATGATCGTGTCCTGCGGGGTTTTGTCCTTGGGCGACGACGGCCCGAAGGCGCCGATCGACGAGGGGGTGAACAGCGCGCAATGGTGCTGCCGGGCCACTTCGAGCGAATTGTTGAGCGCCCCCATGTTGACGTTCCAAGCCATCTGGGGATTGCGTTCGCCGACGGCCGACAGCAGGGCCACGAGGTTGAAGATCGTGTCGATGCGGTGACGGGCCACGACCGAGGCCATGGCCGTTGCGTCGAGGGCGTTGAGCACCTCGAAAGGACCGTCCCCGGCCAGCGACCGGCACTCGCGCATGTCGGTAGCGACGACGTTCGAGCCGCCGTAGATACTGCGCAGGTAAACGGTCAGTTCGGAACCGATCTGACCGCCTGCGCCTACTATTAAGATGCGTTTCATCTGGTTTTTATTATGATTTGGTAGTAAAGGTAGAAAATAATTATGAAAAGTGTACAAATTTTTGGTCTTTTCATTTTTCTTATGTACTTTTGCACCACTCGAAAGAGAAATGTTGCTGACATAGCTCAGTGGTAGAGCACTTCCTTGGTAAGGAAGAGGTCCCGGGTTCAAGTCCCGGTGTCAGCTCGAGGAATCAAGCGGTTACCGAACAGGGCAGCCGCTTTTTTCATGCACATAGGGCAAAAAGGCCCGATTCGGGACGATTTTTCGCCCGGATCCTGACAGATCGGGACGCGCGCCGCAAACAACGCAAATCCAGGTCTATCCGCATTTACGTTGCGCCTCGTCATCTGATGTCCGTCATGCTATAAATAGGAGCGGAACAATCAATCGCAAAGGCGGCAGAGAGTTATCCCATATCTCCGGGATACTGCTTTTCAGGGTCCGGCTCCGCCCTTTCATCAGCAAACGAGCATTGCAATATCGTATTGCCCAATTTACCAAACGAGACTGACGGATACTGATTCAGCACTGATTCCAAACAAATCAGATCATTTTTCAATTTACATTTTTTGACCATATATTGCAGATAGCAACATTTATCATTATCTTACAGTCTGCGTGTCATAGCGTCCCTTGCCAATGTCATAATTCCACCTGTCCATTTTGTGGCAGGACTTGCATCGGAACATGGGGAAGGGGGGGGGAAGCGGGAATAATAATAGCATCTCAATAATACGAATCCTAAAAATATACGGATATGTATAAATTATTTATTTTCAGTCTCGTTTCGCTGTATGCGAATTTTTCCTTCGGCGCCGTGTGTGACACGGTCATCGTTGGAAACGGAATCCGCTACGAGGGTCAATACCCTTGCGGCGAAGGGGTGCTTTATTCCGATTCGCTGGGCATTTATATCGGCCATTTCGAGCGGGGCATCCCCAACGGAGTATGCACGCATTACAAAAAGAACGGGCACCGCTACTACGGCGAATTCAAGGATGGCGAGTATTCCGGGCGGGGTATACACTTCTGGAAATCGGGAGCGGTATGCGTCGGTGATTTCAAAAACGGACACTGTTTTGGAACGGATACGATCTGGTACAAAAAGTCTATCTATGTCGGTGTCTGCGTAAAAGGCCAACCGAACGGAGACGGCATATTATATATCCACAAGGCTTCAGGACGTAAATATTATTTTATGGAAGGACTGTTTGTTGACGGAAAGTTTGCAAGCGGACTTTATTCGAATTCCTATGGGGTATTTTCGACGGCCGGCGGGAATTTCACAGCCGACTATCGCAAAGGGAATTCCGATATAGAGATTTATTCCCAATTGGAATTGCGATATAGGTATGAATTCTTAAAAACATTGAAACCTAAAAAATTCCCGGGAGCGACGTTGACTGAAGAGCAGCGTCTTTTCCTTGACGGGAAATTAAGCTCCGAACAAATTCTATCAATCCGTAAATCTCAATAAAAAAGACATAGAGTTAGATAATGACAGTTATGAAAATTTACCGCCGTTCCATCAAAAAGTCTACTTCAATGTACACTTTGAAACCGATCGTTGTTATATTGGTCCTGTTTTTATTGATGACGATTGGAAATCTGAAAGGCTTTCTTATTTTTCTTGTTATTGAACTTTGTGTCCTGTCTTTTATTGTAGCGTGTACTGCAACTCAATTATTTTATGTTGTTTTAACGGAGAATTCATTGATTGTCCAAAATCCGGCATATCGCTTCTGGTATGCTGAATTTCAATTCAATACTATTGAAAAAATTGAAATCGGCTATAAGGGCGGATTATCGCGGCCTTATATTCAGGTGATGACGCCGGCGAAGAAATCATGGCGTTATGTGACCGATTTGGTCGATGAACGAGATTATCCGGATTTAATTCAAACATTACGCGAGAAGGGCTTCACGGTGGAAACTCCCGGATTGCATCATATCCTCAATAAACATGAAAACTTATAAGCGTTCGATTTGGAGTTCGGTAACGATCTGGGCTTGTTTTATGCCTATTTTGATGTTTGTATGCAAATTCCATTAACAATCCTTTATGTTCCGGAAAAAAGCTCCTTATTGCTCATCCCGTTTATCCCGCTGATCATACTGTTAGCGGCATCGGCCAGCGCTTTATTTTATATTGAATTGACCGAAAATGAATTGATCCTGAAAAATGCGGCATGCCGGTTCTGGCATAAGGCATACCCTTATCAAACAATAACCCGGATAAATACGGTGCGCTTTTCGTTTTCTCACAGCAGCAGGTTGCGCACCGAGCGGCGGATGATCAGCGACGGCGGCAGGTGCAGGTGCGAAGGCGCCGCGCCGGGCTCGCGGACGGCGCGAATGAGCAGCTTCACGGCCAGCGTGCCGATCTCGTCCGTCGGCTGGCCGATGCAGGTGATCGCCGGATCGAGGTAGTTGAAAAGCATGTTGTCGTCGAACGAAACGACCGAAATGTCGTCGGGAATCCGCAGGCCCGACTCGTGCACCGCCTTCACCACCCCGAGCAGAATCAGGTTGCTCAAGGCGAAGATCGCCGTGGGCCGCTCCTCCCGGGCCAGCGCCAGCTTGGTCTCCAGATAACCGTTCTGCACCGAGAAATCCTCGCCCGTCACCACGATCCGGTCCCCGAGGCCGTGCGCCCGCAGCGTGTCGCCGAATCCCCGCACGCGGTCCCGCACAGGCATCGAATGGGGCGTGCCCTGGATGCAGGCGATGCGGCGGTGTCCGTTTTCGAGCAGGTACTCGGTCGCCATCACCGCGCCGCGGTAATTGTCCGTCGTGACATAGGAGAGCATCCCGGCGTCGGGCAGATAGCGGTCGATCAGCACCAGCGGCATGCCGCCCTCCTGCACACTGGCGAACAGCTCCGAATTGCTGCCGCACGGCGCGGCGACGATGCCGTCCACCCGCCGCGCCAGCAGCGCCGACAGTCCGTCCTGCTCGTTGCGCTCGTCCTCCTGCGTGTCGACCACCACCACCTTATAATTATAATTGCGCGACTCGCGGATCACCACGCCCGCAACGCCGGCGAAAAACGAATTCTCGATGTTCGGAATCAGCAGCCCGATCGTATCGGTACGATTTGTGCGTAAACCCTTTGCCAGCAGGCTGGGCGTATAGTTGCAGCGTTTGACCTCCTCTGTCACGCGCGCCACGGTACGCTGACTGATGCGGTATTTGGCCGCATTGCCGCTCAAAACGCGCGAAACAGTGGAAATCGAACATCCGGAACGTTCGGCGATGCTAACGAGAGTTTCTTTTTTCATTGCTTTATTTTCAGTTCACCCATGACAAATATATGAAAAATATCGAAAAAGAAAAGAAAAACGACAAAATAATTTTGGAGGTTTCCAAAAAGTAATTATATTTGCGCAAACGATAAGCGCAAACAGAGCTAAAAAGATAGCATCCGAAAACCAAACATCTGCCACAGCCCCCATAAGAACCGTATTCTGCAAAGACACCCTATGAAAACAACGGGCGCAAAACGGCAAGAAGCGGCATCGGGGACAATCGGCGGACGACCTGAAAACCGAAAAACCGCATCTCCGCGGGGTTGAGCCGCATCCGGACCCCGCAGGGCGAAAAAACGACAGAAATTAACCAACGATAACCGAACATGAACAAGATTCTGGTAATAGGCAGTACCAACATCGACATGATTGCCCGCGTCAAACACCTGCCCCGCCCGGGCGAGACCGTCGGCGAGGCGCGCTTCATGCAGTCCAACGGCGGCAAAGGGGCCAACCAGGCCGTCGCGGCCGCACGCCTGGGCGGCGACGTGGCCTTCGTCTCGTGTCTGGGCGACGACGCCGGCGCCGCAGCCCTCCGGCAGCAGTTCGCCGCCGACGGCATCAACACCGAAGCCCTCTTCACGGCCAAGGACACCCCGACCGGTACGGCGCTGATCTTCGTCTCGCAGGACGGCGAGAACTGCATCGCCGTGGCTCCCGGCGCCAACCACAGCCTCACGTGCGAGGCGATCGACGCCGTGGCGGACCGCATCGCCGGAGCCGAATACCTGCTCGTACAGCTCGAAATCCCGATGGAAACGGTGGCCTGCGCCATCGAAAAGGCATATGCGGCAGGAACCCGCGTAGTGCTCAACCCAGCCCCGGCCATGCCGCTCGCCGACGAACTGCTGCGCAAGGTCTACCTGATCACCCCCAACCGCACGGAAAGCGAAACGCTGACGGGAATCCCCGTGCACACCGTGCAGGACGCCTCGAAAGCGGCCGGGGCGCTGCTGGCGAAAGGCGTCGGCAACGTCATCGTCACGCTGGGCAGCGAAGGCGCGCTGATCCGGACCCCCGCGGAGGAGTTGCTGATCCCGGCGCGCACGGTCACGCCCGTAGACACGACCGCCGCCGGCGACGTCTTCAACGGCGCCCTGCTGGTGGCGCTCTCCGAAGGCCGCAGTCTGGCCGACGCCGTGCGGTTCGCCGCACACAGCGCCTCGGTCTCGGTGACCCGCATGGGCGCACAGGCCTCGATACCGTGGCGCGGGGAGCTGGAGACCCTCGCCTGAACCGAACGAAAACCTTAAAACTCAAATACTATGTTCGTTGTTAACAGCTACTCTTTGGCAGTCATCTTCTGCTTCATCACGATGCTCTGCTGGGGCTCGTGGGGAAACACCCAGAAACTCGCCGGCAAGACCTGGCGTTACGAGCTTTTCTACTGGGACTACGTGATCGGCATGGTGCTCTTCGCCATTCTCCTGGGCTTCACGATGGGAAGCATCGGGACCGAGGGCCGTCCCTTCCTCGAAGACCTCGCGCAGGCCGAATGGGGAGGCATCGGCAGCGTCGTGCTGGGCGGCGTGATCTTCAACGCCTCGAACATCCTGCTCTCGGCCTCGGTATCGCTGGCCGGGCTTTCGGTGGCCTTCCCGCTGGGCGTGGGACTCGCGCTGGTGCTGGGCGTCATCGTCAACTACGTCGGAGCGCCGAAAGGCGATCCCGTCGTGCTTTTCCTGGGCGTTGCGCTCATCGTTGTCGCAATCATCTGCAACGGCATCGCCTCGGGGCGCATGCGCAAGAGCGGCGACTCGGCGGCCCAGAACCGCAAAGGCATCATACTGGCCGTCGTAGCGGGCGTGCTGATGTCGTTCTTCTACCGGTTCGTCGCGGCGGCGATGGACCTCGACAACTTCGCGGCCCCGACGCCCGGCATGCTGACGCCCTATTCGGCGATCTTCGTCTTCTCGGTCGGCGTGCTGCTGAGCAACTTCGCCTTCAACACCTACGCCATGCGCCGTCCCTTCGTCGGAGCGCCCGTCAGCTACCGCGAGTACTTCCGCGGCTCGCTGCCCACGCACCTCGTGGGCATGCTGGGCGGCGCCGTCTGGTGTCTCGGAACGGCCTTCAGCTACATCGCCGCCGGCAAGGCCGGGGCCGCCATCTCCTACGCGCTCGGACAGGGCGCGCCGATGATCGCCGCCGTGTGGGGCGTCTTCATCTGGAAGGAGTTCAAGGGCGCCGACCGCAAAACCAACACGCTGCTGGCCGTGATGTTCCTCTTCTTCATCGCCGGACTGGCTTCGATCATCGCCTCCGGCGGCAACTAAAAACCCGAATCCGAAATGAAAACCTCACTGCTCCCCGCAGCGGCCGCCCTGCTGCTCGCGGGCACGGGCTGCGGCTCCCGGTCCGCAGCGCCGGCGCCGGAACCGATCCGGCTGATCGTCGAAACCGACATGGGCAACGACATCGACGACGCACTGGCCTTCGATCTGATCTACAAGGCGATGGACGACGGCCGCGTAGACCTGCTCGCCATCGGCAACCACAAACTCAGCCCGACGGCCACCGACTACATCGACATCCTCAACACGTGGTACGGCTACCCCGACATTCCGCTGGCGCAGTCGCCGACCCCGGTGCTCAACGACCACGCTCCCGACTACACGGCGGCGGTGTGCGCGATGACCCGCGAAGACGGCTCCCCGGCCTTCGCCCGGAGCAAGACCCCGGAACAGATCGAAGACCCCGTCACGCTCTACCGCCGCACGCTGGCCGCGCAGCCCGACCGCTCGGTAACCGTACTTTCTTTAGGATTCGCGACCGAACTGGCAAAACTCCTCGACAGCCCGGCCGACGACATCTCGCCCCTCACGGGCCGCGAACTGGTGGCCCGCAAGGTGAAGACGCTCTCGATCATGGCGGGCAGCTACGGCGAGAAGCAGCGCGCGGAGTTCAACGTCGTCAACGACATCCCCGCCATGCGGAAACTCTTCGCCGAATGGGACACGCCGATCGTGCAGAACCCCTTCGAGCTGGGAAAGCAGGTCATGTATCCCGGTGCGGCCATCGAGAACGATTTCGGCTGGGCGAAACTCCATCCCGTCGTCGAGGGCTACAAGAATTACCACAAGATGCCCTATGACCGCGCGTCGTGGGACCTGCTGTCGGTGGTTTACCTGCTCCATCCCGAATACTTCACCGAAAGCGAGCCGGGAACCGTCGCCGTCGACGACAAAGGATTCACGAATTTCACCCCCGGTCCCGACGGACGGCACAGATGGCTGACCGCCACGCCCGAACAGCTGACCCGGCTGCGCGACTGCATCGTCCGGACGACGACCCGCGCCCCGAAACACACCGAACTCTGACCCAAACACTTCAAAGAACCTCGTATATGAATCTTTTTAACTACCGATCCGCAATCCGCCGGAAAATCTCGGGGGGGGGGAATTTTCATCCTCCTGATGCTGGCGACGGGACAGGTCCTCGCCCAAAGCAAGGCCGTGTCCGGAACCGTGAAATCCCAACAGGGTGAGCCGCTCACAGGCGTCACCATCCTCATCGAAGGCACCACGCAGGGCACTTCGACCGATGCGCAGGGAGCCTTTACGCTTCAGGCAAAACCCGACGACATGCTGGCCGTCTCCTATCTGGGCTACAAGAGCCAGCGCGTCAAGGTCGGAACCCGCACCAAACTGGAGGTCGTCCTGACCGAGGACCAGAACCTGATGGACGAGGTCGTCGTCGTGGGATACGGAACCCAGCGGCGGCGCAACATCGTCGGGGCCGTGGAGAACATTTCGGGCGAGGTGCTCGAAAACCGCCCCAACGCCTATCTGCTCCGGTCGATCCAGGGCCAGATTCCGGGCGTGAACATCACGATGGCCGACGGCAAGCCGAGCCGTTCGGCGTCGATCAACTGCGTTCCCTCCGCCGCGGCCACACGGCGCACGGCGTCGGCATAGGGTCCGTGGGTATCGTCGAGCAGCCCATCGGCGAAACGACGGCGCACAATAGGCGTCAGCAGCACCGGGATCGCCCCCTTTTCGCGCGTTTCACGCACATAGCGGCGCAGGTTGCCGGCATACCGCTCCGGAGCGGCGTAGCGGGTCGAATCGTTCTGTTTCTGGTCGTTGTGCCCGAACTGGATGAAGACGTAGTCGCCGGGCTGCAATTTGTCATAAACGGCGGCCCAGCGTCCTTCGTCGCGGAACGATTTGGTCGAACGCCCGTTCGTGGCGTGGTTCTCGACCCGCACCGAACCGTCGAACAGCGGCTGGAACAGCTGCCCCCAGCCCCGCTCGGGATTCTGCCCGGCAAGCTCCTTCGCGGCGCACGTCGAGTCGCCTACGAGGTAGACGCGCAGCGTCCGCCCGCAAATACTTTCGAACTACAACACACATAATATCAGCAAGAAAAACCGTTTCATCTCAAGCATCGGTTTAAACAGCGAACGGGAGGCGCTGCGACCGCCCGCCGCCGGATCGACTATTGCAAAGCAGTATAGGAGCCTCCCTTCACCTGCGACAGCGTGATGTCGCGGACCAGGTAGTGGAGGTAAACCTCGATGTTGGAATAGAGTTTCTGCGGGTCGAGCGTCGTGGCCGCAGCGTCGGAGGCGTCCTTCGGGTCGA
>ERZ780207.2950-NODE-2950-length-11438-cov-2.504085_pt1 | contig 11438 bp, 6 predicted proteins | sample MGYA00510977_ERZ780207 | MGnify/ENA primary metagenome ERZ780207 (study PRJEB29588, sample SAMEA2151383) | human gut metagenome | biome: human gut; feature: human-associated habitat; material: faeces | place: Denmark | collected 2008/2010 ... | reverse complement strand
TTGCCGTGTGTATAGGTCTAGTGACATATCCGGATCATCGTAAATCCGGTTGAAATTTTTCAATAACCACGCGATGGAGCGGTTGTTGAAGTTTGTCTCGGATTCTGACTTGTAAAGTTCATCCAGTAATGTTAGGTCGCTACCGCTCAATTCCCGCATGTTGTCGGTGATAGCCTTCCATTTGGCATCACTGTTGCCCACGGGTTTTACCATGCTGTCGGCACTGATGGCTCCGGCGTTCACGAGCGGGGTACTCGGGTGGTCGTTTTCCAACAGGATTGCCATGATCGAGTTGAATGGCAGTCCCGTGGCATCTGCCCCGATTTTGTCCAACACAGCTTGAGCCCCGTATTGGCGTAACACCAGGATTGCGGTGTACACCTTGGATACGGATTCGATACCGAAAACGTAATTCGTGTCACCGGCTTCAATGATTTCTCCCGACGGGAGACAAACGGATATACCAAATAAGTTAGAATCGATCTTGTCCAAGAATGGAATATAATTTGCATTTTTCCCACCCTTCAAATCCTTCACTTGTGCATGAGCCTCGTTCACTAAGTTCTTGAGGTCATGGCTTGTAATTGTTTTTTTCATCTTGGTTAATTGTAGTTTTTCCCTTTTTATTTTTTCGTTTCCGCTGTGGTTGAAGCAGCAGAAGTCGCTGGAGCAACCGGTTGTTCTTCCCAGTGGAATGGGGCAATTTGTGCTTTCGGGTCTTTCCATGACGGTTTGCGCAAGGAATAGATGATGAACGGCGTGGCAACAACCACAACGCACCCGATAATCAGCACGGCAAACCAAACGGTATTGTTACCTGTAGAAATTTGACTGGGCGGAATAAAACTCAGTACGAAGGCAAGCAATGAACCGCAAAAACCAAGGCCGCCGATAAACCACATCAGACCGTTGCCACTCTTACCGATACGGAACGGACGGTTCAGCTTCTTCATCTTATAACGCAGCACGATGGCTCCGGAGAACATCAGCATATACATGATAAGATAGAGGACTACAGTCAGCTGTGATAGAATCTGGTAGAAACTCTGTACGGAAGGCATCACAACGAACAGCAGGCTGAGCAAGGTTACGGCAAGGCCTTGGATCAGCAGAATGTTTTTCTGTACGCCGTTGGCGTTGGTCTTCTGGAAGAAGGGAGGCAGATAACCTGCTTTGCCCACTGCGAAGATACCTTTGGACGGACCTGCCACCCAGGTCAACACGCCTGCCAGCACACCGAATGCCAAAGCCACGGCGATGATAGGCGACAACCACGAAGCATGGACATACTTGAAGTAATTATCAAAGCCTACCAGCAGACTCTGAGTCAGGTTGATGTCCTTTTCGGGAATGATGATCCCCAGTGCGAAGGTGCCTAGCACGAAGATGATCACGGTGATAGCCGCACCGATGAATACGGCTTTCGGATAGTTCTTGGCAGGATTTTCCATGTCTTTTACATGGATACCGCCCATTTCCATACCGGCATAGAACAGGAAGATGCTGGAAGCCAGTACCAGGTTGTCGAAGTTGCTGAAATCGGGGAAGAAGTTGCCGTCAAAGTTCATCTGGCTCTGTCCGCCGGAAGCAAGGTAAATCACCGCCAGCACCATCAGCAGGCCGGCAGGAATGATCGTACCTACCATACCGCCTACTTTGGCCACTTTGCCTACCCAGCCCATGCCTTTCAGCGAAATGAAGGTGGCCAGCCAGTAGATAATCAAGACCACCGCCAGTGAGTAATAGCGGTTGGATGCCAAGGCCATATCATGGGTGTCACTCATGCCGATAAATGCCAGTGCCACGGCTCCGAAAGTCAGGACGGTGGGATACCAGATGGTGCTTTCCACCCATTGCAGGAAGATGGCGAGGAAGCCGAATTTCTTTCCGTAGGCTTCACCCACCCATCGGAACACACCGCCTTGCTTGTCCTGGAACATGGCCGCCAGTTCCGCCGCTACCAACGAGGTAGGTATCAGGAAGACGATGGCCGCGAATAAATAATAAAATGCCGAACTCAGTCCGTATTCGGCTTCAGCAGGCAGCCCGCGCAGGGATACTACCGCAGTCACGTTCATAATAGCGAGGGTAAATACCCCTAGCTTGACTGATTTACTAATGTTTGCCATAAAGTTTAGGTTTTAAAAAATGTATGTTTTTTGTTTACGGAGTTTATAACAACTCCCTGGAAATGATGTTTATCCGTTTAGGTTTATTAACCCGGAAGGTATCCGGAATGAAACAATCGTACCCGGAAGGGTGTTTCTAGAAAAAACAATATAATCAGTATCGTTTATGAAAACAGCTTTCTCCTCATTCATCTATTCCCGCAGGGGGATTTACGGGATCTTGCATATACTCATCCTGTTGATGTCCCTTTTTCTGGTTATAAGTATCTCGATAGATACTTTTCATAACATCCCTTTCCTGAATCAAGGTTCTTATCTGAAGATTCAGTTCTGGATATGTATGTTTTTCCTGTTCGATTTCCTGCTGGAGTTTTTCCTCTCGAAAGAAAAAGGAAGATACTTCACCAGCCATTTTATTTTCCTGCTGGTATCTATACCTTATTTAAATATCATTGATTTCTATCACATCACTTTCTCGCCCGAAATCAGTTATTTCCTGCGCTTTATCCCTTTGCTGAGGGGAGGGTATGCGCTGGCTATCGTGGTGGGCTGGCTGTCGGGCAGCAAGGCGTCCGGGCTGTTTACCTCGTACATCACCATGCTGATGGCCACCGTGTATTTTGCCAGCCTTATCTTCTTTGTGCTGGAACATAAGGTGAACCCTATGGTGACGGACTACTGGAGTGCGCTGTGGTGGGCGTTTATGGATGTCACTACCGTAGGGAGCAATATTTATGCCGTCACTCCTACGGGGAAAATACTGTCGGTGGTGCTGGCCGCCTTGGGAATGATGATGTTCCCCATTTTCACGGTATACGTCACCAGTCTGGTGCAGCAGGCCAACAAGCGGAAGGAGGAATATTATCAATCGCAACAATCGGAGCCGGCGGATACTAAATAATAGCTTGAACTTCGTCAAAAATAAGAAAAAAGTCTTATCTTCGTAGCCAATAACAAATTGCTAACCTAAATAAACAACAAGATGAAATTATTGGCTCTGTGTGCGGCGGGGATAGGCTTGATGCTGTGTGCCTCGTGTACAAACAACAAACATTTGATCAGTGATGAGGCTGAACGTGCCGCTGTTCAGCAGGATTTTGAGGCACGGCGTGATACGCTGGCCCAAGGTGACCTCTTCCAGGTATTCGAACAACCCATGAGCGATGAGCAGAAGGAGGCGATGACTTTCCTTTACGCCTATATGCCTTTGGCGGATATAGCGGATCATCCCGGTGAATTCTATCTGGAAAACGTGGATTACGCTTTCAAGGCGCGTGAGGAGATGCCGTGGGGAAAAGTGGTTCCCGAACGCGAGTTCCGCCACTTTGTACTGCCCATCCGCGTAAACAACGAGAATCTGGACGACAGCCGTAAGGTATTCTACGAGGAACTGAAGGACAGAGTGAAAAACCTTTCTTTATATGATGCCGTGCTGGAAGTGAACCACTGGTGTCATGAGAAGGTGATTTATACTCCCTCTGATGCCCGTACCAGTAGTCCGCTGGCTTCCGTAAAGACAGCCTACGGACGTTGCGGCGAGGAATCTACGTTCACGGTAGCCGCCTTGCGTTCGGTAGGCATCCCTGCCCGCCAGGTATATACGCCGCGTTGGGCACATACCGATGATAATCATGCCTGGGTGGAAGCCTGGGTGGATGGCAAATGGTACTTCCTGGGTGCTTGCGAACCCGAACCGGTACTGAATCTGGGTTGGTTCAACGCTCCCGCTTCACGGGGTATGCTGATGCACACCAAGGTGTTCGGACGCTACGAAGGCCCCGAAGAAGTAATGTCCGTGACCAATTGCTATACGGAAATCAATGTGATAGACAATTACGCCCCGACAGCCCGTGCCGTGGTGCAGGTAGTAGACGCCGGAGGCAAGCCTGTGCCCGATGCCATTGTCGAGTTCAAACTCTATAACTATGCCGAATTCTATACCGTAGCCCGCAAGCAGACCGATGTCGAAGGCAAGGCCTCGCTGACTGCCGGCAAGGGCGATATGCTGGTGTGGGCATCGAAAGGCGGAAAGACAGGCTTTGCCAAACTCTCCTTCGGCAAGGACAGCGAGCTGCAAGTGAAGCTTGATAAAGAGCCGGGTGTCGCGTTTGCCGTCGATCTGGACATCGTGCCTCCTGCCGAGAATGCCAACCTGCCCGAAGTAACGCCCGAGCAACGCGCCGAGAACGATCGCCGTCTGGCACACGAAGACTCCATCCGCAATGCTTATACCGCCACCTTCATGACCGACGAGAAGGCACGTGAGTTTGCCCGTCAGTATCGTCTGGACGAGGACGCTGCTGCCCGCATCCTGGTGGCTTCGCGTGGCAATCATGCCGGCATCACCAACTTTATGGCTCGTCTGCGCTCCGAGAAGTCGAAGGTAGGCGGTTTCGACCTGCTGCAACGCATTTCGGAGAAAGACCTGCGCGATGTTACCCTCGACGTATTGCTGGACCACATGTTGTCGCGTCTTTGCCCCAATGCCGACCTTTTCCGCCGCTATGTGCGCAATCCGCGTGTCAGCAACGAGGCACTGACGCCTTATAAAGCCTTCTTCAAGCAAGTGGTTTCCGAGGAAGAGTGCAAAGCTTACGTGGCCGAACCGATGAAACTTGTCGCTTGGGTGTCGGAAAACATCCGTGTGGACAAGAACTGTAATCTGGGTGCTTCGCCCATATCTCCGGTCGGTGTATGGAAAGCCCGTCTGGCCGACCCGCACAGTCGCGACATCTTTTTCGTATCGATGGCACGCAGCATGGGTATCCCCGCACGCATTCACGAAGTGACGGGCAAGGTTCAATTGCTGAACGACAACGGAGCCATTGATGTAGAATTCGAGAAAACAACTTCGGAAGTAGAAGAAGGAAAGAGTGGTAAACTGGTGGCAACTTATACTCCTATTAAGTTGTTGGACAATCCTAAATATTATTCGCACTTCACTTTGTCGAAACTTACCCCCGAAGGTATGCTGCAGTTGCTGACCTACGAAGAAGGCAATGCCAACAATGCGGAAGGCACCACCTGGGCCGGCTTGCTGAAGAACGGTACTTCGCTGGATGCCGGCAGCTATGTGTTGGTCACCGGCACCCGTCTGGCCAGTGGCGCTGTCCTTGCGCGGATGGTTTCATTCAGCATCGAACCGGGACAGACAACCCGCATCGATCTTGTGATGCGCGAAAGTCAGGATGAAGTACAGGTGATAGGCAACTTCAACTCCGAATCGCTCTTTACCCGTTGGGATGGCAAGGCAACGGACGGACAGCAAAGCCTGTTGCAGGCTTGCGGACGCGGCTACTTCGTAGTGGGTGTATTAGGTGTCAATCAGGAACCTACGAATCATGCTTTGCGCGACATAGCTGCCTTGAAAGCCGACCTGGAGAAGTGGGGACGCAAGATGGTGTTGCTGTTCCCCGACGAGAAGCAGGCTTCCAAGTTCACGCCTTCTTCCTTCCCGGCTCTTCCTTCGACGGTGATCTATGGTATCGACACCGACGGCATAGCCGAACAGATAGCCGAGAACATGAAGCTGAGGCGGTCAGGCAATTTGCCAGTCTTTATCATCGCCGATACGTTCAACCGTGTAGTCTTCGTCTCGCAGGGATATACCATTGGTCTTGGTGAGCAATTGATGAAGACCATAAAGGGTATTGAATAAGCTGGCAGTGACGGAAGGGATTATGGCTGTTGTGCCTGTGCTCCGAATGTAATTGTTGGAGTCTCTGTTACGAATAAAGCCGGCTCTCACGAATTAGGTATTTCGATGATTGACTGTCGAATTCCTAATCGGTGAGAGCCGGCCTTGTTTGTAACGGATGTATCTGTCTTCTTTCTATGAAGTTCGTTTTCCGCTACCGGCTTCGTAGTGTCAACGTCCCGTAGCCTGCAGATACTCGCGTTTCTTTACTTCATATTGTGCGTACGACTCCACATACTTGTCGCGGCTCTGTTGGTAGAGTGTCTGGGCTTCGAGCAGATCGCTCATTGTACAGGTGCCTGCCTGATAATAATCGGTTTGCAGACGAAGGTTTTCGGTAGCTTGTTCGATGGATTCCATGGCGATCTCCATTTGTTTATAAGCTTCATTCAGTCCGTTCCAGGTGTTAAGCATACGTATTTTTAGCAGTTCGCTTTGGTCGTACAGGGTATTTTCGGCATTTTTCAGTGCCAGTTTCTGCTTCTTTATATCGTGCGAACCGCCCCACCATCCGCTAAGTGGGATATTGATGGTAGCAAATCCCATCCAGAAAGCATGATCTTTGTCCATCAGGTATTCGTACATGTATCCGCCTCCGATGGCAAGGGTTGGCAGATTCTTGCCGAGGGTCATCTTGTATTGCAGCCGGTTGGCATCGACATTCTTCTTCAACAGGTGATATTCGTTGGTGAGCAGTAGCGAAGTGTCGGGAGTACGATACAACTTCTCAGGACGTTCAGGTAACTGTCCGTCGAGGGGAAGAGAAACGTCGATGCTGTCGGCTGGATGGCCGATGTACTGTGCCAGCAGGCTGCGCGACACGGAAAGCGCATTCTCTACTGTCAGGTTGTTGCTACGTGTCTCGTTCATGCGGAGTTTCACTTGCAACAGATCGTTGCGGTTGGTCAGTCCGGCTGTTACGGAGTTCTCCACGTCTTTATGGATGGCTTTCAGCTGTTCGTTTACTACAGCCAGTGTCTTCAGTTTTTCTTTTAGCATGACTACCTGCCAGAAGTATTGTTCGGTAGTGAGTCTGACTTCGTTTTCCGACTGTCGGCGCTGCAGTTGGTTGACTTCCACGTTTACTTCGGCCAACCGGTTGCCGTTGACGATTTGTCCGCCAGTGAAGAGGGGAAGGGTAGCCGATACTCCTCCCACAACGCCATTCTTCAGCAGCATCATGCTCTGTCCGGGCGCCAGTTCCATTTCGGCAAGTCCTTTATCTGAAAGGAAGCCTCCTCCTGTGGCTCCTACTGTGGGGAAGTAATTGGTGAACGCTTTGCCCTTGTCGTGCCGGGCGGCCGAAAGATTATTGTCGGCATTCTTGATTTGTACATTGTTATGGAGGGCTTCTTCGATGCACTCTTCCAAGGTGTAAACGTGTTGGGCAGACAGGCTGTTGCCGGTCATAAAGGTCAGAGCTGCTACCCATAGATATTTGTGAAATGAATGTTTCATACTGATGTTTTCTTGAATGTTTTTATTGTTGTTCTAACATGGCGGCTTTTGCCCTTTTTCTTGAACTTCCTCTGAATATCAGCAGATAAGCGGCCGGCAGTACCGTGAGCAGGAAGAGCATGGTGATCAGTGTGCCGTAGCAGATCACTGTTCCCATAGGCATCCAAAGTCCCCTTCCTCCGAGTATCATGGGGATCACTCCCATTGAGGCGGCAGCCGATGTCAGGAAGATAGGACGCATACGGCGGCGGGCAGAGTGGTAGATGGCATCTCGGACGCAGAGACGTTCAGTCTTCCGTAGTTCTTCTGCATAGTCTATCATAATAATGCCGTTGCGGACAATGATTCCCATCAGGCTGACGATACCCAGTACACAGGTTACACTGAAATCCACTCCCTGTATCCAGATACCTGCTGCCGTACCGAATACGCAAAGCAGCATGCTACAGAAGATAAGGGCGGCAATGGATACCTTCTTGAAGTGGAATACCAGAATGAAGAAGATGACAACAGCGGCTACCATCAGGCCGGCCATTACGGGCGGCATCTTGTCTTCGTTGTCTTCCACATCGCCACCATATTTCAAAGATACACCCGGCGAAAGGTCAAAGTCTTTCAGGGCATTTTGTATCTGGCCGGTTTTTTCCATACCGTTTTCTCCCCGTTGCAGTTCGCTTTGTACGGTGATGGTATAGATGCCGTTTCGACGTACGATTTGTCCGTCTTCCCATGTGGGAATAACATCAGCCACTTGTCTCAAGGGTACTGTAGTAAGTCCGTTGACGGCAGGAATCTGTTCGTTTCCGATAGCCGATAAGGTAGTGTTGTCGGCATTGTCTCCTTTTAGTACAATAGGAATGGAGTAGTCCCCTTCCCATACCTGGGCAAGTGGAATACCGCTGTTGTAGCGCATGGCCAGTGTTGATTCTACTGTCAGATTACTGATGCCCAGACGGGAGGCTTCATCTTCGTGCAACACGACGTTCAGGGCTGCCTGAGGTTCGTTTACATCACTTTGGATCAAGATCAGACCGGGTATCTTGTGGAGTTCTTCTTTGATTCGTTCGGCATCTTGTTTGACGGCTTGCCAGTTTTCTCCGCTCAATCTCAGTTCGATGGGGTAAGCGGCTTCGCTGTAGCTCAGCTGCTTGAAGCGTATGCGGGCATTGGGGAAATAATTCGAGTATTTTGGAGCATACTCATCAAGCAGTTCAACGGTTTCCTTGTTCCCTGTTGTATTGACGATGAACTGTGCGAAATTACTACCTGCTATCTGGGGCGCATAGCTGTTCTGGAAGCGGGGCGAAGCGCATCCCTTGAAGGAGGCTACGCTCACTACGCGTGAGTCTTGGCGTAAAATGTGCTCCAGACTGTCTGCTACTTCGGCGGTTTGTTCCACGCGTGTACCGTTTGGCAGGAATATTTCAACAGCAAACTGATTGCGGTCAGCAAAAGGCATCAGTTGTTGTGGCAGGTGTTGAAGCCAGACGGCACCCGCTACAATGGACAGGAGCCCGATGCCAAGGGTATATATCGGATGAGCCATGCAGACGTCGAGCAGCCGGTTGTAGTAACGTTGCAGCAGGTCGAGGAAAGAAAAGCTTTTTCCTCCGGCTTTCTGTTGCAGAGGTTTGCGGATGAACCAGAATTGCATGAAAGGGACCAGCATGGTGGCTACCAGTAATGAAACACCTAGTACAATGCTGATGGCCCAGGGAAAACTGAGCAGGAAGTCGTGTATCATTCCTGTGGTGGTAAGCAGGAATGGGAAGAAAGTAATACTGATGGCGAGTGTGGCCGAGAAGATGGACTTGAAGAAGTGCATCGTACTGCGGATGGAAGCATGCCAGCGCGAGCAACCTTCTCCGATCATTTCCAGATAACTGTCGATGATGACGATGGAGTTGTCCACAATCATTCCGAGGGTAACAATCAGTGCAGCCAGTGTAACTGTATTCAACTCGATGCCGAACGCTTGAAACAAACCAAGCGAAATAAATATAGTGATAGGGATGGTAGAGGCAGCCACCAGTGCGACACGCATAGGGAGTAGAATCATGACTACCAACACTACAGCCAGAATGGCTATCAGCAATTCGCGCAGGAAGTTGACAACACTGTCGCCCACCACTTGGCTTTGGTCGGTGATGCGAAACAGGCTGACGTCTTGTGGTAGTTCTTTCTGGAAGTTATCCAACACTGCATTGATGTCTTCACCCATTTTTACGATGTTCTGTCCTTTCTTCATTTCTACGGAGAGCAGGATGCACTTCTTTCCGTTGTTGGTGATGCTGCTTTCCATTTGCGGGTATTCCTTGACGACACGCGCCACGTCTTTCAGCCGGATGTTATTGCCTTGCGGATCGGTGTAGATGATCTGTTGCTGTACGTCGTAGAGGGTGTTCAGCGATTTGGCCACATAGATGGGGCATGTGTATCCTTCGGTGTTCACCCGTCCGCCTGTCGTGGCAAATCCTTTCTGCATCAGGGCAAGCGACAGTGTCTTTTCACCCAGTCCGTATTGCGAAAGGCGTTCGGGGTCGATGTAGATGGAGATCTGCTCTTTCCGCAGACCGCTTACGCTCATGCGTCCTACGCTGGGGATGCGCCGCAGTCGTTCTTGTAAAACGTCCATATATTCATCGAGTTCGCGATAGGTCTTTTCTTCACTTTCCATGGTGATGAGCAGGGCAGAGGTATCGCCGAAGTCATCCATCACTTGTACGGCCAGTACGTTGGAAGGCAGTTGCGACTTGAAGGTGGCGATGCCGTGTTTGAACTTGCTCCAGAATTCATCTTTGTTGTTCAGATCATCATTCAACTCTACTTGTATGTAGACAATCCCATCCCGGCTTTTCGAGATGGTTTTTTCTTTTTTGACTTCCTTATAGCTGAAGATATAGTCTTCAAGCGGTTTGGTAACCTGTTCGACCATTTCTTCTGAAGTGTTGCCGGGAGCTACTGCTACGACGATTCCCTGTCGGATGGTAAAATCTGGGAATTCATTTTTACGCATATTGGGCAGCGAATAGATACCGAATGCTATCAGGCAGCAGGTGGTCAGGATAATGATCTGCCTGTAGTGCATGGCCCATTCAACCATGGTACGTTTTTTCTTGGTGTTCATAATGTTTCGAACTTTATAGGGTTGTTAGAATACGATGGGAGTACCATTGCAGACTTTCTGTCTGCCTTCCACGATGATTTGGTCGTTTCTTTTTAGACCAGCAACTACGGTAACACCTGTCGGTGTGAATTCACCACAGCTGACGATTCGTTTCTCCGCTTTTCCGTTGTTGTTCAGCCAGACAAAAGACTGGTTGTTCTCGTCCAGCTGGACAATGTTGGCTGGGATGATGTATTGGGCAGTTGAATCTTTTTTCTGGAGAGCTACTTCTGCCACCATGCCTGGCATCAGACTTTTTCCGGCGTCTGTTACACGCATTTTGACGTCGTACGAGCGAGATAATGGGTTGGCAACGACTCCTTTTTCGGTGACTGTGGTCTCGAATATCTGGTTGTTTAAAGCTGGTACGGATACTTCTGCTTTCTGCCCCAGAGTAATGTCTGATATTTCGGTTTCGGGGACAGAGATTTTAATCTTCAGTAGGCGGGTTGTGACCAGTTGTACTACAGGAATGCCTGGTGCTACGTTTTGTCCTACTTCGATGTTTTTTTCGGCAATTACACCACTGAAGGGGGCGTACAGTTTGCAGTCGTTCAGGCTTTTTCTGGCTATTTCTTCGGTGGCACGGGCTTGTTGCAGAGTGCTTTCTGCTTCTACCCATTTTATTTCGGGCAGGCTTCCCTTGTCATGCAGTTCTTTTAATCGTTTCCAGGCGTCTTCGGCTTGTTGCAGGGTGGCTTGGGCTGCATTGTAGCTGCTTTGTAGAGAAGTAGGGTTCAGTGAGGCTATGAGTTGTCCTTTTGTAACTTGTTCTCCCAGGCTGACATATACTTTGTCTACGGTGCCCATGACAGAGAAGCTGAGCGATGTTCCGTTTTCTGCTTCTACTGTTCCTGAATACTTTGACTCTTCGTTTCCCGAATAACTCGACACTTCCATGATCTTCACTTTTACAGGCTCTTTTTCTTCGACCTTGTTATTACTTTTGCATCCGGCTATACATACAGCCAGAAGCACAATTCCGCTG
>ERZ780207.2944-NODE-2944-length-11482-cov-3.210204_pt1 | contig 11482 bp, 9 predicted proteins | sample MGYA00510977_ERZ780207 | MGnify/ENA primary metagenome ERZ780207 (study PRJEB29588, sample SAMEA2151383) | human gut metagenome | biome: human gut; feature: human-associated habitat; material: faeces | place: Denmark | collected 2008/2010 ... | reverse complement strand
CACACCTGCTGGCAAGCCTATAACCGCGGTTTCTACCACGCCTCCTACGCTGTCGCCCTTTGCTTTTGCGGCAAGAATTTTTTCACGCATAATTTCTGCCTTACTGTCATCCAATACCGGAAAGTCTTTTTTTGAAATATCTATTATATCGCGGTCACAGTTAAAATCGAGATCCGAAATGCCCGCAATGTTTTTAATATGAGCGCCGATATAAATTCCCTTTTTGTTTAAAGCGGGAAGAACTATTGCGCCCGCCGCCACCAAAGCCGCCGTTATTCTTCCGCTGAAGTGACCGCCACCGCGGTAATCCTGAAAACCGCTATACCTACAGTTTGCGGTATAATCGGCGTGCGAGGGGCGCATTTTATACTGCAATTTATCGTAATCGGGTGAATGTGTGTCGGCATTGGGTATTGTAATGCAAATAGGCGTACCTGTTGTAAAACCGTTAAAAACACCGCTTAAAATCTGAAACTCATCCTTTTCACGGCGCGCGGTAGAGGTTTTGTCTTTGGGTCTGCGGCGCGAAAGCCGAGAGGCTACAAGCTCCTCATCAACCGCAATACCCGACGCAATACCGTCAATTACTGCGCCTATCGCTTTGCCGTGACTTTCGCCGAACAGCGTTACCGTAAGGCTGTTGCCGATGGTGTTTTTCATTTTTCATACACCGCCTTAATTTCATCTGCAAAATCGCTGAATTTTACTTCAGCTATATTAAATGTTCCAACGCTTTCTACTCTCACTACCGAAATCATATCGCCTGCCATTTTTTTGTCATGGCTCATACTTTCAATAATTTCTTTTGTGTCGCAATCAATATCGCAGGGTAAATCTAACTTTTTAAGTACAGGTATAATACGGGCTCGCACCCCGTCGCTGCACATTGGCAGCATACCGAGCGCCACACATTCGCCGTGATAAAGCGTGGGGTTGGTTCTTTCGATGGCGTGGCCTACCGTATGCCCGAAATTAAGCACCCGACGCTCGCCCGATTCCTTTTCGTCGTTTTCTACAACCGAGCGTTTTATCTTTATCGAACGCTCAATTACGGTGTCCATATCAAAGCTGTCGCTTTCAAACATACCGAAAAGCTCGCTGTCATGTGTGAGCGACATTTTAACCGACTCTGCAAGTCCGTTTGAAATTTGCCTGTCAGGCAGGGTTTTCAGCGTTTCGGGGTCGATTATTACGCCCCTCGGCTGATGAAACGCGCCTATTATGTTCTTGTATCCGTCAAAATCTATAGCGGTTTTTCCGCCGACCGACGAGTCAACCTGCGACAGCACGGTGGTGGGTATGTTGTAAAAGTCGATACCGCGCATAAAGCTTGCCGCGGCAAAGCCCGCCATATCGCCCGTAACGCCGCCGCCTACCGCCACAACGCAGTCGGTGCGTGTGAAGCCGCCTGTTACCAGCACTTCAAGTATGCTTTTGTAGGTGTCGAAATTTTTAGACCTTTCGCCCTGCTCAAAAACCTTGACAACCGCCCTGCGACACTGCTTTGCCACGGTTTCGGCATATTGGCGCGGCACTCCGCTGTCGGTAACAACAAGCACACTTCGGTCAAGGTTAAAATATTCATAAGCCTTTTTAAGCGCTCCGCGTTCAAGGTAAATGTTATATCCGCCGCCTGCGGTTTTTACAGGTATTATCATACCTTTATCTCCTTTTCAAAGCTGCCTAAAATTTTTAAATCAGAACAGCATTTTGATAATTCTTTAAGCATTTTCTTGCCCTGTTCACTGCCCAAATTACCCTCGCCCTCGGCGTAAAAGTAATAGCTCCACACAAGTTCTTTTGTAGGTCGGCTTTTAAGAGCCCTCAAATTAAAGCCGTATTCACCTATTACCGACACGGCTTTACCCAACGAGCCTGCCGCATTGTTAACGGTAAACAGCATTATAAAATTATTATCGGTTTCAAGGCGCGCCTTTTCACTGCGCGAAAATACGGCAAATCGGGTTGTGTTAATATTGCTTGCGTTTATATGCGACTCAAGCTTTTGAAGCCCGAATTTTTGGGCGGCCTCCTCGCTGCCTATGGCCGCCACCGTTTTATCGCCTTTTTCTGCCACCGTTTTTACAGCTACGGCTGTGTTGACCGCTTCTACCGTCTCAAAGCCGTGCTTTTCAATATAAGCCGCACATTGACCGAGCGCCTGTTCGTGACTTATAACCGTTTTTATATCTGAAATTTCGGCGCCCTTTACACCGAGCAAATTATGAACAACATCAATGCTGTATATTCCGTTTACAAAAAGCGAGCCGAAAAAGCTTAAATCCATAACCTTGCCGACATCGCCGTTAAAGCTGTTTTCGACAGGCAAAACGGCACAGTCGCATTCGCCCAAAACCACCGCATTATACGCCGCTTTAAAATCTTTATAGCCTATGCAGTCGGCATCGGGAAAAATGCGTTCTGCCGCAATGTTTGCAAAGGCGCCCTCTACGCCGCTGTATGCCACCCGCATACCGTCAAGCAAACGGTGTTGCAGAGCCTTTGAAAGATTTATGGTCTCACGCAAAAAGCTTACATAGTATGATTTGTAATCTTCATCTTTAATAAGCGCGGTATTTTTGGCGATAATCTGCTCTTCGCGGGCAAAGTCGTCAACCTTAAGCCCGTGCTGTTTTTTGTATTCGGCAACCGTTCTGGCGGCGTCCATTCTTTGACTGAACAGCTCTGCCATTTGTTTGTCAACATCATTTATTATGCGTCTTGCATTTTCAAGTTCTGTCATAACTGCTTTCCTTTTACTCTTGATTGTATTCATCAAATAACGCCTTAAATGCGGTAATTGAATTTTTTATTGTATCATACGACACACAGTACGAAATTCTTACATAGCCCTTAACGCCGAAGCTGTCGGACGGCACAAGCAACAGCTCGTGCTTTTTTGCCCTTTCGCAAAATGCGGCGGCGTCATCCTCAAGGGCTTTTACAAACAAATAAAACGCGCCTTGCGGTTTTACGGCGTTATAACCTATTTTTGTAAGTGATTCGTAAAGCAAACTTCGGTTTTTGTTGTAAAGCGATATATCGGCGGTGCTGCCGTCACACTCGGCAATCACACGCTGCATAAGACTTGGCGCGCAAACATAGCCCATACTGCGTGCCGCACCGCAAACCGCGGCAAATAAATCGGCGGCATTTTCGCAGTCGGGTGACACAAACACATAGCCTATGCGCTCGCCCGGAAGCGAGAGCGATTTGCTGTAAGAATAACAAACCACGGTATTATTGTAAAATTTCGGTATATACGGCACCTCGTCGCCGTAGGTAAGCTCACGGTAGGGCTCGTCGGCGATTATGTATATTGCACGGCCGAGCTCTGCCCGCTTTTTGTTCAAAAGCACCGCCAATTTTTCAATGTCGCTTTGCGGTATTATTGCGCCGGTCGGATTGTTGGGCGAATTTACAATTATTGCCGCCGTATTTTTGTTTATTGCCCTGTCAAGCGCCTCTAAATCAATCGAAAAATTTTCGCCCTTGCATAAAACCGTAACCGCTTTTGCACCGGCGTTTTCACAAAATACGCTGTATTCGGGGAAAAAAGGTGCCAAAAGTATTACCTCGTCACCGCACGATACCACAGCCTTTAATGCCGAAGTGAGCGATGCCGCCGCGCCGCAGGTGATGTAAATGTTTTGAGCCGAGGCGCAAAAACCGAACCGAGATTTAATGTTTTTTGCAATTCTGTCGCGCACAAAGGCGGCGCCCGATGCCGAGGTGTAGCCGTGAAGCTCGACGCTGTCGCCCGTTTCAATCAAGGTTTTTATAGTGTCGTTAACAATTTGCGGCGCAGGTATGCTCGGGTTTCCGAGGCTGAAATCAAAAACATTTTCAGCGCCTATTTGCGCCTTGCGCAGATTTGAGTATTCAAAAATTTCTCTTATAGCCGAGGGCTTGTTGCCAAGCTGTGCCATTTGCTCGTTAACCGTAATAAATCAACTCCAATAAAAAAGCCGCAAACGCGTTGAATGCCGATTTTCGGCACAAACGGTTGCGGACTGTCTTAATATCCTTTGTTAAGTACGCCAATTACGCATTCTCAAAAGAGGTAAGACAGCCCTGACTAAAATAATAAAAGTAATAACCCTTGTTAAATAACACAGCAAATCGTCTCCTCTCTTGATTATACGAAATATATTACTATTTTTTTATGTGTTTGTCAAGAAAAAAAGGGCATTTATGCGTGACATTTGCATAAAACACCGATTTTTTAAAATTCAATCATGCTTTTTACTTCATTCGGCTCAATTTCAAGCACAAAGCCAAGCTCGTTGTAAAGCAGATTTTCTGCCTTTGCAAGTGTTTGCTCATCGTTTAGATTAAGCTTTTTACCGCATTGTCGCCGAGCTTCTTTCTCATACTGTATTGTTTTTACAAGTGAAAGCAGCTTATGCCTGTCATTTGAGGCGAGAATGTTTTTGTATTCCTCTCGTTTTTCGCTTTCGCCGTTTATTTCGATTACCCCGACCTTGTCGGCGGCGCCGATAATGCCCTTAGCCTCATCCGCATTAAGCAACGGCTTCATACGGGCGGTTAAAGCCTTGTTTTCAACAGGCACAAAAAGCACTGTAGTTTGACTGAAAACAGGTCTTAAAACAAAATACTCGGCAGAAAGCTTTCCTATCTGCTTTGTTTGAGTGCTGTCGATTTTGCAAACGCCCTGTGCACCGTAAACTATAACATCGCCCACCGAAAACAATTATATCACCCCTTAACATCTTAATTATAGCACTTTTGGGATAAAATTGTTATGGGCATACTTAACAAATATTTTCAACACTCTTTTTATAATATTTAACCTAAAAGGTCTGTTTGATTGACAACGACGGATATAAATGTTATATTTAATGTACACAATGTAAAAGTGAGGACTTTTGTATGAAAAGAACAAAAACCTTTATTGCACTGATTTTGTGCTTTATTTTAACCGCCGCCTGCTCGGTTTGTGCCTTTGCGGCAGGCTCGCCCGCCGTAACAATTTCGAATGTTTCGGCAAATCCCGGTGAATCGGTAACGGTCGATGTAAAAATTTCAAACAACCCCGGTATCATGGCAATGGCTTTTTGTATTACCTATGACAGCGGCATATTTGAATACACCGGCTACACACGCGGTTACCCCTCAAGCTGTACGGTAAAGGATCACCCCGACAAGGGTCATATTGCCGTTGTAAGCGACGATTCTTCGGACAAGGCAACCGACGGCACGATTATATCGCTTTCTTTTAAAATAAGGGATAACGCGGCGGCGGGTAAATTTGTGGTAGCCATGGCAAACATCAACCGCAACAAATACGGCTACAAGCTTAACAACAGCTTTTCAAATTCAAATCAGCAATTTGTTGTGCCCACCGTTACAAACGGAAGTATCACGGTAAACGAAACCTGCGAAAACTCGGGTCATAAATACGGCGAATGGCAGGTTGTTACCCCTGCCGACTGCACCCATACGGGTCTTAAAGAGCACAAATGCGTAAGATGCGAACACACCGAAACCGCAGAAATACCGATAACCCACGATTTTGAAGATGATTGGACGGTCGATAAAGCCGCAACACCCGAAGAGGACGGCATCATGTCGCGCCACTGCAAAAAGTGCGACGCCGTAACCGACAAAATAACCTTTACATACAAAGAGGTTGAAGACAGCACCTCAAGCGGTGACAATTCGTCGCAAATTACCGATTCAAGCAGCAGTGAAGCTCAAACAAGCTCTTCGGAAACTACAACCTCTGACAGCGTAAGTTCAAGCAACAGTTCATCAAACAAAACGCCTATCGATAACACCGTGGGCGCAAAAAACCCCCTATCTGCCGTTGAAAACATTAAAGATTACAAAGAAAACATTAAGCCTAACACTACCGAAAGCGACACATCGGCTGACTCGCAAAGCAGTAGTAATAATTCAGAAAGCGATACAACTTTCGACACTTCAACCACACAAGAAAGCGATAAAACCGAATTAACCGACGGCACAGCCGCAGAGGGCGATCACAGCGACCAAAGCACAGCTTCGCCGATTAAAACAACCATTTTAATTATATCGGCAATACTCAGCGCCGCAATAATAGCTATCGGAGTTATACTGATTATCAAACGCAAAAAGGCCGAATAAACACAAAAACAACACCCTATGCAATGTAACTTGCATAGGGTGTTTGCTTTATAGCGCTGTTTCATGGGTATAGCTATTAGTTAAAATCATATTTACCAACATCGTTATTTGCTATCCTGCTATATAAAACTACGACATAATCAGGTTTGAATTCTTCTATAATTTTCTTTAACGAGGGTATCCTATCCTCGCCAAACATTTTTTCTCTCAAATCTACAGAATATATTTCACTCACGGTTAACGCCAAATAAGGTTTTACACAGTTTGCAAAAGAATCTTGAATCAGTAAAATCTTTTTACCGTTTGTGCAATTTTGATTAACAATCTTTTGCCAAGCATAGTCAGAACCGCAATAAGCTGTATATGGATTTATATTGTAATAATCTTTTATCAACCTTTCTTCATAAATCAAAGTTTCTGAAAACGAACCGGAATATTCCGGTGTTATATAACTCTCTGTGATTAAATCGGTATTAAATTTAGGTTCTATTAAATCTATGCTATCCGTCCCTAAATCAGTAAAAAATCTTCCAACTTTTTTACCCTGTGACCCCAAAAAAATATTGTCATAGGTAGTAATACTGTAATTATCAATGTCTGTAATACTTTGGTCAAAATCAAAGCCATAATTGTCATGAAGGTAATTACAAATTTTAGTATTTGCCCAGAAACCGATATTCGGTTTCCAATGATGGTCGGTTATGAAAAAAGCATCCTCTTCGGTTATATTGTCTTTTTTCATTTCAGCATAATAATCAATATACGGCACGTGATTATCTTTTAAAATATTCAAAAATAAATTTGCATCATTTTTAATATTATTCTTTGACGAGGCAGGAAAGCCACCGTCATATCCTTTAAACGGCGCATATGTATAGACAAACTGAATATTATTATTTTTAAGATAGTTATTAAATTCTACAACATTTTCAGCACAATTTTCAATTTTTTCTTTCTTTTCATCTTCTGTTTCATTATAAGCATCATCGTATGAATACGCCAAATATCCGTTATCCATTTTTACAATAACATCATCTTCTTTTCTTATTACTCTTCTGTGGGTTATTCTGTAGCACCAAGAAGAAAAATCGACGCACAAATCATGATATGAAACTTTATTCGCTGTATCCTCAACTCCTGCAATAAGTTCATTTATTCTATCTACGATAGAATTATACTCCGTTCCATATACAAAACTATCAATGTTTGATTTGTATCCGTCAAACATATCAGGAGAACTGACTCCTATTATAAAAAGGGCAAAAGATAATATTACGACAATTATATTTTTATTTATTCTTCTCATAATAACACTTTCCTAAAAATTAAAATAAATAAACGGATTATATGAATCGCTGACAATATTTGAAACTGAAGCAACTAACAAAACTATCATTACAATAATATAGGTTACATCATAAAATAAACTGTATTTTTTTATTTTTTTGCTCACCTTGGCAATAAACGGAAAACTAAACAGTATTCCGCAAACAAGATAAACAAATATCTGTAAAAAGAATTGTTTAAATGTTTCATCGCAAAAAGCATTAGAGCTTATGCCAAACATAGATTTCAAATAAATAAAGGCATCGGTTATCGAATTTGCTCTGAACAACACCCATCCGCAAACCACAAAAAGTATTGTGTAAATCCAATTGAAAACTTTAGCTTTTTCAAGAAGCTTTCCAAATACGGTAAGTTTTTCTATTGCTAAAATAACAAAATACATTAACCCCCATGTTATGAAAGTCCAGTTGGCACCATGCCAAACTCCTGTCAAAAACCAAACCACAAACAAATTAAATACTAATCTTGGTTTATTAACTCTGCTGCCTCCGAGCGGAATATATACATAATCTCTGAACCAAGTGCCAAGAGAAATGTGCCATCTTCTCCAAAACTCTGATACCGACTTCGATATGTACGGATAATTGAAGTTTTCCAAAAAATGAAATCCAAACATTTTGCCAAGTCCAATGGCCATATCACTATATCCGCTAAAATCAAAGAAAATTTGCAATGTATAACAAATTGCTCCTAACCAAGCGGAAGCCACTGAAATACCTGTGCCGCTCGCCAAACTGTCAAACAATTCATCTGCCACTACTGCAAAATTATTTGCAAGTAAGACCTTTTTTGACAAACCGATAATAAACCTGCCAAACCCATCGGCAAAATCATTTAATGTTTCTCTTCTGTTTTCAATTTGATCTGCAATAGTTTCATACCTTACTATCGGTCCTGCTATTAGTTGCGGAAAGAACGAAATATACAGCCCTACATTGAGGATATTCTTCTGTACTTGTCCACAGCCTCTGTAAACATCAATTACATATGACATAGCTTGAAATGTGAAGAATGATATTCCAATCGGTAGTGCAATATTCGGAATTTTCATATTTATATTAAATATTTCGGTTACAACTTCCATTGAGAACATCAGATATTTGAATACAAATAATATAGCCAAATTAAATACAACAGTGCATCCAACTATTATCTTTCCGATTTTTTTATTTTCTTTATTGACCAACAGCCCAAAAAGCCAATTCATAAAAATTGATAACAGCATTATCAATACAAACTTTGGCTCTCCCCAAGCATAAAAAAATAAACTGACAAACAACAAAAATATGTTCTGACATTTTCTGCTTTTTCTGAATACAACAAAATATCCAAATAATGTTATCGGCAAAAATAAATATATAAACACAGAACTTGAAAATAACATATACTACTCCTAAAATCAGGGTGCGATTCTCTGATTGACGCTATATTTTTGAACAGAAAATCAAGTGACGATTATCTATGTTACGCTACACTAATAGTATTGTAACATAAACCTTAAATCATTAAATCATAAATCAGGGGACGGTTCTATGATTGTTGCTACATTTTCTGAATCAAATAATAACTAACTCCTGTCAACCTGCTGATTTGCCGTATTGATAAACCACTTTCTCTAAGCTTTTTCAAGCATCTATCTCTCGCCCTAATATCTAAAGCTTGAAATTCTGACGCATTTTTACATTTCGAATACTTCTCAATTATTTTACGCGCCTGCTCGTCCGTCACCTTTATTATTGTTTTTTCCTCAATATCCAAACATTGCTCAAACGCTTTTTCGTTATTAAATTTGATAAATTCATCTTTTTCTATCATATCTAAAACATAATCGCAATCAATAAATGTTTGCTTTTTAAAGAACTCGTTATAACTGCTAAAAGTATAATCCTGCGGTTTTTTACATATTCCTGCTTTGATAGGATTTTGATGTATGTACCTAATAACCGTTAAAAAGTATTCATCATTTTCTACCGGCTCGCTTTTAAATCGATCCTGAAACAAATGCCCGCTACGCTGATACTTTATGTTATACCAATAAACAAATCGAGTTGTAATTCTTTTCATTATCTGCTCTATAGGTTCTTTAACCTCTTTAAGCAATAAATGAATATGATTACTCATAAGGCAATAAGCAAAAATCTCAAACTCGCTTATTGCCTTGCATTCTTCTAAGATTCGCAAAAATTTATTGTAATCCTCGCTGTCTTCAAAGATTTGCTGCCTGTTAATTCCGCGCAAAATTATATGATATATTCCGCTATTGCTCTTTTTTCTTGCTTTTCTCGGCATTTCTATCACCAATACTATTATAGCATAAACCATAGCATTTGTCAATCAGAGAACCGTCCCCTGATTTCCTGAAAACCTATTGTAGTTGACAAATGCATTACAAATGTAGTATAATTTAAATATACTTTTAAATCAAAAGGAGAAGTAATATGTCGAACGAAAAACTCGTAATTTCTTCCAAAAAGTATAGAGGTGATTCTACTGTGGTATCTATTCGTTTACCTGATGAACTTGTAAAGAAACTTGATGCAATTGCCGAGGAAACTGGCAGAACCCGAAATGAAGTTATCCAGAAGTGTCTTGCTTTCGCAGTAGATAATTTGGAAATCAAGGAATATTAATTGAGGAGATTTAATCAATGGCGGTATTTAAGTGTAAAATGTGCGGTGGCACACTTGAAATAAATAATGAGACCGTTGCGGTATGTCAATATTGTGGCATAAAACAGACTTTGCCTAAACTGGATGATAACCGTAAGGCAAATCTTTATGACCGTGCGAATCATTTTCGTCGCAACAACGAGTTTGATAAAGCAATGGGAATTTATGAGAAAATACTTAATGAGGATAGTACTGATGCTGAGAGTTATTGGTCTTTGGTGCTTTGCCGTTATGGTATTGAATATGTGGAAGATCCGTCTTCTCACAAAAGAATACCCACAATAAATCGTTCTCAATTCACATCTATTTTTGATGATGAGGACTATAAGTCGGCTATTAAATATGCTGATGACCAGCAGAAAGAGCTGTACGAAAACGAAGCTTCCGTAATAAATGAAATGCATAAGCGTATTTTGGCTATTTCGAGTCAAGAAGAGCCCTTTGACGTGTTTATCTGTTACAAAGAAAGTGATACTGATGGCCGCAGAACTCCCGACAGTGTCTTGGCTGCTGAATTGTATCATGAGTTGGTTCGAGAAGGATTCAAGGTATTCTTCTCTCCAATAACCCTTGAGGATAAACTTGGGCAAGAGTATGAACCCTACATATTCGCAGCACTTAATTCGGCTAAAGTTATGGTAGTGCTCGGCACCAAACCCGAATACTTTAATGCTGTATGGGTTAAAAATGAGTGGAGCCGATACCTTGCCCTTATTAAAAACGGTGCAAGAAAAATGCTCATTCCCGCATACAAGGATATGGATCCATACGATTTACCTGAGGAATTTTCTCATTTACAAGCACAGGATATGTCTAAACTTGGATTTATGCAGGACTTGATTCGTGAAATTAAAAAAATCAGTGGCGCAGTCGAGGAGCAACAACACGTTTCAAAAGCGATGCCTGTTGCAAACGATAATGTTTCTGCAATTTTAGACAGAGCCTTCATTTATTTGGAAACAAAAGAGTGGAAAAAAGCAAACCGACTTTTTGAAGATGCATTAAAAATAAATCCCAAATTATCGGATGCATATTTAGGAAAATGTATGGTTGATTTACATATCGAAAGCAAAGAATCAATCATCAAAAAAGGTAAAAGCGCCTTAAATAACAAAAACTTCAAACTAGCATTTCGATTTGCGGAAGAACCACAAAAAAGATATTTTCAAAATATAATCAGCAAGATACAAGGTGATATAAAACAACAGAAGGCAAAAAACAAGAAACGATTTGCAGTAATTACTGTTGTTTTGTCTTGCTTAATTGTATTATCGTCACTGACATATTTTGTAGGTATTCCTTATGGAAGATATTTATGGTATAAAAGTTTATTATCC
>ERZ780207.2943-NODE-2943-length-11487-cov-5.990028_pt1 | contig 11487 bp, 10 predicted proteins | sample MGYA00510977_ERZ780207 | MGnify/ENA primary metagenome ERZ780207 (study PRJEB29588, sample SAMEA2151383) | human gut metagenome | biome: human gut; feature: human-associated habitat; material: faeces | place: Denmark | collected 2008/2010 ... | reverse complement strand
TGCCGCTGGATGTGAGCAAGGTGCGCCGCATCTGGCCCTGCCAGGGCGGCGAGGGGCACTTTATGGCTAGGCTGGTCAAGGCCGGCACGCCCCGCACCCTGCCGCCGGAGGGAGAATACACCCCGGAGGAGCAGCTCTGGCTTGCCGCCGCTGCCGAGGCGGGCAAAAAGGGCAAGGGCAAGGCGAAGCCTGCCAAGGCCGCAGATGCCCGCAGCGCCCGCCGCGCAGACAGTCGCGCCTGCCGGGACGCCGTGCAGGGCACGAGCCGCCGCACCCGGGATACCGGGGCAGGGGAGGCCACCCCGGCGCAGAGCCTTGCCGCATGGCAGGAGTTTGCCCGGCAGTATTTCCCTGCGCTGGCGCAGCGCCCGGCTGTGGTGCACGGCGGCGGTGTGCTGCTGCCGGTGGCCTTTCCGCAGACGGGACTTCATGTGCTGCGGGCGGGGGTGTTTGTGGGCAGCGTGCAGAAGGGCCGCTTTGTGCCGGAGCATCATCTGTTTACGGCCTTTGGAGGCCTCTGCACGAACTGCGAGCAGCTGACCCTTGCCGACTGCCGCTGCACCGAGTACCTCTCCGGCCGCGAGGTGGAAGCCCGCACGGCAGCGGACGGCTGGTGCTGCGTGACCGTGGACGGCTGGCCGCTGGGCGGCGGCAAGGTGTCCGGTGGGCGGGTGAAAAACCACTACCCCAAGGCGCTGCGGCTGCTGTAAACCGCAGATTTACACGCATCCGGGCGAAAATCGGGCTTTTCAGGCTTGAACGCGCCGGTGGATTGTGATAAAATAACAGAGTTAGATTTTGTGTGCTGCCACAAGCGGGCGACCACAGCCCGTCTGCCCGCAGGCGGAGATACCGATAAATTTAGGAGGCTCTTTCCCATGTCTGGACATAGCAAATGGAACAACATTAAGCGCAAGAAGGAAAAGACTGACGGCGCCCGCGCCAAGGTCTTTACCAAGATCGGCCGCGAGATCAGCGTTGCCGTCCGTGACGGTGGCCCCAACCCGGCTTCCAACAGCAAGCTGGCAGACCTGATCGCCAAGGCAAAGCGCATGAGCGTGCCCAACGATAACATCCAGCGTATCATCAAGAAGGCCGAGGGCGGCGACAAGACCGAGTTCGAGGCTATCACCTACGAGGGCTACGGCCCCGGCGGCGTGGCTGTCATGGTGGAGACCCTGACCGACAACCGCAACCGTACCGCTGCCGACCTGCGCCACTACTTCGATAAGAACGGCGGCAATCTGGGCGCTATGGGCTGCGTGGCCTTCCTGTTCAACCAGAAGGGTGTCATCGACATCTCTCTGGAGGATAAGGACGCCGACGAGGCCATGATGGACGCTCTGGATGCCGGTGCCGAGGACTTTGATGCCAGCGAGGACGCAGCCGAGGTCACCACCGACCCCGAGAACTACTCCGCTGTGGTCAAGGCTCTGGAAGAGAAGGGCTACGAGATCCTGTCCGATGATCTGGCCATGGTGCCCATGACCACCACCCGCCTGACCGATCCCGATCAGCTGAAGCAGATGGGCAAGCTGCTGGATTCTCTGGAAGATAACGATGACGTCCAGAACGTCTGGCACTCTCTCGAGAACGAAGAGGACCTGCCGGAATAAGCTTCCGCAAGTCTCTTTGCTCCTGAAATAAGACGATAAAAAGCCGCTTTTTGTGCTGGTTGGCACGAAAGGCGGCTTTTGCTTATGGCGGGAGAGCGCAGAAATGCTGTTTTGCTGTGACATACGGGCACTTTTGGATTGTGACATGGCAATGCTCGTGATTGTGGCGGTGGTATTTATCGGCATTGTAGTATCGCTGTAAGGATGCCCGGCAAAATGGACAGCCTGAAGGGGGGTACCACAAATCGACTATCCCGGCGGCATGGAACAGAAGTGTAACACCGTGACCTTTCGGATTTTTCCAGAAGCGGAGATTGGTTTTGCTCAAAAATGGCAAAAACACCCTCACCGATTGCGTCACCGATTCGATTACCGAAGCGGTATTTTACACCTGCTTTGGTATTGTTTATGGTTGGTTTTGAGTGGATTTTCCATGAAAGATGGGGAATTTGGGGTGCGTTTCAGGAAAAAAGTGTGTCTGGAACGGCTGAAAAGTGGAAAAGTATTACATCTCCACCGTAAATACACTAGAACTTTTCACGCTCGAACAATGTTAAATTATCATCAAAATATGGTAAGGGAAAAGCCCTCTCTCCGGCTGTGAAGAAAGGGCTTGAAGCGCATTTAAGAGTTTTCGTACCAAGATTCAGGGATAAGAAGATAATCGGCGAATGGTACGGATTCGCCCGTATCCTTTGAAGTGACAAATCTATGATAATATCCGGGGACTTCTTCAATTACCTTGTCAGATGTACGCTGTCCAGTACAAAATTCCATAAGGCTGTTAAAGATGCTCTTTTCGGCATCAGATGTACATTCATAGAACTTTTTTCCGAAGTCATTGTTTTGGTAGTAAAATTCAGATCGGACAGTTCCTCCATAGCTGTTTTCAGCAGCTGCATCAATACAAATCTCAATATTTTTGTTGTAATATTGTCCGACAGATTCATCCGACAGATAGATTTGATAGATGTCTAGGCTCTTAGGATTTTTTAGAGAATTTCGCAAGGTCCGAACGGCCTCGTCAACGTATTCCTGATATTTTTCCTGTACAGCAGCAATAGCAGGGTCAATGGATTCGCTGGAATCCTCGGAAGATGCAGCAGCTTCAGATAGTGCAACATCAACATAGTGATCGGCACACAGGCCATTCTTATAGACTTCCTGAGAACATCCGTCCACGGAACAGGTGTCCTTTTTAGCAGAGCATCCGCATATCAAGACAGCAACTGCAACAAGCAAGAGTGCAAGAATCCTATTTTTCACGATAATTCCTCCATTTTGTGACTTTGCGTAGGGTAGAGCAAAATACCATATTAAAACTACCACCGTTCTAAGAAGGTGTCAAGTAGAAGTGATAAATTCGTAGAAATATAGAAAGATTGTTTTGTTGATGAAGCACAAAGAGGATTGAAGTGAACTTTCGAAAATAGCACCTCCCCAGAGCCGCCAGATAAGCCCTACAACAGTCTTTGCAAAATGGTGGTAAACTACACCAAAAACAGAGAAAACTTTTAAAATAACATCGTACTTGCGATAAAATTCTATGTGTGGTATACCGGAAAAGCACAATCAAAAGTGGCTCGTATGGATTCAGTGCACAGCAGTCCAGAACGTCTGGCACTCTCTCGAGAACGAAGAGGATCTGCCGGAATAAGCTTCCGCAAGGCTCTTTGCTCCTGAAATAAGACGATAAAAAGCCGCTTTTTGTGCTGTTTGGCACAAAAGGCGGCTTTTGTTTGTTATTGCTGTGCCAGCGCCTTGCCTTTTGCGTAGTAGCGCTGCATTTCTTCCCGGGGAACCATATTTCCGCCGGTGGCCCAGACCAGATGGGTGGCGTTTGCCAGCGCACCGGCGGGCAGAGCGGCTTCGGTGTAAGCGCCAAGCAGCTGCCCGGGCTGGGTGAGCACCGGGCCGTACATTCCCGCCAGAGCGCTGGGTTCAAGGTAAAGATCTTCGGCGTCTGCCAGCTGCGCCAGAAGGGTGTACATCCGCTCGTCCTGCAGGGTGTAGCAGCCGCTCATAAAGGGACGCATCAGCCCGCCCACAAAGCCGGAGGCGCGCCCAACGGCAAGACCATCGGCGGCGGTGCAGTTGTCGATGCCAAAGTCCTGCACGCAAATGCTGTTGTTTTCGCCGGTGGCCATGCCCAGCATCATGCAGGGGGAGTGGGTTGGCTCGGCGAAGAAGCAGTGTGCGGCATCGCCGAACAGCATCTTCAGGCCAAAGGCCACGCCGCCGGGGCCGCCGCCCACGCCGCAGGGCAGATAGGCGAAGAGAGGATGCTCCGCATCCACGGTGACGCCCTGCGCGTCCAGCTGCTTTTTCAGCCGCAGTGCAGCCACAGCATAGCCCAGAAAGAGGGTCTTGGAGTTTTCGTCATCCACAAAGTGGCAGTGGGGGTCACCCGCCGCCAGCTTACGACCCTCGGTCACGGCGATGCTGTAATCAGAGGCGTACTCCACCACCTTGACGCCCCGGCTGCGGAGCAGGTCTTTTTTCCATTGCCGCGCGTCAGCGGACATATGCACAGTGACCTGAAAGCCCAGCTTCGCGCTCATGATGCCGATGGAAAGCCCCAGATTGCCGGTGGAGCCCACCGCGATGGAATACTGCGAGAACAGCTTGCGGAAGCGCTCTTCTGCCAGAACGGCGTAGTTGTCGGTAAGGTGCAGCATTCCGCTGTGCAGGGCAATGTCCTCGGCGGTTTTCAGCACCTCGTAAATGCCACCCCGCGCCTTGATGGAGCCGGAAATGGGCAGATGACTGTCCAACTTGACCCATACCTGCCCGGCGATATGAGTGCCGCTGCGCTCCTTCAGCACCTTCTGCATCCGGGGGATGGGCTGAACAGGGGACTCGATGATGCCGCCCGCCGCAGCGGTCTCGGGAAAGACGGCGGCAAGATAAGGTGCAAACCGCTCCAGCCGTGCGGCGGCGTCCTCAATGTCGGCCAAAGTCAGCGGGCAGGCAGCCGCAGCCTGTGCAAAGGGCAGCTTGTCCGGGTTTACCCATGCAGTCTCCTTCAGGGCGCAGAGGTCAGAGACCACGGGATATGCCGCGATCCAATCGGCAACAGAACGCCCGGAGATGCACTTGGCAGGTGAAACCATAGTGGATCCTCCTTTATATATAAAAGTAAAAGCAGATGGCGCGCCCGGCGGTTTTTGCGGAGCGCTGCGTGTCTTGAATATAAAGGTTTTTACAGGAATTGTCAACCGGCTGCTCGCCGGGCGGATCAGAGCGCCACGATCTCGGTGGTCACCAGCTGCTGCTCTGCGCCGTAGTTCAGCTTCATGGCGTAGTCGGTCAGGGCACAGAATTCTTCAGCCTCCTTCCGGGTGGCAAAATAGTTTTCGGTAAGTACCTCGGAGCTGCCGCGGGCGTGGAAGATGGTCTTTACCACAAAGTTGTTTTCGTCCATAGTATGCCTCTCTTTTCCAGTTGATGCGGGAGACGCCGCCGTCCCTCGGTGTAATTGCAGTATAACAGGACAAATGTCCCACAGAACGGACTTTTAACGGAAGCAGGACATATTTTTGCGCAAACCGGTCAAAAAGCCGCACCAGCCGGAGGAACAGGAGAAGATTGGAAGGAGAGCAGCACACTGCCCAAAAACCTTGTTAAAAAACTGGCATTTTGCCATTTTTGTGTAAAGTATACAAGAATAAACACAAAAAAATGGCATTGTGCGTATTGCTATTTTATAACTGATATATTAGAATATAAGCAAGAAGAGCGTGCAGGCGTACTGCGCGTGCCATAAGATAAATAACGACAGGAGGAACTTCTCTATGCCTATGAAAATGGGTTGGCGCTGGTATGGCGAGGGCAACGACCCCGTCACCCTGAGCGACATCAAGCAGATCCCCGGCGTGACCAGCATCGTCTGGGCACTGCACAACAAAATGCCCGGCGAGATCTGGGAAATCGACGAGATCCAGAAGGTTGCAGACCAGATCCACGCCTACGGCTTTGACATGGATGTTGTCGAGTCCGTCAATGTGCACGACGATATCAAGATCGGTCTGCCCACCCGCGACCAGTATATCGAGAACTACAAGCAGTGCATCCGCAACCTGTCCAAGTTCGGCGTCAAGGTCATCTGCTACAACTTTATGCCCATCTTCGACTGGACCCGTACCGACCTGTTCCATCCGGTAGGCGATGGTTCCACCGCACTGTTCTACGAGAAGGACAAGATCAAGGGCGATTACAAGGCGATGGCCGAGTATATCATGTCCTTCACCGAGAAGTACAACATGACCTTCCCCGGCTGGGAGCCGGAGCGCATGGCAAAGCTGGACGAGCTGTTCAAGGCCTACGCCCCTGTCACCAAGGAGAAGCTGTGGGAGAACCTGAAGTACTTCCTGGAAGCTCTGATGCCCACCTGCCACGAGTGCGACATCAAGATGGCCATCCACATGGACGATCCTCCTTGGGATATCTTCGGCCTGCCCCGCCTGCTGGTGGACGAGCCCAGCATCGACCGCTTCCTGAAGATGGTGGACGATCCGTACAACTGCCTGACCCTGTGCACCGGCAGCCTGAACGCAAACCCCAACAATAACTGTGCCGAGATCATCCGCAAGCACTGCGACCGCATTGCCTTCGGCCACGTCCGCAATATCCACCACTTCCCCAACGGCGACTTCTCTGAGGCTGCGCACCGCGACTGCTGCGGCGAGACCGGCATCATTGAGGTGATGCGCGCTTACCATGACTGCGGCTTTGAGGGCTACATCCGTCCTGACCACGGCCGTCAGCTGTGGGAGGAAGGCCCCGGCGTCTGCCGCCCCGGCTATGGCAAGTATGACCGCGCTCTGGGCATCCAGTATATGCTGGGTATCTGGGATCTGCTGGATCGTCTGGATGAAGAAAAGAAGGGCTGATGATTATGAAGCTGTCTGATATCAAAAACGGCAATCTGTCCGCCGAGTGGGCAGAAAAGGGCTACGAGCTGCCCAAATTCGACATCGAGGCTGTCAAGGCCAAGACCCACGCCGAGCCCACTTGGGTGCACTTTGGCGCAGGCAACATCTTCCGCGCTTTCCCCGCTGCCGTGCTGAACGATGCACTGAACAGCGGCAAGTACGACCGCGGCGTCATCGTGGCTGAAAGCTTCGACTACGAGATCATCGACAAGGCTTACCAGCCCTACGATAACCTGAGCCTGCTGGTCTGCCTGAAGTCCACCGGCGAGATCGAGAAGAAGGTCATCGCTTCCGTTACCGAGAGCCTGAAGGCTGATTACTCCTTCGGTGCCGACTGGGCACGTCTGGTGGAGATCTTCCAGAACCCCAGCCTGCAGATGATCTCCTTCACCATCACCGAGAAGGGCTACGGCGTTGCTCCCGCTGATCTGGAGCGCGGCCTGACCCCCGTGCTGGCCATGGGCAAGGTCACCGCTCTGCTGTACGAGCGCTTCAAGGCCGGCAAGCTGCCCCTGACCGTGCAGAGCATGGATAACTGCTCTCACAACGGCGATAAGGTCAAGACTGCCGTCCACGCCTACGCTGCAAAGTGGGTGGAGCAGGGTTTGGTGCCCGCCGAGTTCCTGGCCTATGTGCAGGACGAGACCAAGATCACCTTCCCCTGGAGCATGATCGATAAGATCACCCCGCGCCCGGACGCAAAGGTGCAGGAAATGCTGGCAAAGGACGGCTTTGAGGACAACTACACCATCGTGACCGAGAAGCACACCTTCACCGCTCCCTTCGTCAACGCCGAGGAGACCCAGTACCTGTGCATTGAGGATCACTACACCAACGGCCGTCCTCCGCTGGAGCTGGGCGGTGTGCTGTACTGCGACCGCGAGACCGTGGATAAGATCGAGAAGATGAAGGTCTGCACCTGCCTGAACCCCCTGCACACTGCCATGTCCATCTATGGTTGCATGCTGGGCTACAACCTCATCTCTGCTGAGATGGCAGACGAGGATCTGCGCTCCTTTATCCAGAAGATCGGCTATATCGAGGCTATGCCTGTTGTGGTCGATCCCGGCGTGCTGAACCCCTACGAGTTCATCGGCGCTGTCATCAACCGCCGTCTGCCCAACCCCTTCATGCCCGATGCTCCCCAGCGTATCGCTACCGATACCTCTCAGAAGCTGGCCATCCGCTTCGGCGAGACCATCAAGGCTTACGAGGAGCGCGGTCTGGACAAGTCCAACCTCGTGCTGATCCCGCTGGTGCTGGCAGGCTATGCCCGCTACCTGAAGGGCATCGACGACAACGGCCAGCCCTTCGAGATCTCTCCCGATCCGCTGCTGGCTGAGCTGCAGGCCATCGTCAACCCCTTGGAGGTCAAGGAAGGCGAGCAGGACTTCAGCTGCCTGAAAGCTCTGTACAGCCGTGCCGACGTGTTCGGCGTGGATCTGTATGCCGTCGGTCTGGGCGAAAAGATCGAGGGCATGGTCAAGGAGCTGTACGCTGGTAACGGCGCAGTGCGCAAGACCCTGCACAAGTACACTCTGGCCCGCTAAAACTTTATAACGCTATTTCCGTGACCCACGCTGCGCTTTTGCTTTGCCGCAGCGTGGGTTTTTGTTTTGTGAAAATTGTTATGTAAAAATAGAACTCCCGGAGCGTCCGCAGACGCTCCGGGATTTCAAAAGAACCATAATTTTCCGCTATTCATGCGCAGAGCAAAGCGAAGCGCATGAAAAATCGTCACGCTGCCCTTATTTCCGGCAGTCGTGCAGGCTGGCAGCGGGCAGGGCGCTGCCCAGCAGGCTCCATGCGGCATCCATGCTCTCGTTCAGCAGATAGGCCTGATTCTTCTGGACGTAGATGTACACCGCCTCTTTGGTGCGGTAGGCGCAGTACACGGTGTTCCAAGTGTAGCGGTTGGTGGGCTCGGTCTTGTTCTGCTCACCGGCCATCCAGACCGAAAGCCCGGCGGCGTCCAGTTCCAGCCGGTAGAAGGGGCGGGGCAGACCCAGCTTTTTGATCTGCTTGGAGAGGTTGGCAAAGAAGGTACCGAAGTATACGGCGGGCAGACCGATGGCTACGATGGCCAGCACGGCGGTCAGCAGCCCGGCACCCTCCCGCTTGCCGATCTGGCTCAGGCAGATGCCGGCACACACCAGCAGAATGGCGGTGAACACCGCCGGGCGCTGCCAGCCCTTGTTGTGGCGCAGCAGGTCAAAAGATGCAAAATCGTGAAAGCTTTTTTCGTCCATCTGAACGGAAACGCAAACATTCTGGGTCATAAAGTTACCCTCCTTTTTGGGCATAGTACCACATTTACCGGCAAGAAGCAAGCAAAAGATGCATCGGCGGCGGTGCATCCGGCTTGCAAACCGCCCGCAAGGCGTGGTAAAATAAGATATTATCTGGGGTGTATCTGAAAAGTCGAAAATTTAGTCTATTTCTACAAGCACAGCTGGATTTTGCGTGAATCAGCCTTGAAATCCACAAAGGATTCCTGCGGCTATTTGCCTTAAATCCCGCTTGTGCTTGCGAAATATTCGTCGTTTTCTTTGTTTTCAGATACACCTTAACGAAAAGGGGGAAGCCTTGCATGGAAAAGCGCAACTGGAAGCACAGCGTTACGCTCAAGCAGCGCATGGTGCTGTGCTTGGCGGCATTTTTTGCTGCCTTTGCGTTGCAGCTTGCCCTGAACGGCTATCAGGCACGGGCGGTGCAGCAGGTGCAGGACGACCAGATGGGCAACTTTAACGCCATCAGCCGCTTTCAGGGCGGTGTGGAAAGCTCCATCAGCATTCTGGAAGCGTACCGCTGGGAGAACGGCGAGACTGAGGAAATGCTGGAAAAGCTTCAGGCGGCCTGCTCCACCAGCAACGCATGGCTGTGGCGCATCCGATCCAATATGGACGGCTTGCAGAACGTCAGCGATGAGCAGTGGGTGCTGTACGGTGCGGTGGAAACCACCTACGGCAGCTACAACACCCTTTTGGAAGAGCTGGAGAGCTATCTTTCCAGTGGGCAGGAAGCAAAGGCTTCCCAGCTGTACTACAACAAGGTCTCGGTCTGCGGCGGGTATCTGAGCCAGTACACCATGCAGCTGCTGAAAGCCTCGATCCTGGATGCCCAGACTACTTACACCGAGATCTCGGAGCTGGGCGAGCGGATCGCCCTGATGCAGACCGTGGTGGTGGCACTGTGCGTGGCGCTGGGCTGTGCCTCCGGTCTGATGGTCATGCGGCTGCTGACTCCGGTGTCTCAGATGATCGTGGCCTCCCGCGCTATCAGCCGCAGCCAGTTCGATACCCCGGACATCCCGCTGCCCAAGCAGCCGGAGATCGGCCAGCTGGCGGAGTCCTTCAACCGCATGAAGCACTCTATGGCGCAGCAGGTGAACACCCTGCAGGAGAAAAACGAGATCGAGCGGGAGTTGCATCGCCAAAAGACCGAGGCGCTGGAACTGCAGAACCGCATGGAGCGCAGTCGGTTACAGCAGCTGCGCAGCCAGATCGACCCGCATTTTTTGTTCAACACCCTGAACGTCATCCAGCAGATGGCGGGCACAGAGTCTGCCTACCGCACGCAGGCGCTCATCATGGCGCTTTCCCATCTGCTGCGTTACAGCCTGATGAGCAACGATGAGCAGGTGCCCCTCTCCCGGGAGGTGCGCGTTGTGGACGAGTACTATTCCATCTACCATGTGCGCTTTGGCGACCGGGTGCAGATGGAGTGGGCGTTCTCGGATTCGCTGGACCTGACCGAGACGATGGTGCCGTCCTTTATCTTGCAGCCTATCGTGGAAAACGCTTTCAAGCACGGCATCTGCCCCAAGGAAGAGGGCGGCGTGGTGCGCATCCGTATGATTCCCCTGCGGGAAAAAGGTCTGCTGTGCATCCGGGTGCTGGACAACGGCGTTGGCATTGAGCCGGAGCAGCTGGAACAGCTGCGCATGGCATTGGAGCAGCCCGCACCCCGCTGGGAACATATCGGTATTTATAACGTGGCCGCCCGCCTGCGGCTGCTGGATGCCCGCTGCCGGGTGGTGGTGCGCTCCCGGCCGGGGCGGGGAACTGCGGTGATCCTGTATCTGCCGCTGGTGGAGAATGAGGAGGAATTTGAGGAATGATTCGTCTGTTGATCGCGGATGATGAGAGGATGGAGCGGGAGGCGCTGGCGGATATCGTCATGCGCCGGTTCGAGCATGAGGTGACGGTGGAGATGGCGGAAAATGGCCGCAAAGCCGCCGACACCGCTGTGCTCTGGGAAGCAGACCTGATTTTGATGGACATTGAGATGCCGGGCATGAACGGCCTGGATGCCGCCCGCGCGGTGCTGGAACAGCGCCCGGAGTGCAAGGTGATCTTTATCACGGCATACAGCCTGTTCCAGTACGCCCACGAGGCGGTGCATCTGGGTGCCTGCGACTATCTGCTGAAGCCGGTGGACCCGGACGAGACCGAGGCCGCCATCCGCCGCGCCATCCGGCAGATCGAGGCCGGGCGCCGTCTGGCCGAGCTGGCTGCGGAAGCCCCGGAGCCGGAAACCGCCCCGGAGCAGGAGGCCGAGCCCGCCGGGGAAGGGGAGAGCGACCGCAACGCACTGGTGATGGACCATGTGCGCAAGTATATGGAAGATAACTATATGGCCGACCTCTCGCTGGACAGCGTGAGCGAAATTTTGCACATCAGCCCGGCGTACCTTTCGGCGCAGTTCAAAAAATACCAGAAGATGAATTTTCTGGACTGTCTGACCGAGCTGCGCATCAACGCAGCTAAAGAACTGCTGGCCGACCCCTTCCGCTCCGCAGCGGAGGTAGCCTCTATGGTGGGCTACGAGGACGCCAGTTACTTTGCCCGCGCCTTTAAAAAGCGCACCGGCATGACCCCCACCCAGTACCGGAAGGAAGCGGCAAAGGCAGCCCGGGAGGCGCGGCTGTGACCCGC
>ERZ780207.2939-NODE-2939-length-11500-cov-12.564089_pt1 | contig 11500 bp, 7 predicted proteins | sample MGYA00510977_ERZ780207 | MGnify/ENA primary metagenome ERZ780207 (study PRJEB29588, sample SAMEA2151383) | human gut metagenome | biome: human gut; feature: human-associated habitat; material: faeces | place: Denmark | collected 2008/2010 ... | reverse complement strand
TAGAACAGCTTTGGTGTGAGCTTATCATACCAAAGCAAAACAAAGAACAAAAAGAAAGCGAGGAATAGCATATGAAGTATTCAATTAAGGTAAACGAAGTAAGGGCAAAAGAGGGCAGCAATATCAAAGGAGCAGGAAGGCATCCCGGGAGAAGGCTGTCGCAGTGGTTTCTGAGCTGAAGGCTATGAAGCTGCCGGAGGCTGCGAAGAAAGTAGCGGATGGCATTGAGGAAACGCTGACCTACTGTGACTTCCCCTCTGAGCATTGGGTGTATGTAGATCCGAACCAACAATGTGATCGAACGGATGAACCGTGAGATCCGGCGCAGGACGAGGGTAGTCGGTGCGCTTCCTGACGGAAACTCTGCGCTGATGCTGGTCTGCGCACGGCTTCGTCATGTAGCCGGAACCCAGTGGGGCAGCAAGAAATACATGAATATGAAGCACTTGGAAGCCATGGAGCAGGAGCCACTGGTTGGATAAGTAGCAGCCAGGTCACAAAGCGTCAAGGGCAAGACAAGCGGCGTACCGCCGCCCTTGACCCTTTGCGCCCTGCCTGCTGAAAAGTAACCAAGGGGCGGTTAAGCCGCCCACTGTAATAGATTTCTACTAGAGCCAAAATCAATTTTGCGCATAACTCTTGACACTACCTCCTACGGTGTTGTTTTTACTATCCTATCCGGTTGAATCCGATGCCTTGTCTATCATACACGCTGTGCTGCTTCATCAGAAGCTTTGGGTGCGATCAGATCACCTTTCTTTTTCTGACGATGGCAACAACAAGAGTTACGATGTTCCAGAGCAGGGATGTAACCGAAACGGATACGGCTGCGGTAGCAAGGGGCTTGGAAACGCTGACTCTGTCGCTGATCGCGGAAATATTGCCTGCGTCAAGCGTTGTATTATCGGTCAGCGTAAGGATCAGATTGCCGTCATCGTCAATGCGGCAGCCCTTGATTCCGATGCCGTCTTTACCGTCAGCACCGTCCTTACCGTCTTTTCCGTCTGTGCCGACGATCTTGCCGAGGTTGGTAACAACCCCGTCGGTAAAGGTGATGATAAGATTGCCGTCTGCGTCAATATGCGCTGACTGAATTCCGGTTCCGTTCAAGCCGTTTGAACCATTTGATCCGTCTTGACCGTTTTGACCGTCCTGACCGTCCTTGCCTGCGTCACCCTTGTCGCCCTTGGCTCCGGTGACATTTCCGAGATTGTACACAGTGCCGTCGGTCAGAGTAATGATGAGGTTGCCGTTTTCATCTACAACAGCATCCTTGACGCCGACACCGGCAGCGCCGTTGTTTCCGGCATCGCCCTTGTCGCCCTTATCACCTTTATCGCCCTGGTTACCTTTATCTCCGGTGACCTTGCCTGCGTTATGCACGGTGTCGTCGGTCAGCGTAATAATCAGGTCGCCGTTCTCGTCGATCGTCACCGATTTAACGCCTACGCCTGTAGCACCGGTTTCGCCTTGGTCGCCCTTATCGCCTTGGCTGCCTTTATCTCCGGTAACCTTGCCGAGGTCAAGCACGGTATCATCGGTGAGGGTAATAATGAGATTGCCGTTTTCATTGATGACAACGGATTTTACACCTACGCCGGTGTCGCCCTTATCACCTTGGTCGCCCTGGTCGCCTTTGTCACCCTTGACATCGGCTACAATAACGGTAATGAGCATATCGCCGTCCACCGTAAAGGTGACTTCGGTCTTATTGATTTCAGAAAGCAGCTCGCCGCCGATGTACCAGCCCTTGAGAATATAGGTCGGGTCAAGCGTTACGGTTGCGGTAAGCACCGTTCCCTCGCACACCTTGTCGCCGCTGGCGATTTTTTCACTGCCGTTCTTTACCGAAAGGATACAGCCGTCCAAAGTCATGGGGAATGTGACTGTATATTCCGGTATCTCCTCGATTTTCACTGAGATGTTGGTATCCGCCTTGATTGCGCCGGTTCTATAGGTATAGCTGCCGTCGCCGTTGTCGATCCACGAATCTGCATCTGCAAGGCGGTAGTTTTCCTTCGGCTTGACTGTGACGGTGATTTCATCGCCGTAGCGAACGGTTTTGCCACTTACGAAATCCTTGTCACCGTTTTTGATTGTCATATCTGCGTGCTTCGGGCTATCCACCATAACCGTGTATTGCTCGATTTCGGTGAAATACACCTGAATATCGGTTTCGGTATCCACCACAAGCTCATAATCATACTGGCTGTACAACTTGTCGTCGGTCGTTACGGTGTCAACCTTGCTGCCACGGGTAATGACGAGCTTCTGCACACGGTAATTTTCCGCCGCCTGTGCGGTAAGAGTAATTTTCGTGCCGACGGGAACGCCTGCGCCTGACTGATAGCCCTGCTTGGTCGCTACGGCACCGGTCTGTTCACCGCTTGTGGCAGAATAGGTCAAGCCTACACGCACGGGAACATCAAATTCCACACCGATCTCGGTGTCCTTTGTGATGGTCATGGTGAAGCTTTCGCCGCTTTGTCCCTTGGCATCGTCCGTCCATGCGCGGAACTTGCAGCCTGCGTCCGTCTTGACGGTGAAGGTCAGCTTGGAATTTACAGGAACATACACGCTGTTATTCTCATTCAGAGTAACGCTGTCGCCGTTTGTATCGGTGATTTCCACCGTGCCGCCCTCTGCCGGGATATTGACCTTTACAAGCCTGCCGATTTCAGAAAGACTTACGAATTCTGCCTCGACTGTGTATTTTTCGGAAGCAAGCCCCAATGTATAGCTGTTAGAGCCTGCCGCGTCTATAGTTTCGGTGGTGCCACTTGCGTCGGTAATTTTCCATGATTTCAGTATGTAGCCCTTGCCGGGTACGGCGGTAAAGGTCACATTATCGGTAACCGTGCCGCCGGGGGCATTCAGAGGAACATCGCCCACCGCCGCGCTGACCGTACCAATCACCATGCCGTCTGCCGTGTAGGTATCGGTAAATGTGATCTGAGCGGAATTTATTGCTCGCTTGGTGGAAACACGCATATTGGCTTCACCGTTCAGAGTAAAGGCACATACGATTGTTCCGTCTTTTTCGGGTGTGAATACCATTGTTTCACCGCCGTTGTCGAGGGTAAGGGATACAAGCTCATACTGCCCGCTTTTCGGGGTGACCTTTACCTTGATGATTTCGCTCTCGCTGATCTCATCTCCGGATTGGATCTCAACATTGCCGAGATGCCGCACCTTGATGTCGGAAGCCTTTGCGTTATCCACTGAGTAGTTGACCTTATAGAACCTCTTTGCCGTGGTAACTTCGGCAATATTCGACCATGTGCTTTCCTTTTCTTTGCCGTCCACCTTGCAAACGGAGGTAACAGCAAAACCCAAGTTGGTATTGGTTTTCAGGTTCTCAATCTCATAGGATGTCGTATCGGCAGGAAGCAGATCGGAAATTTTCGTACATTCGCCGTTTTCCGCGCGATACACATAGTAACCCTCTACCTCCGGCCAGCCGGGGGTCTTGTCGGGCTGAGACCATGTAAGATGCACCGCATCATCTGCAAACAGGTTTGCCTCTAAATCATCTACTGCAGGAGCAGGTGTGCTGACATTTGATAGGCTGTAGCCGATAAAGACGGTCTTGTTGCCTTCCTCACCATAGAGGTGCCTGAACCACTGCCCCAGCGTCCAGTCAAAGGTATACTGCGTGTAAATGCTTGCCGGGATTCCTTCCTCGGCAAGAGCCGGGCCGTCAATGTCGTTGACCGCACCGATGCATCCCTGCGAGGAGGTTTTGGTGGTCGAAACGCCCGAACCGTTGCTGTAACTCAGACTTGTTTCAAAGCCCACATCGTGCGAGAATAGGATACCGTCGCCGAACACGCCGAAGCTGATGGAGAAGTTGAAGTAAAATCCGTGAGAAATCTCCTCGGAGACCGATTTGATATTGCTCTTGGAATAGGAAACCTCATTCAGACCTCCCGCATAGCCCATACGGATAGTGTTCTGGCTGAGCTGCTGAGCGCCGAGTGCACTGTATGCGCCCCAGCCCAACTGATTGTACATATAGGGGTTGCCCTCGTTGCCGTCCAGCCAGTTTTCCGCTTCGTTGATTTTTTCAAGACGGTAGTAGCAGGCTTCATCTTTGGAGGTCTTATCCGACTCCTTGGTGATGGCGCGATTGCCCTTTTTCTCCATATAGGAGTTGTATTCTTCAGCAAAGCTGTTGTAGTCGTCAATGCTCATCTGCTGATACACCGGCTGCTGCGGAATCGACAGGCTCATTGCCGTGCCATCAGACCACTCGCCGTTTTCGTCCAGCACCTCATAGCAGTAGACAAATACCGGTGTTCTTGCAACCAGTGCCGTGTTATATGCCTGCGCCTTGACAGTCATGGCGTATTCGGTTTCCAGCGCTTCAGTGTAGGTCTTGCTCCATTCAAGAGAATAGCCCGCTGAAATATTTAGTTCAAAGGGGGCAAGCAGTCCGCCATAGCTGTAGGACATACCCACGCTGTAGGAAACATTTTTCGAGGAAGATTGCTCCAGCTCGTAGCTTTCGGTTATGGTATAGTCGGTCTCGTTATTTGCCGAGTCGCCCAGCGCTGCAAAGTAGGGCGCCGCCTGCATGACCGCCTTGACCTCCGGGTCGCTGTAGGCGTAGCTTACGCCCTTGTAGCGGGCGATAACGCCATCCTGGTCGCGGTCGCAGGATGTGAGCACCATCTGTGCGCCGGTGCCTTTATAGCCGCCGTCAACTTTGTCGGGTCCCCAACCGGATATTGTTGTACTAAAGCCGGTCACAGTGCCGTAATCGGTCACATTGCCTTTACTGTCTTTTTTGTCATTGTTATATACGCCGGCGATCATGCACTTTTTAAAGGAATATTCTTTGTCATTGTCGCGGCAGGAGGCAACGAACACGATCTGCTCTCGGCCTGCCGTGTTGCCGTCAAAGTTGCCGACCACGACTGAGCGCATATATTCCTCTTTTCCGCCAAGGCCTTCGTCAAACTGGAATCCGCTCGTTGAAGCCTTGTTTAATTCGCCGGTAGCGGTGTTGTATGTATACAATGAGCCGTTGATAAAGATATACTCTGCGGCGTTTGCTCCGTTATAGGCAACGGCCTCGACCGCAAACTTGGTTACACATTCGTCTTCTGACCAGCCGTTGGCGGCCATGGTCTTGACCTCGGATTGTACGAATCCATTGTTCTGATTGCTGAGGAGTATGCTGTATGCAAAAGTATCTGTAATCCTCATCGACATCATAATGGGGTTATAGCCGCTTTTGCGCTGTAATGAATCTAGCTTTGCTCCGGCAACAACGAGGTCGTCGCAGCCGTCGTTGTTGAAATCACCGCAGGCAAGCCCCCCGTCGTAGACGGATGTCCATGTATTATATGTCGAGTCGTACCCGGTTACATTATTTATTGAATATTTTTTGTCAGGCAGGCTGTCTACAAAAGCCAGCCCCTCTCTTCTGCCGGTCTTGCCGTACAGTATTTTGACCTGCGGGGTCGGGTCAATATATGCGCCTTTAGAATTGTATGACAACACTGCCAGGTCGTCTATTCTGTCGCCGTTAAAGTCGCCGACGACCATATCGACCGTCAGCTTTTTCCAATGGTTAGCCAGTGTATTATTTTTTGAGCCGTTGATGGTATCTGCAACGCCCTTGTTACCACTAAGGTTGGTTTGATAATTATTAACATAATAGTCATTCAGCAGCTCATCTCCAAGCTGATAATACCCCGGACCGTTTTCACGGCGATTCAGCATGGTAAGCTCACCGTCGGCATATTCATATTCCTTAATAAAACAGCCTGCCATCATATTGGCGGAATAATAGTCCAGATCGGTAATGCGGCGTATCTCCTTTTTGCTGTTCGCCACATAGATGATAAGGGTATCCTTGCCGTCGTTGTCAAAATCTCCGGCTACAATATCAATATATTTGTTGGAATCATAACCGTGGATTTGCAGATCTCCGTCACTGTCAAACGCCCAGTTCATTTCGCCGACAACCTCTGAGCTGCAGAGCTTGCCATCCCTTGCGTCGTATACAAAGAGATAAACATTTTTATCCCGACGGTTAAGACCAACATAGGCAGCATGGTCGTTACGACCGGTGCCGTCCGGGTCAAACGATGCGGACTGTATCAGAACGCAGTTGCTTAAATCAACGAAATTCATGTTAGGCAGCGAACTGTTGGATGCAGTACGTTTACTATATACAAAGTTATACAGGTCACTTGCCGTTCCGACATCTGCTATCTTGCCGGTAATGTGATTGGTGTAGGTTTCTAAATAAAGCAGCTCGCTTTGCTCCACCATCGCAAATGGGCGGTCAACATCGTAACCGTAAGGGTTGGTTGTCTTGTCGTACCCGGCAGGTACAGTGTTTTTCATCAGCGAATTGGCTGCATCGGATGAAAAGGTCGGGCTGTCGCTGCTTGCGGAAAACGCCGAAAGCGGCAGACAGGCAACGATCATCACAAGCGCCAGTGCTGCGCACACTGCCCGTCGGATGATAAATTTTTTGTTCATAGCTCAGGTCTCCTTTGATAATTTGGTTTTGCTGTCCGCTACGACAGCAGATTCTGAAAGCGGATAAGCAAGCGTGGACATGATATTTCACGATACTTATACTATTATCTATTCTATCATAACAGGGGCAGTTTCGGTTGTGTCGTTTACGCTGTATTTCGGTCGTTTACGCTGTAAACGGTCGCTCGGGCGGAATACCCCTTGTAAAAACACGGATTTTCAAGTACAATAGTATACGGATAATTTTCCACATATCAAATGCAGAAAAAATGAAATGGGGAGGTGCCTCGTCGGAATGAAAAAAACTTTACGGTGGATATGTTTAGCGCTATTCTTTGCGCTTTGCATCGGTATGCTCTGCTTTTTGCAGAAATTCACGAAGCTCAATACATCCATACAATACCTTGAGTGGCAAACCGCCTACACGGTAGGAACAGACGGCACGGAAACGGAGCTGGATTATACCGTGTCGCCCGAAAAGGGAGACCGCTTTCGCCTGGAAACAGTCGTCCCGGCAAGCAGCGAATACGGCAATTTGGTATTTGAAACGGCAGGGCTGAATATGACCGTCAGCATAGACGGGAAAGAGGTATGGCAGTCGGAAACCGCGGTGCCGGAGAATGCCGTGGGTCAGACGCAGGCGATTATCCCTCTGCCGCAAAACACGGAGTGCCGCCTTACGGTTACCGGCACGGTGACTGACACAGCAAGCCTTATTTTCCCGCCGCTGCCGCGCTTTGTGCCGGTGGATGCGCAAGAAATCGAAAGCTACGCTTATGCAAACTACTACGGTATTCCTGCCGGTGCTACCGCTTTTATATCGCTGATGATTGCCGGGTTGTTCCTTTTGAGCGTGACACGCAAAAAGGCAGATTGGAGTCTGATACCGCTTTTCCTTGCCTCTGTGGGGCTTACGATGCAATGGATCACCAAAGGAATGGGACACCATTTTCTCAGCGACGGGTTGGTCGATTTTCTGAACCGGCAAGAGATCGGTATTCTGCTGCTCGTACTTTTGGTCGTTTATCTTGTGATGAACCGTCAGCGTAAATTTTGGAAATACTTAGGAATTTCCGCTATTGCCAGCGCCGCCGCATTGGGGGTTGCATACACGGTATCATTTTTCAGAAAAAGCTACCTTTTCAAATATATCGGCAGGTTAATTTCGGATGTTACGGAGCTTGCGGATTATTCGGGGCTTTTGTATTGGGTCACCGTTTGGATGGTTGCGGTGTGCGCCGTTATTTCCGCCTATGCCGTAATGCGTTCGATTATTGCACAGCAGATGGAAAGCAAAACGCTCCGTCTGCGCAACGAATTGATTATGAACAGCTATCGTGCGATGGAAAGCAAAGTGACCGACAGCGCCGCCATTCGTCACGAAATGAAGCATAAAATAATCGCTCTTGACGCATTGTATCAAAAGGGCGATATTGATGCGCTGGGGCAATTGATCGGGGATATAAAGCAGCAAAACGATCATTTGGCGCAAACGCAGTTTACCGAAAATTTCACAGTCAATACGATCCTGCAGGACGCCGCTTATCGTGCCGCCCAGTCGGACATCCGCTTTGAGGCGCTTGTTTCCGTTCCGCCGCAGCTTACCGTTGCGGAAAGCGATCTGTACGAGCTGCTTATGAATATGCTTGACAACGCACTGGAAGCCGCCGCCGAGGCGGATGCCGGAAAACGATTTGTCCGCTTTCAGATTGAAACAAAGAACGGCTTTCTTGCCGTTAAGTGTGAAAATTCGTATGCCGGCAAGCGCAGACAGGATGCGTACGGCAACTATGTCACGACCAAGAACGACGCCGAAATCCACGGCTTCGGCTTAAAGCTGATGAGCGCCGTTGCCGTGCGTTACCACAGCATACTGGATATTTTTACTTCGGAGAATCAAACCTTCACCGTTCAAACGGCGCTGAAGCTGCCGAAGAAATAAACAAAAACAAAGAAGGACACCGCTTTAAAATAAACGGAGTCCTTCTTTTTTGCTTGTGCGCCTAGCGGCGCACGTTTCGTTTGCGCGCCATGGGCGCGCTCTCGCAGGTGAAAGTCCTGAACATGCCCAGGTAGTGGGAAATGTATAGCTGAACAGCAAGGGTGTCCATCGTGAGGTGGAATCTGAAGGAAGCTGTAGGCAAATCCTTGGTCCGACGGACAGAAATCGCATATGAGGCTAGGCTTCGAGAGATAAGCTGGCGAAAGACAGCAAAGTCTAATAACTACCACATTTGTAGAAGCAGAGTAAATGCGGCGGATTTATGAGGAGAAAGAGCGTGAACCTTAAGCGTGGAGGTCTCACAGAGGTTTCATTTGCCTAGTAACAACGAACTGTGAGAAGTCAGCAGAGCCCATAGTAGTGAAGAAGTTTCTGTAATGGAAATGGAGCAAAGGGGCGAACAATCAATAAGTTTGAGTATATCTCGTATTGCAGAAATGGCAACATCTGCCGTAACCAATCGGGTAAAAGGTGGTCAAATCAAGCGAGACGGAAAGGAAAGAACGCATGGACACAAGTAGTCTGATGGAGCAGATATTATACAGCGATAACCTCAACAGAGCATATCTGCAAGTCGTACGAAATAAAGGTGCAGAGGGTGTGGACGGAATGAAATACACAGAACTTAAAGAACACCTTGTAAAGAACGGCGAAATCATCAAGGAACAGTTGAGGACAAGAAAGTATAAGCCTCAGCCAGTACGAAGAGTGGAGATACCAAAGCCTGATGGCGGTGTCAGAAACCTGGGAGTACCAACAGTAACAGACAGATTCATACAACAAGCCATCGCACAGGTGTTAACACCAATCTATGAGGAACAGTTCCATGACCACAGTTACGGATTCAGACCTAATAGATGTGCACAGCAGGCAATTCTAACGGCACTTGATATAATGAATGACGGAAATGACTGGATTGTAGACATCGACTTGGAAAAGTTCTTTGACACAGTAAACCATGATAAGCTAATGACTTTAATTGGAAGAACAATTAAGGACGGAGATGTCATCTCTATTGTAAGGAAGTATCTAGTGAGCGGAATTATGATAGACGATGAGTATGAGGATTCCATTGTGGGAACTCCACAAGGAGGAAACCTTTCTCCATTGCTGGCAAACATCATGCTCAATGAACTTGATAAGGAAATGGAAAAGAGAGGGCTTAACTTTGTACGATATGCAGATGACTGTATTATCATGGTCGGAAGTGAAATGTCTGCGAATAGAGTTATGAGAAATATCTCACGATTCATCGAAGAAAAGCTAGGGCTCAAGGTCAACATGACTAAGAGTAAAGTAGACAGACCAAGCGGACTTAAATACCTTGGATTTGGGTTCTACTTTGATTCAAGAGCGCATCAGTTTAAGGCAAAACCACATGCAAAATCAGTAGCGAAGTTTAAGAAGAGAATGAAAGAACTCACATGCCGTAGTTGGGGTGTTAGCAACAGCTGTAAAGTGGAGAAGCTCAATCAGCTCATAAGAGGTTGGATTAACTACTTCAAGATAGGCAGTATGAAAACACTATGCAAGGAATTAGATTCAAGAATCCGTTATCGGCTTCGCATGTGCATTTGGAAACAATGGAAAACACCACAGAATCGAGAGAAGAACCTTGTAAAACTTGGAATAGACAGAAACACAGCTAGACGAGTTGCATACACAGGTAAAAGAATAGCTTATGTATGTAACAAAGGCGCAGTAAATGTTGCTATAAGTAACAAAAGATTAGCCTCATTTGGACTAATCTCAATGTTAGATTACTACACCGAAAAGTGTGTTACTTGTTAAGTTGATTGAACCGCCGTATACGGAACCGTACGTACGGTGGTGTGAGAGGTCGGGAAAATTTATTTAATTTTCCCTCCTACTCGATTTGCAACTGTGGAATGGCAAGATAATAACGTTATATACAGTGTATATTAAGTACAGATATTGTATTTCTGCATGATGGGAACATAGGGAGTCCATATAAAGGCACTGTCTACAGGACATGATGGAAGTCTATCTACAGGACATGGCAACGGCCCCAAAGATATGATGACACGTCTTGAGACGATGATACTTATGGGGATAGATATGCCTGTTGCGGCAATAAGGCAGCAGCTTACATCAGCTATTGATATAATAATTCATCTGGGCAGACTCAGGGATAAGACAAGGAGAGTTTTACAGATTGCGGAAGTTGTGGGAGTTTCTAGAGGAGAAGTTAAATTTAACAAGTTGTTTGAATTCGCTGAAAATGCAGAGAGTAACGGACTGGTTTTGGGAGAACTTAAAGCCACAGGTAATAAACTTGTCAATACGCAGAAAATGCATTTTGCCGGATATGGACAAGAAGATAATACTATGGCTGGCTAAGGGGATATTGATAATAGTTGCTGCATCATGGCTTTTTTACGGAAATATTTATTTTTCAATACTAATGAGTCCGTGGTTGTATCTGTATATAAGAGAAAATTCAAAAAATAACAAACGAAAAGAAAGACAACAGCTTGCATTACAGTTTAAGGATGCAATGACAGCAGTATCATTTGCATTAAATGCAGGTTATTCTGTTGAAAATTCGTTTAAAGAAGCGTTGGAAGAATTAAAAATGTTGTATGGAAGAAATGCATTGATTGTAAAATCATTTTCAGAAATAGCTACGAGAATACATAACAATGAAAATATTGAAAATGTATTGAAAGATTTTGCGAGGAAGTCAGATGTCGAAGAAATACAATATTTTTCGGAAATTTTTGGATATGCAAAAAGAAGCGGCGGCGACATGATAACAATAATTAAGGATACAACATCGCTTATCAGGGAAAATACGATATGGCGATATTGGGCGACGTTTTCGGACTTGACATAAAATATGCGTCGATCGTTGCATACGACAGCTGCATAAACTTAATGAAGGGCGCTATCGTCTGCGCCGACAGGGTAACTACCGTAAGTCCGACATACGCAAAGGAAATACGCTATCCCGAACATTCCGAAGGGCTGCACTACATT
>ERZ780207.2938-NODE-2938-length-11501-cov-3.864494_pt1 | contig 11501 bp, 8 predicted proteins | sample MGYA00510977_ERZ780207 | MGnify/ENA primary metagenome ERZ780207 (study PRJEB29588, sample SAMEA2151383) | human gut metagenome | biome: human gut; feature: human-associated habitat; material: faeces | place: Denmark | collected 2008/2010 ... | reverse complement strand
AAAAATACCGTTCTGATTTACAGAACGGTATCTCAAAAACAGTCAGCCCCAAAAGGGTCGCAGTTTTTTATTGCTCAAACGCGGGATCAGTCACCCTCGTAATCGTCGCCGCCGTTCTTCACGGGAGGCGTCAGCGACGAGGCGGGCGTATTGGCCCTGATCCACTCCTCGGAAAGCAGCGACTCGGGCGGGAAGCCGAGGTCCTCGATACGGCTCACTGAAATCTGGTACTGCGCCCAGTCCTCCGAACCTCCTGTGAAATCGCTCTTCTTCGCATAGATGCCGTAGATGCCCAGCACCGTACCCTCCGTGCCGTCCTTCGGGATGGGCTTCATGGCGAACTGGCTGTAACCGCTCGTACGGATGCCGTAAACGCCCGGGTCCGAAGTGTACTCCGCCGCATCGTTGTAGCTCATCAGCACCGAACCGTAGAGACGGATATTCTGCTCGCTGTTGTTGTAGGCCCAGCGATACCACGCGCCGAAGATGGGCGTTCCCCAGTCGGTCACGATCCAGCTCGGATAGGGATTCGCATTTCCGCCGTTTTTGAGGTTCGGAGGCGTCACGCCGTCCTGATTCTTCACACCCGCATAGCGGATCTTGATCTTGTTGAAACGCACCAGCCGGCCCAGATCGGCCTCGCCGAGCGACGTGTAGTTCGAACCGTCGACCTCCTTGATGTCCGAGTCGTCGAGCGTCGTGTATTCGCCGCGGAAGACGTTCAGGGCGGCGACCTTCGGGTTGTCGAGGTTCGAGTTGGCGTAGAACTTGTGGTTGCCGGCCGTGTTGATACCGTCCGAGGGAGCGCCTCCGATCGAAAGCATCATGCGGTAGTTACCCAGATAGAGACCGTCGAGACGCACGTAGACCCACTGGCTCTTGATCGGCTTCGAAGCCAGGTCGAGCAGGAAGTCGAGATAAAGGCCGTTGTAGAGCTTCAGCTCGATACCGGCCGTGCCGTCGTAGATATAGAGCGACTTGTAGATGTTGCCCTGACGGTCGCTGCTGATCACCTTGCCCTTGATGTAGTATTTCGAAGCCTCGGGCCACTCCATGAAGCCGTCGAACTTGGCCTCCTCGGACGTGCGGGTTCCGAACTTGAGGGTCTTGGTCGTGGAGAAATTGTCGTTGGTTCCCGTATTGGAGATCGGACCAAATTTTTCCTTCACTTCGGCAATGGTGATCCGAGTAAGCCCCATTGCGGCCATATCGTCGGCCGTATAGAGCTTCTGCGGAGCCGGAGTGTCGAAATCGTTGTAGCAGCTCACGGCCACCAGACCGACGAGAGCCGCCAATGCTATTTTAAGACTTTTCATAAATTATGCTTTGCGCGATTAGAAACGGAAATAGACATTCAGGTAATAGGTCGTACCGAACAGGTAGAAATACTTCGAGGGGAAGCGGCCGTAAATCTGCTCGCCGCCCTCGCCGCGGACCTTGCTCATACGCATCTGCTCGTAACCGCCCGTGCGGATGTCCTGATCGTTGAGGATGTTCTTCACCTCGAGGCTGAAGCCCAGCATGTAGACCCGGTGGATATACCAGTTCTTGCCGATATTGGCGCTCAACGTATATGCGCTGTCAAACTTCTCCTGCTTGCGGAGGGTCTTGATCGACGAGAGGGCCGATGCCTTCTGCGCATTGGTGGCCGTATTGGAAGTCAGCACATTTGTATAATACTTAATGGCGGTAGCCGTACGGTACATCGGGTTCATCGAAAGATAGATGTTGTCGTAGTAGTTGAAGTTCACACCGGCGAACCAGTTGCGCGGTCCGCGGTAGTCGAGACCGATGTTGAAAGCCAGTTGCGGCGAGCTTTCCACATGATAACCGTCCCAGTTGACCTTATCTTTCAGTACGATCTTGTCCACGTTGTCAACCGTCTGCACGAAGTTGGGGTTCGACGTATAGGTATAGTCGCCCCAGCTCAAGGCACCCACGACCGAGAGGCCGTTCCATACGGGAACCGAAAGGCCCAACTCAACGCCGTAGTAGCGTTTGTCGATACCGCTCATGGCGAAGTTGGTGAACGAACTGCGGGTATCGTCGTAGAACGAGATGACCTTCGACTGGTCCTCGATCGTCGTATAGTATCCCGAAAGACGCGCCTTGATGTAGGGCAGGTTGAGGTTATAGGTAAGATCGGCTGCGAAAATCTTCTCGGCCTTCAGCCCCGGCGTGGTCGTGTTGCGCGTACGGGGCGACACGAATGCCGTCGCGAACTTGGGCGCCTGCTGCATGTAAGCCACATTGGCCTCGATCGAATGCGCTCCAGAGAACTTGTAGCCCAGCGCAAGTTTCGCATCGTAGGTCAGGTAGTCGAGTTTCTTCGAATCGCCTTTCGAATCGTTGGGGAACAATCCCTTGCGCCACATGCCCTCGCGGTACATGTTCGAGTAGCCGACCGATCCGGAGACGCCCAGCGAGAAACCGCCGATGCCCCACGTGTAGTTGGCCCAGGCATTGGTTTCGAGCAGGTGCGCCCGGTAGTAGTAACCGTACTTGTCGCCGACACGGGCAATGCGGGCGTGCCCCGTAGCCCAGTAGTAATCCAGGTCGTTCTGGTAAGCCTCGGCGCTGGCCATGTCGCGCTCGGCGAACTTGTCGATGTCATACCAATAGTCGCCGCCCAGCAGGTCCTTGATCTCCGAGTAGTAATTCGTGCGGTTGACGCGCAGGTTGGCGCCGCCGACGATGCGCATGTTGTGGCGCATGTTATGCTGCACGTTGACCGCCAGGTTGTAGTCCAGCTGGTCGGTGTGACGCTCCTCGATCATGTAGTTCGAACGACTGTTATTGCCCATCAGTTTGGACAGCACCGGATCGGTGTCGATATTCCGCATATTCGTCTGGAAGAATTTGTCGTAGTCGAGCATACCATCCCACACGCCTTTCGCCATGGCGCCATCCATCGCGTAAAAATAGATCGTCTCGTCGGTAGTTATGCCCGGCACGATCTGCGTCTTATCCGAATTCGGCATATAGCGGTAGTAGTCGCCGCGGGGGTCCGCTCCGGCGTTCCACGTCAGGGCCGAATAGCCGTTCCTGCCGAAACGCAGCGACGTGGCGGCGTTCAGGCGCGTGTTCTCCGACATGTCCCACGTATAGTTCAACATCACGATCGGCTCGTGGGTGTTGCGCACGCGCGAGTTGCGGAGCTTGCCGGTTTGGTAACCCACATTGGGGTTGTAATAGTTGTTGCCGAACAGGGCGTAAGCCTCGTCGGTCGAAGCCTGCTGCGCGCCGCGCTCCGAAGGCGAAGCCAGCAGCGTCAACGCAAGGCGGTGGTTCTGTCCGAAAAGCTTCTCGGCCGAAGCGAAATAGGAATAGGAGTTGTAGTAAACGCCGTCCACATAGCCGTTGCCGCCCTGGCGGGTTCCCACCGAGAAGGCGTACGACCAGCCGTTGTCCAACTGTCCCGAGCCGTAGGAAACCATCGCACGGAAACGGTACATCTGGTTGCCGTTCGACACGCTCACGCGGAATCCCTTGCGCATCTGCGAGGCGCGGGCGTTGACGTTGGTCATGCCGCCGATGCCGCCGATGCCGAAATCCGACGCTTCGAGGCCCGTGTAGTTCTCCTGGTTACGCGTCGCGTCGTTCAGTCCGCTCCACAGCGACCAGGGACCGTAGCCCGTCATGGCGTCGTTGAAGCGGATGCCGTTCAGGTAGATGTCCGAGTACTGCGAATCGTAGCCGCGGACGTTGAAACGCATCTCGCTGAAACGGTACGATGCGATGTTGTTGAAGAGGTCCTTCGACGAAGAGAGCGACGAAGGCAGCGCCTGCGTGTCTGACGACGAGGAGTCGCTGTCGAATTCGGCGAAAACGGCGTCGTCCAGAACCGCACTCTGCCCCGACGGCACGATGATCACCGACTTGAGGTCCTGCACATGCTCATTGCCCACGCGGACCATCAGGTTGAGGTCCTCGAAGTCGGGCGTAGAGAAGAGCACCGTGTAGCTGCCCGCAGGAAGATTCTCGAAGATGAAGTTGCCGTCCTTGTCGGTCATGGCCGTCAGACCCAGCGATTCGATCTTCACCTGTACATTGCTCAAGGCCACGCGACCGTTGCGCGAAACCACCTTACCGCGGATGCCTCCGTCCTGCGCATAGGACGTGAAGGTCACGGCGGCGAGCATCAGAATAAGTAGAACTTTGAGTTTCATACAAATATTTTAGAGTGTTTATTTGGCGATGTAGATATATACGGGGAAGTGGTCGCTGAAACCGCCCTGGAAATCGTTGCCCACGAACGTACGCAGCGGATAGCCCTTGTACTGGCCCTCCTTCTGGATCATGTAGGGACGGCGGAAGATGCCGCCGTAGAACTTCGAGTTGCCGGCGGGCTGGATTTTCAGACTGCCCGTGGAACCGGTGGCGAGGTTCTCCGAAACGATGATGTTGTCGAACAGGTTCCACTCGTCGCGGTAAGCCAGCGTGCCGTAACCCGCTTTCAGCAGGCCGATGAAGGGGTTGAACATGTCGCCCTTGCCGACCTCCTTGATCTTGCCCTTGGCGTTGAGGCCCTCGACGATGCTGTCATCCGTGGCATCGTCGTTCAGGTCGCCCATGACGACCACCTTCGTGGCCGGGTTGGCGGCGGTCACCGAGTCGACGATGTGCTTCACCTGCTTGGCGGCAGCCAGACGCTTGGGGGCCGAAGCCTCCTTGCCGCCCAGACGCGAAGGCCAGTGGCTCACGAGGAAGAAGAACGGCTCGCTGTCGATCGTGCCCCACATCGTGACGAAATCACGCGTCCTGAAGTTGGGCAGTTCCGGCATCTTGAACGGAATGGCGGCGCTTCCCTCCAGCTTGAAAACGTCGGGACGGTAGTAGAACGCCACGTCGACGCCGCGTGCGTCGGGCGAATCGTAATGCACGATGCGGTAGTTGCCGGGCGCGAGTTTCGGCTGCGCGATCACATCCTCCATCACCGAGCGGTTCTCGATCTCCGAAACGCCGATCACCACGGGATAATCCTTATCCTCGGCGGCGATGTCGAACAACACCCGTTCGAGGTTCCCGATTTTCCTGGTGTACTTGGCCGAGTTCCACTTCTTGGGTCCTTCGGGCGTGAACTCCTCATCGAGGACGCCGGGATCGTGAATGGTGTCGAACAGGTTCTCGAAGTTGTAGAAGACCACTTTGTAGGGCTTCTGCGCGAAGCATGCCACCGCGATCAGCGAGGCAAACAGTCCTGTCAAAAAGATTCTCTTCATAAACGATTTTTGTTGTTAAGGTTCAATTCATTGTATCATAATCCCTACCAGTCGGCGAGGTTCTTCTGGCTTTTCACCGCATCGGCCACGGCCGGGTCGAGGTTGCGGAAGAACTTGAAGCCCGTCAGCTCCTCGATCTCCTTCACCGAACGGACAGCGGATTCGATCGACGTGGCGGCTCCGGCGTCATCGTTGGTGAACACGAAGCCGATGGCTTTCAGTTCATCCGCCTTGAATTGAGAGATCTGCCGGTTCTGGTTGCCCCGCTGGCGCAGCAGCACTTTCCAGCAATGCGACGGCACGGCGATCGGTCCGTTGGCATTGTCGATGGTCTTCGTGCTCTTGAAAGCGGCTCCCGTCACCACATAGAGCGTATCGTAGGTCTGCAAGCCGCCCCAGCCACGGACTTTGCCCTCCAGCGAGGCCCAGATATTCTGATTCAGCGTGCTGTTCTGGGGCATCATGTTGGTGCCGTAGTAAGTCATCCGGTTCGGCTCGTAATTGTTGTAACGCGAAGCCTGCGGAAGCATGTGCCCGCGGTCGTAACCCCATGCACCGTAACCGCGGCCGTTGCCGCCTGTCCCGATGTATTGCTGGTCGCGGGTGGGAATCACGGGCAGCTGGTCATTGGGATCGTAATTGAAATCGTTGACCCGGCTCAAAACGGGCGTTTCGTAGACCTTCTTGAAAATCGGATAAGCCACCCAATGCGAAATATGCCGGTCGACATCGTAGCATACCGAATAGTTGCGCAGTTTTCCGCCCGGAAAGAACTGATTGCTCACAAACGTCGCATAATAGGTCTTATAGATATAAGCGTCGTCGGAACGATATTCGGGCTGTTCGCCCCACGAACGGTCGTAGTCGATGAAGCCCGCGGCCCTCTGCGTCAGCGTCAGGGAGGTGGAATAACCGTTGGTATAGGTTACGTCGATCCGCGCCGTGCGGTCGTCGTCGGAATTGTTTTTGTCCAAATAGAGGTAGGCCGGGTCCCCGACGTTTCCGCCGGCGGAGGATACCTGCTTATTCAAATCGAACGAACACCACTCCGCATCCCCGCCCTGCGAGACGATCGTCGCCTCGAAGGTGATGCCCGACGGGCCTTGGGTCGAAATCTTGTTCGTTGTGGTTGAACTGCTCACGGTCTCTGCAACGAGCGTCGCGAGGGACTCCTTGTCGCCCCCGTCGTCCTTGTCGCCGCATCCCGCAAACAGGACAAGCATCGCCGACATCGTCACGAGCAGCATGCCTATCTGTTTAATTTTCAACATCATTCAGAATAAAGTATAACATTTGGTCCGCAGACCCATTTAGAAACCAAACTCTTGACGGGGAGTTATCCCCGCCAAGAGTGGTTGGTTTTACAAGTCGGTTTCCTCGACTGTTAGAATTATTCGGCAGGATTAATTGCAATAGACTTCAAATACATTGCCTTGACTGTATTTGTTAGCTCAATCGTAATATTACCCGAAACCGGCGAAGATGGAGTAAACGTATAATCCGTAGCGTTCAATACCAGCGTAGTTATTTCACCAATTTGAGTACCACCGACTTTTACCGTCAATTTACCATCACCACCACTGGCAACAGAGGCGTTAATGACAATTTTAGCTATTTTTCCGGAATAAGCTGTTGTTGAAAGCGTATAAGTCCCATTTACAGGATTTTTACTGGATCCAAACTGAACACCCTTTCCATTATTCTGATCCCAGCCAATATAACCTACAGCAGATGAAGTCCACTCCATTGCAGGCTCACCTTTGGTTACAGTTCCGCCAGCAGTAGTCATATCACCCGACGCCAAAGTCCAAAGATAAGCAGGTCCCTCATCACCGCTCGCAGGCGCAGCCTGCTTCAGAGCAACCGTTGCAACCGTCGCACCGGCAACTTTGGCAACCAGATTGGCCGTATAGGCTGTCTTATCCGTGTTGTCGCCTTTCGCGCTTACGACGATGGTGTTATCAGTCTTGGCGCCGAGCGAGAACTTGTCGGCATTCGTACCCTCGATTGCGAACGTTACAGCCGAAGCCGTCGTGTTGGTAACCGTATAGTTGAGCGTTTGAGCCACGGGAGAGGTTGCAGCGAACTGCTGGGGAGCGGAGATTTCAACAATCGGCGTCGAAGAATCGACCGTCACCGACGTAGCCATCGTCTGGAGATAGTTGGCCGTACCGCCCAGCAGCCAGCCTTCGACAGTCACCGGTTTGTCCTTAAACGACGCCCACTCCGATTTGCCATAGGCAACAGAGCCTTTCGTGGTCGTACCGGCGATAACGACATTGTAATAGTTGCCGCTGACAGTAAACTCACCGTTGTATTTCACATACTTGTACACAGCCTTATTTTCCAAGGCCGTTGCGATATAGGCCGTGACAGCCGTGCCGTCCATTACCTCGGGAGCAGGCGTGTTATAGCTGCTCGTACCGGTCTTGGCGACCGAAAGACCCTCCTTGCCGAACTGAATGACGCCATTCCGCAATTCGGTCGTTCCCTTAACGGTAACGGCATCGTTAACAGCTACCGCAGGAGTCTCGCCAAGGAACGCCAGCATGACACCCGACGCATCGCCGATCAGGATACCCTGCGTGTGCATGGCTACGACCGTAGCGGCGACCTCGTAGTTCTTGCCGGCTCCGGCTGCGATAGCCTCGGCAACCGTACCCTTCGTATAATCCACCGAAGGAACGACGAGTTCCGGACCGTTACCGCCCTCGTAAAGTTTGAAGTCATCGAGACGCAGACCCTGGTGGCCGTCAACATTGCTTCCGGTAAAGGGATAATTGCTGAAACGTACCGAAATCTTGTCCGTCGAAGCGGATGCCGGCAGTTTGAACTCGGCCGTGCAGATAGACCAGTTGCCCGTACCGACTTTTTTAGCCGTAAATGCAACGGGCGAATAGGTCGTGCCGCCATCGGTACTTACAGCGAGTTTCATCGTCGAAGCGTTGATTTCCGCAGGAACCGGAGCATTGCCGACGTATTTTTCCTGATCCAATGCAGTGAACGTAAACGTGAAATTGCTGTTAGTCCCGATATTGATATTCTCAATCTCGAATACGGACGAAGCTTTGCCGAGATAGACATAGGGAGCGCCCGTAACCTCGGTCTTCTCGTCGTCGGAAGGCTGATAAGCCGCACCGCTGTTACGAACCGAAGCGTCGGTGCCGGCATAGGCGACGGCCTTCTGATCGAGCGAACCGCCGCGGGTCCAACCTTCGAACTTGTCCACATAAGGCCAGTAGCCATCGACTTTCTCGACCTTCGTGCCGCAGTTCTCGCTGTAAAGAGCGTTACCCGTCGGAACATCGCTGTCGCTCTGTACGACCGTGATCGTAGCCTCGTCCGTAAGCGGGAAGCCCTCGACCATGGAGCTGGCGGTCAGAACAAGGATTGCGCTGCGCTCTGCCGAAGCCTGACCCAGCGTGAAGGTAAGCTGCGTCGTACCGGTCTTGCCCGACATCGCGCTGGGAGTAACCCACTGCGAATCCCCGGAGTTCTTGAATGTCAGGGTCCAGTCGCCTTTCGAAACGACCTCGACCGTCTGTTCGAGCTTGCCGCCCTCGAGTTTCCCGGCGACAGTCACCGACTCGCCGCCGTTCACGGTAATTTCGGGCATGCCCGAATAACCGCCCTCTTCGTCATCGTCCGAACATGCGCTAAAAGCCGTCACGGCCAGCGCTGCACAGAACAATGTCTTCCAAAAATTTACTACTTTCATAGAGTTGAGTGTTAGTTAAAAAATGTATTGTTTGTAGCCAAAATTCTTTAAATTCATTACATAATGACAATATTATGCCTCAAAGTTAAAATTATTTTCCGGACCTGCAAAGGTTTGTAACATTCTTTTAATAATCAGATCGGTCCGAATTGCAACCCTTTTCCGTCTGAACAGCAGTTCGCCGACGGGGACAGAAGACCCGGAACATGCGCTCGGGCATACTCCGGGTCAGCAGTATCCGCTCGATCAGCGTATTCTGTCGGCTGCGCGCACCAGCAGTTCGTCGCGGAAAATCGCACGGGCCGCCAAATAGGCAAACAGCAGGCAGACCAGAGGCAGCACAATGGCGGGCTTGAAGCCCTGCGTATGGAACGTCAGGTCGGAGAAGACCCGCCAGCTCAAAAAGTAATAGACGCCTTCCATCACCAGCGAGCCTAACAGCAACACCATTTCCACCACACAGAGGCGTATTTGCAGCAAACGGCGACGGAACAGGAAAATCGTCACCAGCGGCAGCGCGCAGGCCAGCGCCAGCAGGATGCCCATATAGACGGTGGACTGGACAAGCTCCCCTTCGGCGGTTTTCAACCCGAAGGCGTAAAGCCCGAACTCGCCGGCGTCACCCGCAAACCACGCCAGCCCCGAAAAGAGCGTCACGGCCATAAGCGCCGCAATGATCAGCAAATAAAGCGTTTGGATTCGTTGTATCATCATTTACAAAGTTTTGTCGATCAGGTATTTGTTCCGCTCGGAAGACCCTCTGTTGATCAGCTCGCCCAAAAATCCGGCCAAAAACAGCTGAACACCGAGAATTACGGCCAAAATCGCCAGATAAAACAGCGGCTGGTCCGTAACCGCCCGCAGGGGCAGGGCGTGGCTCTGCTTCCAAAGCTTCTCGGCGATGATCCACACCGTCGTGCCGCCGCCCATGAGGAACATCAGCGTTCCGAGGCTGCCGAAGAAGTACATCGGCGAACGCCCGAAATGCGTCATAAACAGCACCGTGATCAGGTCCAGATACCCTTTCACCGTGCGTTCGAGGCCGAATTTCGAACTGCCGTACTTGCGGGCGCGATGGTCGACGACCTTCTCGCCGATGCGGCCGAACCCGGCCTGCTTGGCCAGGAACGGAATGAAGCGGTGCATCTCGCCGTAGACCTCGATGGCCTTCACCACCTTGCGGCGGTAGGCTTTCAGCCCGCAGTTGAAATCGTGGAGCCGGATGCCCGACGCGGCCCGGGCCGTCCAGTTGAAGAATTTGCTGGGCCAGCGTTTGCCGATCGGGTCGTGGCGTTTCTTTTTCCACCCCGAGACCAGATCGTAGCCCTCTTCGAGGATCATGCGGCGCAACTCGGGGATTTCGTCGGGCGAATCCTGCAAGTCGGCGTCCATCGTAATGACGACCTCGCCTTCCGCAGCCGCGAATCCGCAGTAGAGGGCCGCGGACTTGCCGTAGTTGCGCGCGAAACCGATGCCCCGGATGGCCGGATACTGCGTCTTGAGCCGTTCGACCTCCTCCCACGAGCCGTCCGACGAACCGTCGTCGATCAGAATAAGCTCGTACGAAAACCCGTTTTCGCGCATCACGCGGTCGATCCATGCCGCCAGTTCGGGCAGGGACTCCGCCTCGTTGTAGAGCGGCACGACGACCGATATATTCAGTTTATCCATCCTTATTGGTTAGTGCCTTCCGAGAAAACGTCGGGATCACGCTTGGTGAAGGCAGCAATAAACAGACCGAAAAAGCCGCCCTTGATAGCCGAGGCGAGCATTCCGCTGAAGAGCTGCACCAGCGGCGAACGCATCAGTTTCATCATCATCTCGATCTGGTCGCCCGTGTAGAACCCGGTGTTCTCCAGCATGGCGATCGACGGACCGATCATCGCCTCGTATCTGGCCGCAAAGAGCCAGTTGGAGGCGACGCCCATGAAGGCTCCCTCGATAAACCCGGCGCAGAGCATCACGCTGACCATGAAACCCAGACACTGCCCGTAGCCGTATCCCCTGGCTCCGAAGCGTTCCGCGCGGCGTTTGGTGAGATACCCCAGCAGCAGGACGAAAATGACGAGCGACAGCAGGGACAGCAGCGTGTTCTGCACGTAAAAGCCCAGCACGTCGAAAAGGATCGCGACCAGAGCCATGATCACGCCGTATTTCGCGGCTTCGTTCCAGAAATTCTTCTTCTCCATTTTTCTATTTTGTTTTTAACACTCCGAGGCGCCAGCCTTGCCGCGCGGCGGCATCAGCCCCCTCTTCATTGCAGTTCACCCTTGCCTTCGCGCAGGATCTCCGGCCCGTCGCCCGTCAGGTCCACGACCGTCGTGGGGACGTTGTCGCCCGTGCCACCGTCGATGACCAGCGCCACCTCGCGGCCGTAGCGTTCGTGGATCAGTTCGGGATCGGTCGTATACTCCACCACCTGGTCGTCGTCCTTGACCGACGTGGTGATCATCGGACACCCCAGCGCCCCGACCACGGCCCGCGCGACGGGGCTGGCCGGAATGCGGACGCCGATCGTGCGGCGCCGTTCGAGCGCCTTGTCCGGAATGCGCGCCGAAGCC
>ERZ780207.2937-NODE-2937-length-11502-cov-3.528785_pt1 | contig 11502 bp, 10 predicted proteins | sample MGYA00510977_ERZ780207 | MGnify/ENA primary metagenome ERZ780207 (study PRJEB29588, sample SAMEA2151383) | human gut metagenome | biome: human gut; feature: human-associated habitat; material: faeces | place: Denmark | collected 2008/2010 ... | reverse complement strand
GACGGTATAAAAGATAATTCTCTGATTTTTAATACGGGTTTTTGAGTATTGCTATTTGTATAACCTACTGTTGTCCCTTGTGAAAAATTGAATGTATTATAATATGTCGTTGTAGGACCGCCAGGGGACGTCATTTGACTAGAATCATTCGTCCAATATTCTCCGGATATTTGTAACCCATCATAATTTGAAATTATTTCATTAAGGAACGATAATTGACCATGAATTAATTTTGCATCATCTAATGATAGACCATTGCTATCCCAAATTCCTATTGGTTGTTGCGATAATTCGATAGCAAACGATTGATAGCCGTTATCATTCGATTTGTATATTATTGAATTTTTCCAAATGTCACCTATTTGAAACTGTATAATATTTTCACCGTCAACAAATAGACAATCATTGTCTTTGGTATAGATCGTTGGTATTTGTTGTTCATAAATGTATCGAGTATTGCAATCTTTACAATTGAGGTCGTTTAAATTTTCATTAAACTTAATATCAATTGTTGTGATTGGATTATTACTGCAATTCAAAGAAACAAGATTTGGGAAATTCTTGATTTCTGCAATTGATGAGATTTCCAAACCTCTGCAATCGATGGACGTTATTTCATTTGCTTCTGATTGACTGATAGAACCATCCCCGTCTTTGTCAAAATTATCAAGGAGGTATTTTTTAAATTTTGAATCTTGGAAAGAGATCAAACTTTTATCTACCATTACCATAAACGAGAACAAGATAAAACTCTTGGAGTCTGTCCCCATTGCAGTAATTGCAATTTTCCCACTCTCTTCTGCAAAAGTATTCTCTTGGGAAGGTGCAATAACAGTCATTATATCACCAAGAACAGAAACTTTCCATCCGTCAGGTTTCGAGATTGAAATTTTGGCAATATTGTTCTGTGCGATATCAAACGTTCTTGTTTCCCCGTATTCGAATGATTGTTCTACCGAAACTCCTATTACCGTGAAAGATACACTTTTGGATAAGGGAATGGATACCGTTTTTCCATCGGTGAATGTAAAATACACGAAATTATCGTCATAACGGACATTGTTGAAGAAAGAACTACCGTCAACCCCATCTTTACCGTCTGTTCCATCCTGTCCGATTGCTTTTACATCTTCTCCGTTTGCATCTTTCAGTCTTTGAACACCATTCCCCATGTCGATTGTCCAATATCCTTCGGAATCGATACCTAAAATCGGAGTAATACCATCTTTGCCGTTTTCTCCGTCAGAACCATCCTTACCATCGGTTCCATTCAAGGATTCCAGCCATTCTTCGATGGTTCCGGAATATCCTTTCTCGACTGCCAGTTCGTATGCAGATTTGCCATTCGATCCTTTCAATGATTCCAACCACTTGTCCAATGTCCCCTCATATCCTTTTTCAACAGCAAGTTCATATGCAGATTTGCCGTTCGACCCATTGGTTCCATTCAAGGACAACAGCCATTCTCCCAATGTTCCTGTATATCCTTTCTCTACTGCAAGTTCATATGCAGATTTCCCATCGGAACCATTCTGACCATCTGAACCTTTCAATAATTCCAACCACTCTTCCAATGTCCCCTTATAACCTTTTTCAACTGCAAGATCATATGCAGTTTTACCATCTACTCCGGAAACTTTCAGTTTGTTTCCATCGTTATCCAACAACCAAGTCTTGTTTCCATTGGTTGTGATTGTCCAATAATAGATACCTTCGTAGATGTCAATACCGATAATAGGGGAATCTTTGCCATCGATTCCATCCTTGCCATGTTTAATGGTAATGGTATTCCCTTTTGCAAAAGTGATTGTATATCCACTCTTGTCTGCAAGTTCTTCTATTTTGACAATGTAATCCCTTGCATTGATTGCATCGACAATACTCTGAATCGAACCGATGTCCGAGTTCATGGTTTGTACCGTTTTCTCCAAGGATGCAATCCGATCTTTCAGATCATTGACATTTTGCCACAGTTTACTGTCGTCATACTCATCACTGCAACTTGCAAACAGCAATGTAGCAATACACAATACCGATAGAATTTTTTTCATAGCAACTATTGTTTGAATTGGTTGAACATTCAAATTGTAGTTACCATTCAACTCCCAAATGGTGGATTCAATCAAAAAAGAAAGTGTGGAGTTATTTGTTTATCTGACAGGAGGTTCTGACAAAACCCGAATACAAATAAACAATACCCCACACCTGAATAGTATATATCCGAACGATACATAGCTATACAAGTGATGAGTGCCATTGTTATCCTTGTATTCTTGAAAACTGTCAGATTTCCTGTCAAGGATAAAAGCAAAACACTTTCATCAATAATATGTTGTTCCCACGGGAACACCACAAAGGTATAAAAATGTTTGCTAATATCAATACACTCAACGGGGTATTGCCGAACAAATTTAACCCGAATATTCCAAAAAATCACTATTTTACTTTCAGTATCTTCTCTGTATGTTTCCGGTTTTTCGTTCGATAAATACAAAAAACGAATCTACCTATGGATTTTCCTACTTACAAAGTCACCGAACGAACTTATCGATACGGAGTTCGTATCCCCGATTCCAATTTCTTCGATTATCTGGTCAGTACCTATGATCTCATCGTCGATAAAGATGGCAAAATCTCCCCCTACGACACCTTACGAATTACGAAGATAGATTGTTCCCACCGAGGGATCGAGTCGTTTGCAGGGATCGAATCGTTCCCGAATCTGACCTATTTGAATTGCGGATGGAATCCCGTCAAAAAACTCGAATTACGGAATCACTATAAACTGAATTATTTGTTTTGTCCCGGATGTGAATTGTCCCACCTCGATGTCATGTTGTGTCATTTCCTTACGGTTCTGAATTGCAGGTTCAATCGTCTCCGAACTTTGAATCTCGACTATTGTTATTCCCTACGATTTTTGTCGTGTTGCAACAATTTACTTAAAACACTCGATGTCACACCTTGTTCCGACTCGATACGGGTCAACTGTAACGACAATCCCGGTCTTTTTGAGATAATACACCAGGTTCAACAAAGATCAATATAGGACAGGGATGCTATTGACTGCTTCTCGTTTCGTTTTGTCAACGACCTTTGCATATTGCATGGTGGTTCCGATATCGGTATGTCCCAAGATTTCCTTGACCGTGTAGATGTCCACACCGGAGTTTAACAACAGGGTTGCGCAAGTATGTCTAGCGAGGTGGAACAGAACCCACAAAGCAGCCGTCGGCAAACAAGTGACGATAAAACGTAACACGTTTGAAATGAGCGGTTTTTCATTGTTCTGCCAAATGTCGGAGACGCAACGGAGTGCGGAATATTGAGCCATTTCAGTTACCAAGCCGTTAGCCGTCAGTTACCGAAGCAGGGACAGGTAACGCACGGAAAATGAAATTGTTGCAAGTCCGTGCCGATTGCGCTGATACGCACCGTTCTGCAAATCAATGGACGCTTACTCGTAAGTTAATTTTGTGACAAAATCAGTAAGCGTATGAAAGTTGAAAAATTCAAGGTGCTGCTCTACCTGAAAAAGAGCGGAACGGACAAGTCGGGCAAAGCCCCGATAATGGGAAGGATAACGGTGAACCGTACGATGGCGCAGTTCGGATGCAAGTTGTCGTGCAAGCCGGAGTTGTGGAACGCGAGGGAAAGCCGTCTGGACGGCAAGAGTCGCGAGGCGGTGGAAACCAATGCGAAACTGGACAAGCTGCTGCTTGCAGTCAATGCGGCATTTGATACGTTGGTGGAGCGTGGGCAGGACTTTGACGCAACGGCGGTCAAGGACTTGTTTCAGGGAAGCATGGACACGCAGATGACGTTGCTGAGAATGACCGACCGTATCTGCGAGGACTTGAAGTCGCGTATCGGCATCGACCGTGCCAAAGGAACCTATCCCGGCTATTACTACATGAGAAGGAGATTGGGCGAGTTCATCGAGTGGCAGTTCAAGACGAAGGACATCGCTTTCGGGCAGCTTTCCGAACAGTTCATACACGATTACCAGAATTATGTCATGGATGTGAAAGGCTTGGCGGTGGACACCGTGCGCCACTATCTCGCTATCTTGAAAAAGGTATGCCGCATCGCCTACAAGGAGGGGTATGCCGAAAGATGTCATTTCGCCAATTTCACCTTACCGCAAAAGACAGAGCGTACACCGAGGGCGTTGAACCGTGAGGACTTCGAGAAGATACGCGATGTGGAGATACCCGCATGGCGCACCACGCACATCCTTGTGCGTGACCTCTTCCTGTTTGCCTGTTATACGGGAACCGCCTATGCGGATGCGGTGAGCGTCACAAGGGACAATCTGTACACCGATGACGAGGGATGCCTTTGGCTGAAATACCGCCGCCAGAAGAACGAGCTTCGGGCGAGCGTGAAACTGCTGCCGGAAGCACTCGCCCTGATTGAGAAGTACCATGACGAAAACCGCCCGACGCTGTTCCCGATGATATACCATCCGAACCTCCGTCGGCACATGAAATCACTTGCCGTCCTTGCAGGGGTGAGCAGCACCTTGTGCTACCATCAGGCACGCCACTCCTTCGCCTCGCTGATTACGCTGGAAGCCGGAGTGCCGATTGAAACCATCAGCCGGATGCTTGGTCACTCCGATATAACCACGACCCAGGTCTATGCCCGTGTCACTCCGAAAAAGCTGTTTGAAGACATGGACAGATACATCGAGGCGACCAAAGACTTGAAACTTATCCTTTAATCCTAAAACATTACATCTATGCGCAGTACATTTTCCATATTACCGTACATCAACCGTAACAAGGTGAAGGCTGACGGCACGACCGCCGTCCTCTGCCGCATCACCATAGACGGCAAGAGTTCCACGATGGCGACGGGCATCTATTGCAGACCGGAGGACTGGAACAGCAGCAAGGGAACCATCCGCACCGTCCGCGAGAACAACCGCTTGCAGGAGTTCAAGAAGTCCGTTGAACTTGCTTATGAGGATTCGTTGAAGAAACAGAACGTGGTGAGCGCAGAGATACTGAAGAACACGTTGGCAAGGAAAGCCGTCATCCCCACCAAGCTGTTGCAGATGGGCGAAAGGGAGCGTGAACGGCTGCTTGCCCGTTCAAAGGAGATAAACTCCACGTCCACCTACCGCCATTCGGGATATTACCAGAAATACCTGAAAGACTATCTCACATCGTTGGGCAAGGAGGACATCGAGTTCAGCGATATCACGGAAGATTTCGGCAGTTCCTACAAGGCTTTCATGAAGCGCAACAAGAATTTCAGCGCACAGCAAATCAACAAGTGCCTGTGCTGGCTGAGCAAGCTGGTGTACCTCGCCGTGGACTACGAGATACTCCGTGCCAACCCGTTGGAGGACATGGAATACGAGAAGAAGCCCGCGCCGAAGCACAGGCACATCAGCCGTGCGGAGCTGAAAGCCATCCTTGAAACGCCCATGCTCGACCCGTTGCAGGAACTTGGGCGCAGGGCATTTTTGTTTTCAACGTTCACGGGGTTGGCATATGTGGACATCATGCTGCTCCATCCGCACCATATCGGCACGACGGCGGACGGCAGGCGTTACATCCGCATCAACCGCAAGAAAACCAACGTGGAGGCGTTCATTCCCCTGCATCCGATAGCGGAGCAGATACTCGACCTCTACAACACGACAGACGACACGAAGCCCGTGTTTCCGCTTCCGAGCCGTGACGAGATGTGGTTCGAGATACACGAGTTGGGCGTGGCGATAGGACGGAAAGAAAACTTGTCCTACCATCAAAGCCGCCATTCGTTCGGAACTTTCTTGATTTCTGAGGGCATACCCATTGAGAGCATCGCCAAGATGATGGGGCACTCAGGTATAAAGACCACCCAGCGGTACGCGGAGGTGACTGACAAGAAGATTTCAAAGGACATAGACAACCTGATGGCGGTCAGAATGATGTACGGAACGGGCAAATGGTACAAAAGACAAGAACTGCCAAAAGAAACAAACATTGATAATGAATAATGACTATGGAACGGGGAATAATCACAATCACAGAAAACGGGTTGGTCGCCATACCGACCGCTCCCGTCTGGATGACGCAGCAGGAGATGTCCGATGCGTTCAACGTGTTCGGCTGCGACATCCGCAAGGCTATACACTCTATCTACAAAAACATGGAATTGTTGGAAAGCGAAACGAAGCGGTACATCAAACAGGACAACGGGATAAACTACGATGTTTACAGTCTTGAAATGGTGATAGCCGTTTCCTTCAAGTTGAGAAGTAGGGAGAGCGTGGCTTTCCGGCGGTTCATCATGGGGAAACTATATGCCGCCAATCGGAAAGAACCGTTATATTTGTTCTTTTCGCCAGCGGCATATATACGAAAAGCCCCAAGTTGTTGATACGAAGGATATACGACCAGACAAGGTAAGGAATACGACCTGATGCCGTCTGGTCGTATTCCCTTTGTTCAAATTATGGATGCCGTCTGAACGCTTCCCTATAATTGGCGGCAAGCATACTTTCGATGTCCGATTCCTTGTATAGAATCTTGCCGCCCAACTGGTAATAGGCGATTATGCCGTTGTTGCGGTAGTCCTGCAAGGTGCGTCGGCTCACTTTCAGCCGTGCAGACACCTCCCTGTCCGTCAGGAAGCGTTCACCGCCTAATGTCGGACGGCTGTTTGCCATGAAGTTCTCGATGCCGTCCAACAGACGGTCAAGGCTGTCGCCGAACTCAGCGATAAGCGCATGGTTCTTGGTAATCATTTCACTCATTGTTACATTGGATTTAGTGGTACAATAATAATCAAACGGCTTTGTCTGCCAGCTTACGTTCAACGGGCTTGACAATGCGCGACACATCCTCCGGTCGGTAAAACACCTTGTGGTTTATCTGCGAATAGGCCAGCGTGCCGTTATCACGCAGCGTCTGTAAGGTGCGCGGACTGATGTTCAACTGTCGGCAGACCTCTTGGTTGTCCATCCAGCGGTTTAATGACTTGCCGCCTTGTTTGGCAAGGAGTTCGTTCACACGGTCGGAGAAGCGGCTGAACTTCGCCGCCATTTCCTCAAACGCCTCTTTCTGAAAAATCAATACTTCCATTGTCGATACTGTTTTTAATGTTGATACTCGGTTTTGGACGCAAAGTAAATGGGCATTACGCATCAAACGATGGGTTGGCACAATCGTGGCAGCTTGTGGCAGGGAGTGGCGTTATCCGCCGACCCCGTGACGGCTGTTCCAAGCGTCCGTGATGCAAAGGAAAGCGAAGTCCGGCACAATCCAACCGCTTCGCACCTGCGTGGCAGCATTTGGCATCGGTGTGGTAGCCTGTGGCGTTCATCAGGTTCAAATAAGCCTGCTAATAAACCTGAGCTTGATGTAGAATGAAGTAAGACTTTATTTTATGGAATAGGATTGATTTGAAGAAACATAAAAGCCAACCCATCAAGGAGAAGTTTTGATGGGGAGCAGGTTTGTGTTTCGGGCATACCGAAACGGTTCGCTCCCCATGTTTTGGAAGACGCAAAATCCCTAAAAATAGGTATTGCACGACAATTTCAAGCCTTATACCTTTGCAAAAAATTAAAAACAGACATTGTTCATTATAAATGCAAGTGCTGAAAGAGGACATACGGGGTCGGATATTGACGATTGCCAGGCAGCAATTCGAGAAGAAAGGCTATTCCAAAACTTCAATGCGCGAAATAGCGGAATTGTCGAGTGTTGGTGTTGGGAATATCTATAACTACTTCACAAGCAAAGATGAATTATTCTGTGAAGTGGTCCGTCCTGTTTTGTGCGCTTTGGAAGCCATGCTGCAAGAACACCACGGCATACGGGGCGAAGATATTATGATGATGCGGTCGGAAAAATACCTGAAATCCTGCATTGACGAATATGTTTCGCTTATAGACAAACACCGTTCGCTAATGGAAATACTGTTGTTCCGTGCGCAAGGTTCTTCATTGGAACGCTTCCGTGAGAATTATACCTACCGTTCCACGGAATTGGTTAAGGCGTGGTTCGCGTCCATGCAGCGGAAACATCCCGAAATCAATACGGCTGTGTCCGATTTTATCATTCATTTGCATACGGTATGGATGTTCACGATGTTCGAGGAGCTATTGATGCATTCCGTACCCCGGCAAGAGATGGAGGCTATTTTGCACGATTATATTCTGTTTGAAATCCAAGGTTGGAGGGCTATTATCAAGATATGAGATACAGACAACGTACATACGAACATTCAACCGCATCAGAACGGTTGGTAAGGAGGAAATCTTCACGGAGGTTTCCTCCTTTTTTTATGAACAATTCTGAATATCGTTCACTATTAAACACTCCAAAAATATGAGACAGAAATACGAGTTTAAGAGTATTGTAGCGGAAACATTGCTTATTCCGCTATACATGAGAGCCAAAGAAAGTCGCCGGAATAATCCCATTCTATATGACAAGGCTGCGGAATGGCTGGCGGATAGTTTGGAATACGATTATTCCCAGTTCGACGGGGCAAAGTTGAGCGAAGTGGGATGCGTGGTGCGTGGATGGTATTTTGACTGCGCTGTGCGCCGATTTATTAAAGCACATTCGCATCCGGTCGTGGTCAATGTGGGATGTGGACTGGATACCCGTTTCCAGCGTATCGGAAGTCAGAAAGCAGTCTTTTATGATTTGGATTTGCCTGAGGTCATTGCTCTACGCCGGGAATTGATACCCGAACAGCCGGACAATGTCTATATTGAAGCGTCTTTGTTGGAGACCGACTGGATGGATGACTTGCGTCGGAAGCATCCCGATGCAGAATTTATCTTCATCGTGGAGGGGGTACTGATGTACTTCTACGAGAAGCAAGTAAAATCCTTCCTGCATCACGTGGCAAGCCGTTTCGGGGGAGGTGAATTGTGGTTTGACGTGTGCGGCACGATAATGAGCCGACATGGTGTGAAGCCCGATTCGCTCCGCAAGCACGAGGCTCAAATCCGTTCCGGCATAAGCAACGGGCATGTGGTGGAACAATGGGAACCGTCTTTAAAGCTCATTGAACAGGCTAACTACATGAAGTTCTTCCGTTCACGCTGGGGATTTTTCTTCGGACAGATATTGGGGCGCATCCCTTGGCTTTGCTACAAATTCAGTTCATTGCTCGGATATAAAATCACATCAAAATAGCGTAATAACAATGGAAAAGTCAAAAAAGAAAAAAGGTTTGTCCCGTCTGTTCGAGATAGCGGGACAAAGGAAAGGTCTGCTTATATTAGCAGGTCTGCTGTCGGCTGGCAGCGCGGTGTGTATGCTTGTGCCTTATTGGGCAGTTTATGAAATTTTGAAAGAGTTGCTGTCGAATGGCTCCAATCTTTCCGCTTTGGACGGAACGTACATGATGCGTTGGGGATGGATTGCATTTGGAGGGCTTGTTGGCGGATTGATATTGCTCTATGCCGCCCTGATGTCCTCACATGTGGCTGCATTCCGTATCTTGTATGGGTTGCGTGTCCGTCTGTCTGAACATATCGGCAAACTGCCTTTGGGATATTTGAACAATACCTCTACGGGAGCCATCAAGAAAACAATGGACCAGAATATCGAGAAAATAGAGGGCTTCATCGCCCATACCATTCCGGATTTGGTCAATGTAGTGGCTACGGTGGCGGTCATGCTGGTCATCTTTTTCTCATTGGATGTATGGCTGACGGTGGTCTGCCTGGCGGTCGTGGTGCTCAGCCTTTTCCTCCAATTCTCCAACTTCATGGGTAAAAGGGCAAGAGAGTTCATGTCCATCTATTACGATGCGCAGGAAAAGATGAGCGCGTCCGCCGTGCAGTATGTACGGGGAATGCCCGTAGTCAAGATTTTCGGGCAGAGCGTCCGTTCGTTCCGTCAGTTCAATGCCGAGATTCAGGCATACAAGACATTCGCCTTGAAATGTTGTGACACATATCAGAACGGTATGATAGCATTTACCGTCTTGCTTAATTCGATGGTTACGTTTATTCTTCCTATGGGTATTCTGCTGTTGCAAGCCAGTCCGCAATCACTCTCATTGGCTGTGGTGTGGCTGTTTTTTATCATCATGGGACCGGGTATGGCTTCGCCCGTTTACAAACTGACTTTTTTAGGAGGGAATACGCGCGACATCAACGAAGGAGTAAACCGCATTGACCGCATACTGGAAAAGAAACCTGTGCCGGAGCCGGGACATCCGCAAGTGCCTGCTGCTTACGATGTAGAGTTCCGTCATGTATCATTCTTCTACGAAAACACGGAACAGGGAACACGAACGGAAGCCTTGCGTGATGTCAGCTTCAAAGCTCCACAAGGAAAGATAACCGCCCTTGTCGGTCCTTCAGGAAGCGGAAAATCAACGGTTGCCAACCTAATACCCCGGTTCTGGGATGTGGAGCAAGGGGAAATTTGTATAGGAGGTATTGACATTCGTCAGATAGATACGGCAAAACTGATGGACATGGTTTCATTTGTATTTCAAGACACTTTCCTTTTTTACGACACATTATATGAGAACATTGCCGTAGGCTCTCCTGATGCCACGAAAGAAAAGGTGATAGCCGCTGCGAAAGCTGCCCAATGCCACGATTTCATAGAGCGTTTGCCGCAAGGCTACGAAACAAGGATAGGCGATAAAGGTGTATTCCTGTCCGGCGGTGAAGCCCAACGGATATGTGTGGCTCGTGCCATATTGAAGAATGCTCCGATACTGGTGTTGGACGAAGCCACTGCCTTCGCTGACCCTGAAAACGAGCATAAAATGCAGATGGCTTTGCAGTCGCTGATAAAGGACAAGACGGTCATTGTGATTGCCCATCGCCTTTCTTCCATCATTTCTGCGCATCAGATTGTCGTCATGAAAGAAGGAAGCATTGTGCAATGCGGAAAGCATGAACAGCTGTCCGTGACGGAGGGTGTATATAAAAATATGTGGGATGCCTATACGAGCGCATTCCATTGGACATTGAACAAAAACTAAAAGCAATATGAGAAAGAAGAATTTCTTAAACAAGGTCTTGCAAAACACAAGTTGTCCGCAAGGATTTTGGGGACGGATGATTTTGCGAGGAATGAATTGTTTTCATGCATCTTTAGCTAATCGTGGCATGAAGCAAGTGGAATGGCAGCCGAATTGGAATGTACTTGATATAGGCTGTGGCGGTGGTGCGAATTTGAAACGTTTATTGAATTTATGTCCGAAAGGAAATATCTACGGCATAGACCTGTCAGAAGAAAGTGTTTCATTCGCCCAAAAGTACAACGAAAAAGACTTGAATAAAAGATGTTTCATACAACAAGGGAATGTTTGTTCATTACCTTATGAGGATGGATTCTTTAATGCTATCACGGCTTTTGAAACGGTCTATTTCTGGTCGCCTGTAAACATAGCGTTGTCTGAAGTGGCGCGTGTTCTCCGAGAAGGAGGTTGTTTCCTTATTAGTTTGGAAGCGAGCGACCCCGAACTTGGAAAAATGTGGACGGAACGGATAGACGGTATGGTTGTCTATACTCC
>ERZ780207.2933-NODE-2933-length-11511-cov-2.471281_pt1 | contig 11511 bp, 10 predicted proteins | sample MGYA00510977_ERZ780207 | MGnify/ENA primary metagenome ERZ780207 (study PRJEB29588, sample SAMEA2151383) | human gut metagenome | biome: human gut; feature: human-associated habitat; material: faeces | place: Denmark | collected 2008/2010 ... | reverse complement strand
CCAACATATTCTTCAAACCGAACGGGTTCGCTTTCACTTCGCCCGGCTCTTGAGTTCTGTTTTTGCTGTTCTTCGCGTAAATCACGAATGAACTGATGCTGTCTGTTTTTGCATCGAAGAACTTACGCCAGAATCCCTGGTCTGAAAAATCTTTCGGGTTCCCGGTGAAGAAATAAGGAGTTTCCGTTCCTCCACGGGCTGCATATTCCCATTCTACGCCAAATATTCTTCCAAACAGATGACTGATAGTATGACGCCCGCTCTTTTTCTTTCCGCTGCCCGTTCGTATTCCATAAACACCTCCGCGAAGGGTCTCCTGTACTGATCGGTTTCCTGCCTGTCTTGCCGGCTCCATCAGTGCAAGAAGTGTCACTCCGATACAAAGCAGACAACTATACAATACCGCCAGAGGATAGAAATGAAAACGTACCGGAACACGAAGCATCAGGCAGTCATTGATCCATCCCTGACAGCTTCGCAGGAGAGCAAATCCGATTGCTGTCCCCAAAACGGTACTAAGCAGCGTCAATAAAACTCCTTCCACCGCCAACATAAAGGAAAGCTGTCTCTTCGACATTCCAACACACCGAAGCACACCATACTCCTTCATCCGCTCCAGTACCGGCAGCATCATAGTATTTCGGATCACCAGCATTACAAAAGAAGCAAACAGAGCACCGATCATTGCCACAATAGCATTTCCGGCAGATCTTGCCATAGAATCCTCCTCTGTGCCCTGTCCCAGATGTGTTGCGATTTCTGAGTTAACCCTCACTGCATATCCGGTATCCTTCTCAATCTGCTTCGCACATCCGTTCAGATCTGAAGTGTCCTTTGCTCCCACATAAAGTTGATAATACAGCTCTTTTTTATCATTTCCATCGTCATCGGTATACTCGGAATACCCTTTCTTCAGATAAGTTTCCCGTACCTCCGGAAGTGCATCCAGCTTCTTTTTCATCCTGCGGTAATCCTCCGGCTTCCACTCATCCTCCCCATCAATCGAAGCTGCCCCGACCGGAAATCCATCCATCTCCATCTCGCATCCATGCTGTTCAATCATAACCGCCTCATATCCATAATTCATCACGGTAAAACCAACTGTAATACTGCAATAACACAGAATAACAGATATCGTGATGGCCAGAAGGGAATATATGGTTTCCAGAAGATGTTTTTTGCGGTATCGAAGCACCAGCATAAAATAATATCCCAACTGTTTCATCCTCTACACCTCCTCTTGATCCGGTGCAGTCTGACTCATCCCCTCTGTTTCATTTCGCACAATTTCAGAGGATAAGGCATGCTTTACCTTTGCATCCGAAATGATCACACCATCCGACAACGTGATCACACGGTCCGCCATAGATGCAATTCCAGGGTCATGAGTTACCACGATCAGCGTCAGCGAAAACTGTTCCACCGCATTCTTTAACAGGGACATCACCTCCAGTCCATTCTGATGATCCAGATTACCGGTAGGTTCATCTGCCAGAAGCAGACTGGGATGGTTTGCCAGTGCTCTGCCAATTGCCACACGCTGCTTTTGTCCCCCGGACAATTCCTCCGGCAAATGATATTTTCTTTCCTCCAGTCCCAAAATTTTCAAAAGCTTTGCCAGATGCAATCAGGACGTCCTGGAAACTGCGTATTCCCGGTCCATCTGTTTTCCGTCCAGTCGTACCGGAATCTGAATGTTTTCTTCTACATTCAAAACCGGCACCAGATTATATTCCTGAAAAACAAACCCAATTCTTCGACGCCGGAAAACTGCTTTCTGTTTTTCCTTCATTCCCAGAACATCTTCTCCCTCCAGTTTTACGGAACCATCCTGGGCATCATCCATAGTTCCCAGCAGATGAAGAAGGGTTGATTTCCCCGACCCGCTTGCCCCCGTCACTGCTACAAATTCTCCCCGTTCCACCGAAAAGCTTACATGATCCAGCGCCGTTAACTGATTTTCTTTTTTCCCATAAATTCTGGTAAGATTCTTTACTTCCAAAAAAGCCATATATCCTATCACCCTTTCTATCAGATATAATATATCTGTTACCATATAATTATCTTATCAGAACCTTCTTACATTCCCATGAATGGAATCTTACAGTTTTGTAAGATTCATTCATTATATTTTAAATCATAAAAACAGCCTCAAACCGCGTAAAGGTAGGTGGTTCTGTACTGCTGTAAGCCACCAGTGATCCCTTCTGCCTCTCAATAATTTCCTTTGCCAGGGATAAACCGATCCCCACCCCCTTATGCTCCTGATGCTGCTCTTTGCTTCCCTTTACCTGATAAAACCGGTTAAAGATCTTTGGCAGCTCTTCCATTGATATTCCCGGTCCCCGGTCCATAATTTCTTATTTTGAAAAAAGTGAGTTTTTGCAGCGACTCACCTCAAAAACTCACTTTTCATATACAATAACCTTAATATGTCCAACCATACTACATTACAATAAACAATCTGATCACTCGCCATCCCCATGAATGACCAGCCGCACTGTTTTTAATATAATACGAATGTCTTCTACCACAGACCATCTCATAATATAATCTGTGTCAAGTTCCACTATCTCTTCAAAATCGGTAATCTGATTACGCCCACTGACCTGCCATAATCCGGTAATTCCCGGCTTTGATGCAAGTCTTCCACGATGATGTACCTGATACTGCTCATATTCATCTACTGTCGGCGGTCTTGTCCCGACAATACTCATATCTCCCTTCAGTACATTAAAGAACTGTGGAAGCTCATCAATGGAATATTTGCGTATGAAGTGGCCAATTGGGATAATTCGCGGATCATCCTTCATTTTAAACATAAGACCATCCATCTCGTTTTGCTGCATCAGTTCTTTTTTTCGCTCCTCTGCATCCATATACATAGAGCGGAACTTATAGATTTCAAATGTTCTGCCGTTTTTACCGACACGCTTCTGTTTAAAATAAATCGGTCCCGGTGACTGGAAATAAATGAACGGCCCGATAAACACACTTACCAGAACAGTGAGCAGACTTCCCACCAGTCCTCCGGCTATATCAAGCAGCCGTTTCATCATAATCTGGCGGGCACTTGCCAGGCGAAGTCCCGTTGTCAGAACCGTATAATTGCCAAGACGCTCCACAGTTCTGTTGGGAATATCATCCGGCACGCGTACCAGGTTGATATGTACTGTCACTCCGGCACGGATCAACTCGTTGTTTAACCTGCGGCTTTTTTTACTGTCAAGCTGCAGATTCAAAAATACACTGTCCACAACATGCTCCATCAGATAGTCCCGTACACCGTTATAATTTGATACAACCGGTACACCGGCAATCTCCTCCGTGGCTGCCGCTTCTTTTACGGCAGGATTCAACTCACTCTCTTGCAGGGTGTTTTCTTCTTCATAAATATCATCCATAAGTACAACACCTACAACCTGATAATTACGATATTCATCCTGAGAAAGCTCCCTCACGCATTGTTCTGCGCCTTCCCGGTTTGTCAGGATCAGCATCTGTTCCACATCGGGATTGCTCGTCATTTTCTTACGAAGCGCATGCTTATGCAGGCAACGTGCCACATATGTTGCAATATTATGCAGCACGAAATAAATCAACAAAGACTCTCTGGAATAAATGCCTGTTTCCTGTACCAAAAACAAAAAGAACAAAGCCAGACCGTCCACAGTAACACAATGTGTCACCGTGTCCAGCATTTCCCGCAGATAACTTCGACGAACAATCGACTTATGACTGGACCGGATCAAAGAAACGCTGATATCCAGTACGACCAGAATACAAAGAAGTCTCCAGTAATATGTTGTAAAATCACTGCCAATACCATGTCTGAATATATAGCCAATATAAAATGTCACTATAATACAGAAAATATCTAAAACTGCAAAATCAATATGCTTTAACCAGCTTTTTTCTCTTCTAACGTACAATAATCTACCTCCCATGATCTTATACATTACTACGACTGCCGCAACATTTCTGTTACTATATCCTTTGAATCAAACCCTATCTTACGCTTTTATATACTAATTACTTGTCGCCATCATGACCATATGCGCCATAGTCTCCATACTCACCATATTTGCCGTAACCGTACTTGCCATACTTTCCATAGCCGTATTTACCATTGCCCATTGGCACCTTATTTAATACTGTGCCAAGGATCTTTACATCGCTCTTTGCAAGCTGGTTCTTTACATTCTGTACAAAACGATAGCTGACAGCATCCGCCTCAATAACAATGATCGCCCCATCGCATTCCTTTGCCACGATTGCACTGTCAATAACAGATCCTAACGGCGGTGTATCAATCAGCACATAATCATAATGTTCTCTACAATACTGCACCAGATCATGAAAATTCTGACTCTCCAAAAGCTCTGCCGGATTTGGTACAAACGGACCGGAAAAGATAATATCCATCCCCTCAATATCTGTTTTTAAACATACTTCATCCAATGTCTTTTGTCCAGACAAATAATGTGCCAGACCAGCCTCTACTCCACCAACCTTGTATCGGCCTGCCAGAACGGACTTTCTCATATCCGCATCAATCATCACAACACGCTTGCCACTATCCGCAAAGGAAACTGCCAGATTGAAGCTGACACTACTTTTTCCTTCATTCGGAGTACAACTGGTAAAATCAATTACCTGAACATCTGTGCCGCTGAACTGCACATTTGTCCGAAGCGACTTATACGCCTCGTTCACACGATAATCTAACTCTTTCCGACCCTCAAATAAAACTTTTGCCATTCTTCTCACCCATTTCCTTTCCTGGAACGATTTCCTAAGAGTAAACGATTCCATAATCCACCGGAATGGCCTTTACGCTTTCTTTTATCCTTCATCATCTGCTCCATGGCACCTTCCTCAATTGGGATCAAACCAAGAGTGTTCAGGCCAAGATATTTCTGTACATCATCCTCACTGCAGATGGTATCGTTCAGCAGATACAGAATAATAATGACTGCCGCACTGGCTACCAGCCCCAACAAACCTCCGATTGCTATGTTTTTCTTTGCATTTGGGCTGCTTGGGCTGTTTTCCAGATGACCATACTCTACAGTTGTCGGCTCATCTACATTCATAATAGATGCAATTCTGGACACAGAGACCTGACTGACCTCATCTACGATCTCCTTTGCCATATACGGATCATCTGCCGTCACTGTAATATCCAGAATACGGGTATCGGACTGGTTATTTAATGCAACCATCTCTTTTAATGACTCGTATTCCATATCAAGTCTCAGATTGTCGATTACCGTTTCCAACACCGGACGGCTCTGTATCAGAACCATATAATCCTGTGTCAACTGGGATCCTGCCTGCAGATCTGATAACGATGTCAGTGCAGATGTCTGACCTACAATATAAAGCTTTGATGTGGACTGATACTTTGGTGTCACCAGAAACAAAGTTCCAATTCCTGCTACCGCAGCCAGAATAATTCCAGTCATTAAAATACTGAACCATCTGGCACGTACCACTCCAAAAAGTTCCAATAAATCAATTTCGATTTCTTCGTCTTGCTGTTTTTCCATAGATTCCCTCTTATCTTTCTAATCTCCCGATTAATCAATATACTTATCATCCAGCATTGTTACAGGATATTTTACCAGAACCCTTTCCAGTCTGCGTTCTGCTTCCGGATTCTGTCCAAAATATCGGAGTGCATCTTTCATTAATGGTTTACGATGATCCGTTCCGTGACAGTCACTCCCCATAAACTGAATATATCCATCCAGTATCAGACGTCTGTGATATGCTGCCCGGCGCTGCAAAAAGCCTCCAACAATACTTTCCGTATTCATCTGAAAATAGCATCCCATCTTTGCCAGTTCCTCGATATGGTCATAATTCTTATATAACGCTTCATATCTTTCCATATGGGCAACGATAGGAATATACCCGGCCATAATATACTCATGAAGAGACTGATATAATACATGATACTTATCTGATGGCAAAAATTCCACCAAAATATACCGCGTCCCCGCCATGGTTAATGCTTGTCCGCTCTTCAGCTCTTCTATGATCCCCGGACCATTTAACAGTTCATTTCCCAAATCCACCGTAAAGGAAGGATCAATTTCTGCCGCCATCTGGCGAAGAAGCTTTAATTTATCCTGCAGCTCCTCTACCGGGTGATTCTTTCCATTTACAGAAAAATGCGGAGTTGCCACAATATGACGTACACCCTGATCGTATGCCATCTGAAGCATCTGCTTTGATTCTTCCGGACTTTTGGAACCGTCGTCTACTCCTGGTAAGATATGCGTATGAATGTCATAAAACCCGGTTTCCATCCTTTGTCCTCCTTACTCTGCATAAATAGTATGCAGATAACGTTTCCAGATCACAAGTGCGATTGCCACAAGAATGCCAAGACATCCCACATACATCAGCACATTGATGCTCCAGGCTGCGTACTTCTGCAAAAACTGCAGATAATATACCGGCGTTGCCATGATTTTACTGGTAATCTTCAATGCCCTTGCTGCTACAGCACCACCACTAATCAGACATGACGATACCAATATCGCAATACACATAACGCGTGCCGACTTATGCGGATAGCCATATAAACGACAAGTCAGAATGAATAATACCAGAAGCATAATAATACTGACTATCGTTGTCAGATAGAACCAGCCTGTAAATGACTGTCTGCTCTGATAGATCACTTTACCCAGATTAAACTGAAGCATATCTGTATAAGTCTCTTTTAACTCTTCGACCATCTTCTCATTGGTTGCTGCATCCTTTCCGATCACCTCTGTATTTAATGCATCATGAATGCCCTCTGTAGAAATCTGTGCATCTTCCTGACCGGCCAGCACTTTATTGATATACTGCTTTTCCTCGATATAAACACTGGAAAGTGAGAAAACCTCCGTTGCAATCTTTCCATCATATCCCGCATCTTCCAGCTGTTCCTGTGCCGTTTCACGGATCATCTGTGTCACCCCCAGGAAGTAATCACTTTCCATCATCTGACGCTGGATCGAATTGTTATTATATATACCAAAATATAATCCCAGTGCAAGCATCAAAAGAAATGCCCAGCCACTGGCACACACACCAACACCAATCGCAATTCCCCGGCGCAGGCCTCTCTTCTTTCTATGATGGCCTTTGACTTTGATCACATAGTATAAAACTGCTGCAATCGCTGCAACCGTTAAGCCCAATACAACCCAGAATATAATCTTCCATAAGGAAATATGTACGATCTGGCTGATAAAATTATCGCTTGCCTTCTGTACTTTAGTATCAGAGCTTTTCTGATCATCACTCTTATTATCTATGGAAAATTTTGTTCCGTTTCCGGAGATTGTCACCTCTCCATTTTTTGCATGGGACTTATCTGTCTTTTCAAAAGTAATAGAGCTGCCAAGATCCTGCTCTTTGTCCCAGGTATCGTCCACTCCTGCCGGAGTCTCCGTCACGATTGGAGTTGCCTGACTATCAAACTCATCCGTTTCCTGCTTTTTCTGATTCTTCTCTGCGCTGCCCGGCTTTCCTAAAATACTCTTCAACAATAGCTTATTGGCCTCTGAAGTTTTCTTGGAATGCTGTGGCTCTGCATCTTCACTGTCATTCGATGGTGTCCCGGAAATCAGATCACAATAGCCTTCCTCTACCAGTTCCTGATAGCTTCCATGAAACTGTGAAATATACCCCTGCGCCTGCGAAGCCGAGAGATCCACTTCATCCTCTGCCAGCTTAGCTTTTCCCTGAGCAATATAACTACTCTTAACCACATATGTGGCACCATTATAAGAAAATGACTGTGACACAGCAGATATCACACTCTGCTCATTGGCATTGATCTCTCCAGCCTGCACTGTCACTGCTGTAAGAGCAAATGCCGCTAATCCAATTATTAATCCAGTAATCTTATGCTTCATAACTTCCCTTTCCTATTGTGTATTTGTCTGAAATCCCACTTCTGTGCGTACATCACCTTTGACATAGATCACACCGCAATCTGCCCAGGATGGATCCAGCGTGTTTGTCCGGATTGCTTTTAAATAATATTTCTTATTTAATTCCATATCCTCCACAGTCCAGTACTCATCCTCTTCACCACGGTACAAACTGATCGTCCCCTCATGATTCACCTTAGGCTCATTTGGAGTGTATGTTAATGCCAGCATTACCAAAAGATCCTTACCACTTATCTTATCACTGTGTGTATAATTTTTTCCATTCAGACTCACTGAAATATTCCCGCTGTAATTTTTATTGACAAGATATGCTGTCATGATTTCGCCATCAAGCTCCACAAGACTTTCCGATACTACCAGTACCGAAGAATCCGCTGTCTTCGCACTTGCTTCCGGTGATGCTGTAGATGCGGGCGTCTGTGACACTGTTGGATTATCAGCCGCTCCCGGTACAGGTGACGATGGAACAACGTTCGAATCAGGTGTCAATGTAGTTACCGGTTTTGAGGAAGAATTTTTTTTCTTTTGAACGGTCACCTTACAAACCGCTTTTTTATTGTTTCTACCAACCGTAACGGTAATTTGAGCTTTTCCGGCCTTTTTTCCCGTCACTTTTCCTTTTTTGGAAACGACTACAATCTTTTTATTGCTGCTCTTCCATGTCACAACTGTCTTTCGCGAAACCTTTCCCTTTACCTTAAGCTGAAAACTGCTTCCGACAGAAATCTTTTTTTTCGTTATATTCAACTTTACCGCATTTGACTTTGCAGCTGCAACATTAGTTCCACCCAAATTCTGACCGATCAAACACAGGGTTATCATACCACACAATATCTTTTTCCCTACATTCATCAATTATATCTCCATTTCGAAGTATTTACAATCATTTTTTCAAGAAAACAGGATCGTTACAAACGCAACGATCCTGTCTGTGTTTTCTTTCTTATTACGCTTGGGAATTATTTACTAATCTTCAAATCCTTAGCATATTTCTCAGCAACACTAAGTTCCTTAATGTTACCGTTCTTATCAACAACAAGCTTAGCGGTATCAGCTACTGTAATTGTTACAGTGTTGTCATCAGAAATCTCAGTTGCTACAGCGAATGTTCCCTCGAATTTCTCACCACCGATTACAACATTGCTTACTGTGCATTCCTTAGCAGATCCCTTAACATCCAGTGAGAAGTTCTTGTCACCAGTTGCAGCTACGGAAACAACGTCATCTTTAACAGTTGTCTTAACCGCTACCTTCTTACCGTTCTTCTCAACATATACTGTGTCAGAACCAGCCTCTTTGCTGTATGTCAGACCCTTAACTGCTACAGAAGCAGTCTTAGAATCATATGCCTTAGCAATAAAATTGTTAGCTTTCTCTGCAAGATCCTTTGCAAGGTTAGCCTTGATCTTGTCAGCCTTCTGATTGAAAGCAGAAGCTACTGCCTCAATATCATCCTTAGAAACATTCAGTGTATCCTTACCAAATGTAACCTTGTAAGACTCACCATCAGCAAGTTCCGGTACCTCAACAGGTTTCAGAGCAGGAGCTGTTGTCTCTGCTGGTGCTGTTGTTGTAGGAGCTTTTGTCTCTGCTGGTGCTGTTGTTGCAGGTGCATTTGTTGCAGGTACATTTGTTGTAGGTGCTACTGTTGCACTTGGAGCTACCTTTGCTGTAACAGCAGGACCAGTTGTAATTGCTGGAGATGTTGCAACAGCTCCGGCTGTAACAACTACAGATACTGTAGCTTTCTTCTTGCTTCCATCAACAGCCTTAACTGTGATCTTAGCCTTACCAGCCTTAACGCCTGTGATAACACCCTTAGCGTTTACCTTTGCGATCTTCTTAGCGCTTGACTTAAATGTAAGCTTCTTAAGAGTTGCCTTCTTAGGCTTTACAGATGTCTTAATCTTCTGCTTAGCACCAACCTTAACTGTTACGTTCTTTGGTGCAGTAACCTTTGTTACTTTCTTCTTGATCTTCTTAACTACTACCTTAACAACAACTTTCTTGCTGCCGGACTTAACTGTAATCTTAGCCTTACCTGGCTTCTTAGCCTTTACAACGCCCTTCTTAGAAACAGAAGCGATCTTCTTCTTGTTGATCTTGTATGTAACCTTAGCTTTTTTAGGCTTTACAGTTACCTTCAGCTTCATTGAGCCATATCCTGCTGCTGCGCCCTTGTAAAGAGTGATTTTCTTTGTCTTTACTGTGAGCTTCTTTGTCTTAGCAGCTGCCTGAGCTGGTGCTGCAGGAACGATTGATGTGATTCCCATTGCTGCAACTACTGCTGCTGCAATGATTTTTTTGATTGTCTTACTTCTCATCTTTTTTCCTCCTAACATTTTGATGCCCCTCACCCTCAGTATACCAGTCTGAGACCGGATACATATCATATCACTTCTTCATACGGTATTTTAAATGATAGGCATTTCGTTGTTTGTAATAACAATTTTCGAAGTTTATTTTAGTAGATAAAAATTTAAATGTCAAGGTCGCTCAATAGATTTCATTACTTTTGTGAAATTCATCTATAAATATTCCTAAATTATCTCAAAAATAGACAAACTGCACATGCGTTATCGTGACATATGACATTTACATGACACAATTTACGGGATTTCCCATTTATTACGATAAGTCTGCACAATCATTTGAGTTTTTCCAAAGACATTACTATAAAACTTACCAATAAAAGCAGACAGGATATCCAGATAACGTGAATCCCATATAAATGAGAACAGATACCTCCAATGCCTGCTCCTACAGCAAATGTACCGATCACTCCGAAATAATACCCCATCTGGCGAAGCTGTTCCCGGCCAAGGCTGAGGAAGCTTACAAGATCAACGAGGAAGACGCGAAGCGCCGTCTCGAGACCTACAAGAAGCTGGCTGCCGAGGAATTTCCCCAGTACGATGTGAACCTCCGCTCTGCCGTGTCCATCGCCCGCCGAGTAATTTCGGCTGCGCCGCCTGAGCGGTAAAAACAATCGAAGCCCCGTTCTTTTCCGCAGATGCGGAGGGGAACGGGGTTTTTGTATGCCGAAAAGCGCGCCAAACCCGCCCAAGCGTGTCAAAAATTGACGAAAAAGTTAAAAATGCTTGCAACTCTGTGACAAAAACTTTATAATGGGCGTATACCATGAATGAGTTATCCCCATGCCGAAACGGGCGGGGTTAAGGAGGGTTTTACGATGGCCAGAAACCGCGATTATGATGACGGCGACTTTGACCAGCCGAAGCGCAGCAGCCCCTATCAGGATATGGACAGCGACGAATATGACGACGATTACGCCGACGACTATGAGGACGAATACGCCGCTTCAAGCGTGAAAAAGGGTGCGAGAAAGGGCGGCGGAAGCGCGGGCGGGACGGTGAAAATCCTCGGCGGCGTGATTGTGCTGCTGGTCGTGATTTTGATTGCGCTGGTTGTCGTGCGCGCGGTCATCACCAATAAGCGAAACGCGAACGACGGCGTGAAGCCGAGCGAATCCGTGAGCACGATTCCGGAGCAGACGACGAACCCCACGCCGATTGTCTTCGGCCCGGCG
>ERZ780207.2927-NODE-2927-length-11546-cov-2.712471_pt1 | contig 11546 bp, 6 predicted proteins | sample MGYA00510977_ERZ780207 | MGnify/ENA primary metagenome ERZ780207 (study PRJEB29588, sample SAMEA2151383) | human gut metagenome | biome: human gut; feature: human-associated habitat; material: faeces | place: Denmark | collected 2008/2010 ... | reverse complement strand
TGATTGTAATGTCTCTGCTTTTCACAAGCGCCGTTACAGCAATTCCGCAATATGTTGTTATGTCAAAGCTTCATTTGCTGAATACACATTTTTCTATCATTTTTCCGATGTTTATGTCGTCGCTCGGTCTGTATCTTATGCAGAATTTTATGGTTCAAATAAACGATTCATTACTTGAGGCCGCAAGAATAGACGGTGCGGGAGAGTTTAGAATTTATTGGTCAATAGTAATGCCCAACTGCAAGCCTGCATGGTTGACTCTTTTGATTTTTTCATTTCAGCAGGTTTGGAACAATACGGGAAACCTTTATATTTACGATGAAAATTTAAAGACATTGCCGTCGTTACTAAGTCCGGTAGCTGCAGGTTCAAGCAGCATTGCGCGCGCGGGCGTAAGTTCGGCGGCGTCGCTGTTGCTTGTTATACCCCCGATAATAATTTTCTTACTTACACAAAGCTCGGTGGTCGAAACTATGAGCACGGCAGGTATGAAAGACTGATTACTTGAATGGAAGGAAGGTTATAATGAAAGGCAGACATTTGTTTAAGACAATAGTTGTATTTGCTCTGTTTATAGGTATTATTGCTAACTTTGGAATGATATGCTCTGCCGAAGGACCGTACAACGATTATACTTATAATGCTTATGATCAATCAGTTCCGACAGCTCCGGGATACTTGCCTGAAAGATTGATTACAGGGGCTTCGCTCGGCATAGACGGTTTTAAGGACCCTGCCGATATATACTACAATAACCGTGACAGCGTGTTTTTGTTGGATTCGGGCAACAGCAGAATAGTTGTTCTGTCCTCTGAAGATTTATCGCTTAAAAAAATTATATATCCGCTCGACAGTTCCGAAAATTCACTTAAACTTGTTGAGCCCACAGGAATTTTTGTAAGGCCTGACGGCGATATTTTTATTGCCGACAAAGGCGCAGGGGCGGTGTATGTATTTGATTCCGAAGGAAAGCAGAAAGACACTATCGGCTGTCCGGACAGTGATCTTTTGCCTGACGGTTTTGATTACAAACCGTCAAAGGTTGCGGTAGATTCCAACGGAATAGTTTATGTTATATCCTACGGTTGCTACAACGGTGCGCTGCAATTTGATCAATATTATAATTTTATAGGCTTTTACGGCAGCGAAACCGTTACAATGACTGCCAAATTAGTGCTTGAAAAAATGTGGGCTAAGATAGTTCCGAAAAGCATGAGCAAAAACCAAGCGAGGGCAGTGCCGGTCAACTACAATAATTTTGATATAGATGCATCGGATATGATTTATACAACCCGTAATGATGTTGAAAGTAATGTCAGTCAGGTGCGCAAGCTCAATTATTACGGTAACAGCCTGCTTGTCTACAAGACGGCGGGAAACACCCGTACTTACGGCGATATTGAGACTTATTATGACAATAAAAACGGATTGATTCAATCAATAATCAGCGACATAGATGTTGACCCCGAAGGATATTTTTCAATTCTGGACACAAGAAGAAACCGTATTTTTCAGTTTGATAAAGATTCTAACTTACTGTTTTCTTTTGGCGGAACATCATCGCAATTAGGCTGTTTTTTAGAGGCAACTTCAATTGAAACCATTGGAACCGATATTTTGGTTGTCGACGGTAAAAACTGCTCAATTACAGTATTTAACATTACCGAATACGGAGCGTTGGTACGAAAGGTGTCAGCTTTGCTGTCAGACGGCAAATACTCGGAAACCGGCGATGTTTGCAAAGAAATTTTGCGTTTTGACAGTAAGAATACCCTTGCAAACATAGGGCTGGGCAAATCATATCAGGCAGCAGGTGAGTACAGAAAATCTTTAGAGTATTTTAAGGTTGCCGATGATAAACTGAGCTATTCAAATTCATTCTATGAATACCGTTCGGCGTTGTTAAACGATATGTTTGTTTACATTATTACGGCAATTGCAGCATTATTTGTTGCGTCTATTGTCATTTCCGCCGTGAAGAAAAAGAAGGCGGTCAGCGACTATTATATAAGCATTTCGACAAAAAAATATCCGTTTTATGTTATGATGCATCCGTTTAAAGGTCAAAGTTCGCTTCGTGAATCGAAACGCGGCTCGGTGCTTATAGCCAACATTATAGTAATACTGTTTTTTGCAGTTAATATTTTTGTAAGACAAAACACAAGTTTCTTGTTTAGTTCGTCACGAAAGACCGATTTTAATATAGTTTATACCTTTGTCGGTACAGTAGTGGTATTTGCCGTAATGGTAATTTGTAACTGGGCTGTCGGTACGCTTATGGACGGCGAGGGCAAGCTGCGCAATATTTGGATTTCATGCGCGTATGCCTTAATGCCGTATGTTGTGTTCATGATTCCAATTACCGTAATAAGCAATGCGCTTGTACTTGATGAATCAACATTTTATTATGTTGCGGTATGGTTTATTTATGCTTGGGTTGCAATAGGAATATTTATGGCGATTTTTGAAATTCAACAGTTTACAATGGGCAAAACCATTGTTGCGATTTTGCTTACATTACTCGGCATTATTATTGTTTCTGCTTTGTATGCTATGGCATACAGTATGCTTTCTCAGTTAATCAGCTTTATTGTTACTTTGTTTAATGAGATTCTAATGCGAATTTAGGTTAGGGGTGAGTTTATGAAGGTTTATTTGCGTTTTGCCGCACTTTGCGTAATGTTGTGCATTATGCTTTCGGGTTTTGCATTGCCATTATCGGCTGCCGAAACCGATGCCGATAATAATGATGCAGGCAAAAAGAGCATAACTTTGTCTGTCGGAACTAAAAATATGTCTTTTTCGGTTGATGACGGAACATTTGTTATAACAGATACATTAACCGAAAACGAATGGCGCAGCACACCTCCTAACTTTGACTCAGATCAGTCTATTAAGTCGAGCACCTTAATGAACTATGAATCACAGCTGTATATTCAATATGCAGACCAAAGCGGAAATATTTATACACTTTCTTCAAAGGCGCACTGTGTAAATAAGCACGGCCTTTCATGCGAGAAAATAAATGGCGGAATACGGGCAGAATACGCCTTTAAAAAATGCGGGGTCACGGTTCCTGTAACTTTTAAACTTACCGAAGACAAACTTTCAGTATGTGTCGAGGTTGACAAAATAGAAGAAAACGATCCGGCTTACCGTTTGGTAGGAATATCCTTATTGCCGTACTTTAACGCGGGCGGAAGGCAGGATAAAGGTTTTATGCTTGTTCCCGACGGATGCGGCGCTTTGATAAATTTTAATAACGGTAAATCATTATATAAAAGCTATCAGCAGTATATTTACGGAAGAGATATGTCAATAGATGTAACGGCGGCGTCGGGGCATACCGAAAATGCTTTGTTGCCGGTGTTCGGTTTGTCGGCGCCGCAGGGTTCTGTTTTTGCGGTAATATCCGAGGGCGCCTGCCGCAGTTACATAAGCGCGAAGGTTTCAAGTGATACAGACTGCTTTAACTCTGTTTACAGTTCTTTTATTTACCGTGACAATACAATGGCATCCTTTAACGACAAGTCGTGGAATAAAAAAGAAGTCAGGGTTTTTGAAAATAAAATAGATTATCAAGAGGCTTTTACGGTAGACTATTTTTTGCTTGACTCAAACACGGACTATTCAAAAATGGCGGCGTGTTACAGAGATTATCTCAAAAAAACCGACATCTTGACCGGCAAGGTCGAAAAAAATTATTACCCAATGATGATTGATTTTTACGGGTCGATAAATGCAATTAAGCATGTTTTGGGATTTCCAGTAAATTCCGAAATTGCTTTAACAAAATATTCCGACGCATTAGATATTTTAAAGGATTTGAAGCAAAGCAATATAGACGATATTATTTTTAAATACAAAAATTGGATATCGGGCGGGCCGGAAAGCGCCATTCCGTCAAAATTTGCTGCGTCGGGTGAATTGGGCGGAAAATCAGGGCTTAATAAACTTAATAAATATACCGAGGAGAACGGTATAAAGGGATATTTCGATGTAAATGTGACTGATATGTATAAAAGCAGAATAGGCTTTGTGAAAACCATGCATTCTGCAAAAATGTTAAATCAATCGCCTGCTATGCAGTTTCAGTATTCATTGAGTACATTACAGAAAAAAGAAACCGAAAAATTCAGTTATCTGTTAAATCCCGTTAAGGTAAGCAGTGCGGTAAATGAACTTGCAAAGGGTTATAAAGCAGGCAGTTTAACCGGAATTTCATGTGATGTGCTGTGTCAAAAGCTTTACTCAAGTTACAACGAAGAGGGCATGGACCGCGAAAGTGCCGAAAAGATTTGGACCGACAGCATAGAGCGTTTAAAAAATGTTACGGGAGAGTTTTTGTGTGACGCGCCTAATGAATATGCGCTTAAATTCGCAGATGAGATAACATCGCTTCCGACGCAGTCAAGCGGATACGCCGTAACCGATGCCGATGTGCCGTTTTATCAAATGGTTTTGCACGGAATTATTCCGTATTCAATGGAGGCAAACAACAATTTCGGTAATTTCAGATACGGTATACTGAAGGCCGTAGAAACCGGAAGCAGCCTTAAATTTAATTGGATAAAAAGAAATTCCGATAAAATCGATGGCACACAGTATTACACACTCTATTCGGCCGATTATACCAAGTGGGCGAAAACTGCGTCAGAAGCTTATTCTGAAATAAGTGAAATTATGGAAAAGGTTTCCGATACGGAAATTGTTTCTCACCGAATATTAAATGAAAATGTACGCGAAACGGAATACGCAAACGGAATCAAAATACTTGTAAATTACGGAAAAACTTCGGTTACGGTAGACGGATGTGAGGTTGCGGGCGAAAGTTTTAGTGTTATGGGAGAGTGAAGTTATGTCTAAAAACAACAAAAAATCAGTCCTTTCCTATACAGGAAAACGGGCGTTAACGGGCATATTATTCATACTTCCGTGGTTGATAGGCTTTATTTATTTCTTTGCCTTGCCGTTTATTCAAGGAATAATTTTTACAATAAACAAGATTTCATTCAGTGCAGATGAGGTTATTCTTAAATTTGTAGGCGTATCAAACTATAAAAAGCTTTTTTCAGACCTTGATTTTTTAAAGGTTCTTTCAAACTCGCTGACCGAGATGTTTCCGAGAGTTTTGATTATTGTATTTTTCAGTTTGTTTGTCGCATTGATATTGCGCGGAAAATACAGGGGCAGAACCCTTGCAAGAGCGATATTCTTTTTGCCTGTAATAATATCTTCGGGCGTTGTTATTACTGTTTTGCAGGAAAACATTATGGGAAGCGGTATGAGCGGCAACGAAACTACATATTTGTTTCAGGCAACATCGTTTGAAACACTGTTAAGAGGCATAGGTCTTCCCGATAAGTTACTTAACACATTTACCGATATAATCAATCAGTTGTTTAACCTTTCTTGGAAATCGGGCGTTCAGATACTGCTTATGTTAGCCGCAGTTAACAATATTCCGAAAAGCTCTTACGAGGTTGCTGAAATTGAAGGCGCCACCGAATGGGAAAAGTTTTGGAAAATAACTTTTCCGATGGTTTCGCCCACAATTTTGGTTGCGGTTATATATACGGTTATTGATTCATTTACAGATTACGGCAACGCCGTAATGAAGCTTATTCAGGAACAGTTTAATCTGGGATATTATGAATACAGCAGTACAATGGCATTTATTTACTTTTTATGCGTTTTAATTATTATAGGCATTTTTGGCGGAATAATATCACGCAGGATATATTATCAAGCCGACTGATTTGGAAAGGAAAGTAAGTATATATGTCTTTTGAAAATATTATTACAAAAAAACTGCCCATAAAAAGCAACTCGCAAAAGGTTGCCAAAAGAAAGTTTGTGTCGGCAGTAAAGATTATATTGCGAACGGTTTTCCTTTTGGGTATGGGCTATGTTATGCTTTATCCGGTTTTGTTTATGATAAGCGGCGCGTTCAAAGACGGTGTTGATGTTTATGATCCTACTGTTATCTGGCTGCCCAAAAATTTCAGTCTCAAAGCCATGACACTTGCAATTAAATCATTGGATTTTTGGAATTCACTAAAGCAGACTGTTTTAATACTTGTGCCAAGCGTGTTTTTGCAAATGATTTCAACATTACTTGCGGGTTACGGCTTCGCAAGGTTTAAGTTTAAAGGGCGAGGAATACTTTTTGCCTGCCTTTTGTTTACAATTATCGTTCCGGTACAAAACCTGATTGTTCCGATGTATGCAAATTTTCAAAGCTTTGATATGTTCGGAATAGGGTATTTGTACGACGCAATCACAGGCGCGGGCAAACCTAATTTATTAAACACAAACTGGCCGTTTTATTTAATGGCCGCCTTCGGAATGGGAATTCGTTCGGGACTTTACATTTTTATAATGAGGCAGTTTTTCAGAAATATGCCCAAAGAACTTGAAGAGGCGGCGCTTATTGACGGATGCGGAAGCTTTAAGACATTTACAAATGTTATGATTCCAAATGTTAAGCCGGCTATTGTAACCGTTTTGGTTTTTTCGATAGTATGGTATTGGAACGATTTTTATCAATCCTCAATGTTTTTAATGGATAAGCAAACGCTATCGGTAAGCTTGACGATGTTAAACGGTATGCTTGACATAACCGCAGGCAGCATTTCGTCAATTACAAGTCAAGAGCTTATGCTGATGCGCGGCAGCGTTCTTGAGTGCGGATGTATTCTTGTGATTTTGCCGATTTTAATTCTTTATATTATATTACAAAGACAGTTTACCGAAAGTATTGAACGCACGGGAATTGTAGGATAAGTAAACAATACGGTGCAGTAACCGTATAAAAATAAATTTTTAGGAGGAAAATTTATGACAAAGAAATTTTTAAAAAAGGGCGTAAGGTTGATTTCGATAATACTTTCGTTAGTATTGGTTATGTGTTTGTTTACAGCCTGCGGCTCTTCGGGCGAAAAGGTCAAAAAGCTTGATGACACTTCCATAAACGGTGAAGAGGCAATGAATTTAACCTTTATTCGCCCCGGACAAAGCACAGATGAAAACGATCCGGTAATAAAGGCTATAAGAGATTATGAAAAAATGTACGGCGTAACCGTTCAGGTAATCTCTGCCGATTATGATACATGGACTACAAAGGTTTTGTCGGCAAGCACCTCCGGCAATCCGATCGATGTAATTTTCGGTTCTGTTTCGGAGTATCCGCTGTTTGCTATGAAGGGGTACACACAGCCGATTGAAAAGTATGTGGACTTGGACTTTGAATATTCCAGCCGTTCTGCGTCAGAAGCCTTTTTCTCTTTTAAAAATCAGGTTTATTCCGCGGCGGTATCGGATGTATCTCCGCTTGTTTTGTACTACAATAAAGATATGATCGAAAATGAAGGACTTGAAGATCCTATGGATCTTTACAATGAAGGTAAATGGGATTTTGACACCTTTAAGCAAATGTGCAAAAAACTTACACAGGACTCTGACGGTGACGGAAACACCGATACGTGGGGTCTTTGCTGTTGGTACCCGTGGGCATGGCTCGGAGCAAATCACACAGCCCTTTGTAAAATAACAGATGACGGCTTATATGAGCTTAATTTGGATGATCCCGCAGTTGTAAAGACAAGTGAATTTGTCCAGGATATGTATTACACATCAAACTGGAGAGGTCTTGACGGCGATAATATATACACAAGCTTCTATCAGGGAAGAAATGCCTTCCTTCAGGAGTACAGTTGGTCTGAAACAAATAATATTATCCCCGCAAAAAAATCCGGTCAGTTTGACTTTGAATACGGCGTAGTTCCCACACCGTACGGCCCCGATAATACAGAAAAAACCAATGTTGCTCATGCAAGCGGATACGGTATAGGTAACGGCAGTAAAAATCCGTATCATGCAGGCAAGCTTATTGAAATGATTCTGACTTCCATAAGCAAAAATGCAGAGGAAAAGAATAAAGACATACCACAGGAAAACCTTTCGCTTTACAAAGAAATAAGCGAAAGAATTTATAACGATACATATTATGATTCGGCCATTAAAAACGGAAGCGAATATTTTGATTTGATTTGCGGCGGCGCAAATATTCAAACAAGCCTGTCATCGATAAAACCTGTATATGAGGGTTATATTGAAGATGCCAATGACGCCGCTTTGGAATAAAGGTAAATAACATAAAAAATCCGACCGACAGTTATGCGGTCGGTCGGATAAAAAATTATTTTGTAAACGATTCAAGAAAGGTGATTTTTTCTGCGGTTGCATCAAGCTCGACAGTCTGCCCTATTGGCAGTATAGCCTGATACTCGCCGTGACCGAAATCTTCGCATTTTACAACCGGAAGATTCCATTTGTCCGCGAATTTTTTAATTACAAAATCAAAATCGTAATTAAAATTGGGGCTATAATGCCCAATTATAACGCCGCTTACTGTTTTGAAGAAATCACTTTGCTCTATATTACTTAAATAACGGCTTACCGCAGGCGGAGAGTTAAAAGCAATATTATCCTCTAAAAAGAGTATGTGCTTTTCTTCTTGGCAGTAACTGAAATACGGATTACCCATAAGAAGCGAAAAATTAAGTAAATATCCGCCTATGAGCCTGCCTGAAGCCTTGCCTTTACAGTAACATCGCAGTCCTTTTGCGGTTTTATATACCGGTCTTTCAGGTCGGCAAAAGGCCATATTAAACCAATCAAGGTTGTAGTCGGAATACATTGAGCCACGCCACGATTGGCCGTAATATGTAACCGTTTGCGACCGACATGCTATAACGTTTAATATACTTGTCGAGTCTGAGTAACTGCAAATAATTTTTGGATGTTTTTTTATTGATTCATAATCAATAAGCGGAATCAGTTCATTGCTGACTTCTCCGCCATCAAATAAAATCATAGACACATCGTCGTCCGAAATCATTGCGTTAAAATCATCGGCACGTTCTTTTGCAGATGCGCAGTATGAATCTGACAGGGAAAATAGATTTTTACCGTATTTTACTCCGTATCCGCGGTGTAAAAGCGATTGTTCGACTATTGCTTTTTCATCTTCGGCAAACGAAAAGCACGGCGATATTATGCCGATAGTATCACCCTTTTTAAGAGCAGACGGTTTAATCATAGGCATACCACTTCCTAACTTTTACAATATTAACAGATATTGTTTAAAAAATCAAATCAACATCAGATTTGGACAACAAACAAGTAAAAAATAGATATTGAATATCATTCATTAAAAATATAAAATTAGCATAGTGGATTGTGCAATAATTTTGTGCGATATTTCCATAAAACTATTATTAGGAGGAAAAAATATGAAAGCCTTAAAATCATTTTTAGGAGTACTGATTGCACTGTGCTTAGTATTAGGCATGATGTTGAGTGCTCCTATAACAACATTTGCGAATACCGGTATGCAACCTGATATCATCAATGTTGATTTTGCTTCCGGTGCTCAAAATGCTGTTACAACCGAAAAAATGCCTGCTTTGGTAGCTGATTCGGGAAGTACCGTTAAATTGACACCCGATATGGTGCTCGGTCAAACGGTTGCAACCTTTGACGGCACATCGGGCTTCGGTTACACACTTCCTGCAGAAACATTAGATTTAATATCAAACGGCGGCTATACCGTTGAATTGATGGTAAAGAGCACCGACTTAGCACCTGCCTATGTATTCGGTGATTGCTACGGCGTTGCCGGAGTAGGTTTGGAAATCAATTCCGATCATGTAATGACATATTATCAGAAGAATACCGGCAATTCTAACTACAGACAGTGCTGGTTTGATGCGACTGAAAGCAGCTACAAGCTTAATGATTGGATGCACGTTACTCTTACCTGCGATACTGCTTCGGGTCATACCGAAATGTATGTAAACGGTGTTTCTTATGACTATTCAAATCAGGGGGAATCTTATGTATTGGCATTCCCCAATGGCGACAATGTGTTATACATCGGCGGTAATTCAAACAACGGCGCATTTGCCGAAGGTATGAAGGGTAGCATTGCTTATTTCAGAATGTACAGCCATGTTGCTACAACCGATGAAGCACAGGAATTATATGAAGCACAGGCCGCCGATATGGCAGACATTCTGTGCATTGACTATTCTAACGGAACAGCAGACGAATTATTGGCAGACGGTCCTGCGCTTGTTGCAGGCTCAGGAAACACTGCGAGCTTTGAAGCTGACGAAGAATTAAAAAGAAATGTTGCAGTATTTGACGGTCAGTCCGGTTTCGGTTACACAATGAAGGATTCGGATTACGCAAAGATGGCAAACGGATACACCTTTGAAGCGCTCATCAAGTTGAATGAAGCCCCTGCAACAACAAATCAGTACGGCTCATCAATTATCGGCTGTATGAACGAGGGCTCAGGCTTCGGCCTTATGGGTACTGTTGACAACTCAATGCAGTATTGGTTCGGTAAAAGAGAGGCCGACGGCAACTACAGACAGCTTTGGCTTAACGCTTCGGGTAGCTCACCAGTAGATGTAGATCAGTGGCTGCATGTAATGGTTACTTATGACGGCGGTACATACTATTACTATGTAAACGGACAGAGACATGACTCTGTTTCGCCAGGCGAACTCGGATATCTTGCAGATCCCGCTAACATACTTTATGTAGGAGGCGCTCCTGATGAGAACGGCGCATTCCGCATCGGTATGAAGGGCAGCGTAGGTTATGTTAAAATGTATTCCGCAAGCAAGACCGCAGACGAGATAGCCACTTTGTATGAAAATGCATTGAAGCAAGGCAGCAGTAATGCCGTAATCGGTAATAACGGCGGCGGAGACGAAGGTGGCGATACATTGCATACCAACAGCTCAAATGTCGCTTTTGACGGCGATTTTGATGAAGAAAACGTTACACTCAGTTTTGCGGCAATGTCCGATATTCATATTGCTACCTCTGAAACCGCACGCGACGCAAAATTTGTTAACTCCTTAACTAAGGCAAAAGAGTTGTTAGGCGCCGAAAATCTTAAGGGCGTGCTTGTTGCAGGAGATATAGGTGATTCTTCACCGCTTGAGGAATATGCAAAGCTTAAGGGCATGTTAGATGCGAACTTAGATCCTTCGGTAACTGAATTCTTACCTACCATAGGAAACCATGACTATTACTTCCAGGGCGCATTCAGCGGAAGAAATTCATTCAGAGATTTACTCGGAGAACATGTATATCAAAATCCTGTTTCAGGTAACACCGAAGCAGAAATTACAAGAGGTAACTATCATACGGTTATAAACGGCATACACTTCATATCGGTATTCGGTATGGACGGCAATCATGCATCTTCTGATGTTGATTGGCTTGATAAACAGCTTGCTGTTGCCGCTAAGGATACACCTAATATGCCTGTAATAGTTTACAGCCATGTTCAGGCCGCTAACACCGTAATCGATGACGAAGACGATCCTACCGAAACCCGTTGGTACAGTACAACAATAGGCGAAACACTTAAAAAGTATTCTAATGTTGTTTACTTTGCAGGTCATACACATGCAACTGCGGATATTTGGAACGACGGCTCATATACTGCTGTCGGTACAGGC
>ERZ780207.2926-NODE-2926-length-11547-cov-3.554212_pt1 | contig 11547 bp, 9 predicted proteins | sample MGYA00510977_ERZ780207 | MGnify/ENA primary metagenome ERZ780207 (study PRJEB29588, sample SAMEA2151383) | human gut metagenome | biome: human gut; feature: human-associated habitat; material: faeces | place: Denmark | collected 2008/2010 ... | reverse complement strand
GTGGAATATTACGGCGAAGCCGGCGGGCTCAAGCCTGAGGGCTACTCCTCGGACGGCACTATCGATGACACCGCCGCACCGGAAGATGCGGAGCCGACGCCCGAAGCAACGCCGGAGCCCACCGCAGATCCGAACTCGCCTGAGGCGAAAGCCGCGGCGCTGGGGCTTCCCGCCCCGCCGGATATCGACGTTAACAGCTGGGAGTTCATGCTTGTAAACGGTGATAATTCGATAGACCAGTATGAGCCGGAGCAGCTTGCTTACCTCAACCAGACTGCCAGCGAGACGGATATCCAGACCAGCTATAACGCTAACCGCTGCCCGGTGGATGAGCGCATCGCCCAGCCGCTGCTCGATATGGCGCTCGGCTGCAAGGAAGCGGGACTGCCTGTGTTCCTCTCCTCGGGCTACCGCAGCTATTCCGAGCAGGCGCAGAACTTTACGCGCGTGTGCAACAATAACGGCGTGAGCGACGGCAAGGATTCAAACGGTCATTATATTACCATGCCCGCCGGGTGCAGCGAGCACCAGTCCGGGCTTGCCTGCGATATAACCGACGTTTATCGTGAGATCAAAAACTCCGAGATCGAGAACACCGATACCTATAAGTGGCTGCTTGAGCACTGCGCGGAGTATGGCTTCATCCATCGCTTCCCCTCCGGCAAGGAGGACGTGACCGGCGTCATGTATGAGCCGTTCCATTTCCGCTATGTCGGCGTTGAGGCCGCGCAGTATATCGAGCAGAACGGTCTCTGCTTTGAAGAGTTCATAGCGCTCTATACGGACTGAGCCTGCGGCTCGCAGTTTTTTCACATCCCCGGATCATTATGACATGGGAGATATATGATGAAGGTCAGGAAAATATGTTTCGTACTGGCGGTGCTGATGCTCGCGTCGGCATTTGCCGCGAGCTGCGGCCAGAGCGCCGCGGAACCTGCAGTCAGTCCCGCCGCGGCGGTGGAAACGACGCCCTCCCCGGAGCCGACGGCTCAGGCTGAGGAAGAGAAGAAGGAGCTGCCCCCGCCGCCGGATATCGACATCGACAGCTGGGAGTATCTGTATGCGGGCGTTGTCTGCGGCGTCGGCAGGTATCATCCGAATGTGCGGAACATAGAAAGTCAGCTGCTTGACAGCCGCGTGACCTCCGCTGCGCAGGCTTTCCTTGACGCCGCGCGCGCCGAGGGCTACAAGGTCTGGATAGGCGTCGGATACAGTAACTTCGAGTATACAAGCTTCTGGTTCGAGGATGCCATGAAAGATTACGGCGGTTCATATGAGGCCTCTCAGGTCGATTATGTATTTCCTGCCGGGTGCAGCGAGCATTCGACCGGCCTTGCAATAGACATAACCGACGAGCCAGACTTTGCGGCGAACTATTACAATATGCATGACGAGACGGTCAAGGACACCGAGGTCTACAAGTGGATGGCGGAGCACTGCGCGGAGTACGGCTTTATCGTGCGCTACCCAGAGGGCAAGGAGGACTACTATGTGAAAGCCTGCTACCCCGGACATTTCCGCTATGTCGGAGTCGAGGCGGCGGAGTACATCATGGAAAACGATCTCTGCTTTGAAGAGTTCCTGAACCTGTACCCGGAGAAGAAGCTGCATGTCACCTTTGGCCCGGAGGCCTGAGGGATATATTATAATATTGGAAACCCCTTGGGGTTGGTGCAGTGTTCAACATTGCCGACAGACTTTTTTGAAAAAATAAACTTGACACAAAAACGACGCTTGATAGCCGAAGCTTTGCCCTCTCTTGGAGGGATTCAAAGGGGAACCGCGCACGGTTCCTCTTTGGCGGTTCAAGGGTGGGGTTTCAAAAGGGGCGGGGAAAACGCAATCCCCGCCCCTTTTGTGATTCTTTGCATACTTTCTGTTCATACAGAAAGTATGCCCACGGAGTGACCGGCAGTGAAACACTGCGAAAAGGCCGCATAAGAAAAACAAATGCCAAGGGTGCAGCCCTCAGTCAGTGTCATCCTCCTGCGAGATGTAAATTTCCTCGGTCTTTTGCTGTGCAGCAATAAGAATTTTTGCAGCGGGAGAATCCGCATCAATGTGTTCAAGCGCGTCGGTTATGGCGTTAAATAGAGTCAGGTACATTTTCTTATACATAGTAAAGCTCCTTTGTACACAAATTATGATTGCAAACATGTACATTATATATCAACCTTGTTGCAATTACAATAGAGTACACAAGGGGGCGATAATGTGGAAGGCTTCAAAATCGATACAAAAGACGAAAAAATCTCATCTATCAGCAGAACGATAAGAATGAAAACAGAAACATTTGATAAGATAAATGAGATCAACATGAAGACAGGTGTATCCTTCAACAAAATCGTCAATCAGTGTATAGAATATGCGCTGAAGAATTACGAGGAATAATCTAACAGAATGCCGCGTTCTCATGAATGTGGCATTTTTTGTGATTGTTAACTAACTTTAACATTACCGCTTTCCCGTTGAATTTACAGCGCCGGAATGCTATAATACCGGCGATATGGATATTCTTATAAACCAAATACTTGAACACAAGGAAGCCGCCGCCCTCCCCTCGCTGCTGGAGAGCGGAGGGCTTCCTGCGCTCGTTTCCGGGCTTTCGCCGGTACACAGAGCAAACCTCGCCGCGGCGCTTTACAATAAGCTCGACCGCCCGCTCTTCGTCCTGTGTCAGGACGACACGGCCGCTGAGAGCTTCGCGCGCGACCTGCACGCCATGCTCGGCATAGAGACCGACACGCTCTTGATGCGCGAGTTTATATTCTACCCCGCCGAGGCCGCGTCGCGTCAGGCGGAGCAGCGGAGGATATCGACGCTCTATAAGCTCGCCAAGGGCGAGAGCCGCGTTTGCACTGCGTCTGTCTCGGGCTTTGTGCAGAGGACGCTGCCGCCGGCGGCACTTCTTAAAGCCGCGTTTGAGATAAAGGATGGCGGCACTTACCCGCCCGATGAGGTTGAGACGGCGCTCATAAGCTGCGCGTACTCGCGCACGGAGCAGGTCGAAGGACCCGGCCAGTACGCGCGGCGCGGCGGCATTCTCGATTTCTTCTCGCCGCACGACACGGAGCCTGTGCGTATAGAGTTCTGGGGCGACGATATCGACTCAATGGCGCACTTTGAGATATCGAGCCAGCGCCGCACGGAGCACATGGACGAGTGCGTGATACTCCCGGCGACGGAGGCGCTGCTGTCCCTTGCCGAGGGCGGCATACCGGCGCTGTGCGGGGAGATAGAAAAATTCGCGCTGAACTACTCAAAGCGCCGCAGCAGCGAGACGGCATCGACCCTCGCGGCGAACATGCGCGCGGACGCTGAAAGACTCAGCCAGGGCATACTGATATCGGACGCGGACAGGTACCTGCCGATGATATACCCGATGGCCTGCGCGGCGGACTACATCCCGCCAGACGCTTTCGTGTTCCTCGACCAGCCGAACCACTGCGCCGAAAAGCTGCGCGACTATGAAAAGCAGCTCGGCGCGGACATCGCGGAGCTTCAGCGCCGCGGACTTATCGCCGCGGGGGCGGACAGCTTCAGGCTAGGAACGGATAAGTTTTTCAAGACCCTGCCCGAATGGCCGGTGTACATGGCCGATTCCTTTACGACAGGCCGCTGCCCCGTTGCACCGAAGACGCTCACGAGCATTTCGGCAAAGCAGCTGCCGTCTTACGGCGGCAACGCGCAGGCCGCGGCGGATGACGTCGAGACGTACTTAAAACAGGAGTACCGGGTCGTCGTCCTCGCAGGCGATGAGCGGCGCGCGAAGGTATTGCAGGAGCTCTTCGGGAAGAAAAACATACCCGCGATCATATACACGGAGCTCAAAAAGCTGCCTGAGCCGGGGCGCTGCTCCATCGCGATAGGCGCAATATCTGCGGGCATAGAGTACCCGGCGCTGCGCCTCGCGATACTTACGGACTCGCAGCTGCTGCGCGGCCACGGGCGCAAGGCGGGCACGGTAAAGAAGCTGCCGCCGAACCGTCAGCGCATCAATTCCTGCGCCGACCTCTCGATAGGCGACTATGTCGTCCACGAAAACCACGGTATCGGTAAGTTTGCCGGTATCATAAAGATGCAGGTGGACGGCTTTGAAAAGGACTATATAAAAATAAACTATGCCGGGACGGACACGCTGTACGTTCCCGCGACGCAGCTCGACCTTGTGTCAAAGTACACGGGCGGGGGCGAGGAGAAGCCCGTCAAGCTCTCAAAGATGGGCGGCAGCGATTGGGTGAAGACCCGCAGCCGCGCAAAGAGCGCTGCGAAGGACATGGCGAAAAAGCTCATCGCCCTTTATGCCGAGCGCCAGCGCCTGCCGGGGCACGCCTTTGCGCCGGACAGCGAGTGGCAGCGCGAGTTCGAGGAGAACTTCGGCTACACGGAGACGGACGATCAGCTGCGCTGCACGGCGGAGATAAAGGGGGACATGGAGTCCTCCGTGCCGATGGACAGACTGCTGTGCGGAGACGTCGGCTTCGGCAAGACCGAGGTCGCAATGCGCGCGGTGATGAAGTGCGTGCTCGACGGCAAGCAGGCGGCGATACTTGTGCCGACGACAGTGCTTGCCCAGCAGCATTATCAGACGGCGCTGCAGAGGTTCTTCGGCTTCCCGGTGAACATCGGCGTACTGAGCCGCTTCCAGACCGGCGCGCAGACGACAAGACTGCTCGCAGACCTCGCTTCGGGAAAGTGCGACCTTGTCATCGGCACGCACAAGCTCCTGCGCAAGGACGTGAAGTTCAAGGATCTCGGCCTGCTCGTCGTGGACGAGGAGCAGCGCTTCGGCGTGACGCACAAGGAGCACATCAAGGAGATGAGCCGCGGGGTCGACGTGCTGACGCTCTCCGCAACGCCGATACCGCGCACGCTGAACATGGCGATGAGCGGCATACGCGATATGTCCACCATCGAGGAGCCGCCTGAGGACAGGCTCCCGGTGCAGACCTTCGTCATGGAGCATGACTGGGGCGTTATCGCCGACGCGATACGCCGCGAGCTCCAGCGCGGCGGGCAGGTCTATTATCTGCACAACCGCGTCGAGGATATAGAGCGCACGACGAAAAGGCTGCATGAGCTGCTCGACGATGTGACGATAGCCGTCGCTCACGGGCAGATGGATAAGGCTATGCTCTCGAACGTGATGGAGCGCGTGGTCTCCGGCGAGGTGCAGGTGCTCGTCTGCACGACGATCATCGAGACGGGCATAGACATACCGAATGTGAACACGCTCATAATCGAGGACGCCGACAAGCTCGGCCTTGCCCAACTGCACCAGATCCGCGGGCGCGTCGGCCGCTCGACACGCAGTGCCTCGGCATATCTGACCTTTCGGCGCGACAAGGTGCTCACGGAGGTCGCGGAGAAGCGCCTCAACGCGATACGCGATTTCGCGCAGTTCGGCTCCGGTATCAAGATCGCCATGCGCGACCTTGAGATACGCGGTGCGGGCAATCTCTTAGGTGCGGAGCAGTCGGGGCACATGATCGACGTCGGCTACGATATGTATATGAAGCTTCTGAGCGAAGCGGTGCTCGAAGCGCGCGGCATAGAGGTGCCGACGCGCGCGGAATGCTCCGCCGACCTCGCCGTCGCGGCGAACATCCCGGACAGGTACATTTCCTCACCTGAGCAGCGCATGGATATCTACCGGCGCATCGCGCTCATCCGCACCGAGGAGGAGGCGGACGACCTGACAGACGAGCTCATCGACCGCTTCGGCGAGACGCCGCCGGGCGTCAATGCACTTATCCATGTGGCGCTGCTGCGCGGCGAGGCGGGGCGCGCCGGGATAACCGACATCTCTCAGAAGCAGGGGACACTGCGCTTTACCCTGAGTGATTTTGACATGGAAAAGGTATCGGCGCTTTACGCGAGGGAGGAATACAAGAACCGCCTGCGCGTGGAGGCCGGGTCGAAGCCCTGCCTCAGCCTGAAGATAAAGAACAAGAACCGCGTTATCGACGAGGCGCGCAGCTTTGCCGCCGATTGGGCGGCCTGCGGACAAACCGCCGAACAAAGCACTTGACAAAATGATTGACTGAGTTATTATTGAAAGCAGAATAAATCAGCACAAAATAACAATGATACGGAGAATAATATGAAAAAACTGATAGCACTGATAATTGTAGTGTGCCTGGCCTTCGCGTTTGCGGCCGGCTGCGGCAGCGTTGAGAGCACCGGCGATGCGGCATCCGCCGAGACAACGGAGACTCCTGTACAGGAGACTGCTGCCGTCGAAACTCCGGCGCTGGACTATGACGCGCTGCGCGCTATCCATGCCGACGATGAAATCGTCGCTACGGTGAACGGGCGCGAGGTCACATGGGGCGAGTACTACGGCTGGCTCTACATGAACGCAAGACAGATCGAGAACTATTTCACCCAGATGGCAATGTACTACGGTATGAGCGCAGGCTGGAGCGAGAGCATGGATGATTCGGGCACGACCTTTGCGCAGTACGCCGTACAGAGCGCTGAAAACACGATCAAGCAGTTTGCTGCGATAGAAGCCTTTACGGAGAAAAACGGGATAAAGCTTGACGAGACGGCGCTGGCGGATCGACTTGCTGAGCAGAAGAAGACCGATACCGCGAGCATCTGCGGCGAGGGGGCGACTGAGGATGATCTTGTCGAGAAGCTCGGCGAGATGAACCTGTCTATGGACGCCTACGAGCTTATGACGCTCTCGAACATCAAGTATCAGGAGAACTTCAAGGCGCTCTACGGCGAGGATTCCGAGCTTGTCTCCGATGAGGACGCACTCAGCTACCTCAAGGAAAACGGCTATATGTCCGCAAACCACATCCTCATTATGACGAAGGATCCGTCCACCGGCGAGGAGCTGAGCGATGCGGACAAGGCGGACAAGAAGGCCAAGGCCGACGAGATATACAAGGAGCTTGCAGCGATAACCGACCAGAGCGAGCTTATGAAGCGCTTTGCCGAGCTCAAGGAGGAATACTGCGAGGATACCGGCAAGACCACCTATCCCGACGGCTACACTTTCACTGAGGGCAAAATGGTGCCGGAGTTTGAGAACGCGGTAAAGGCGCTGGAGGCATACGAGGTTTCCGAGCCCGTGCAGTCCGACTACGGCTAACCCCCTGCCGGACGATCCTGACAGCGTTATCGACTACACCTCCCAGAACACCCCGATGACCGCGAGAAAATACTGGGCGAACGCCGATTACGCGGAGCGCATGGAGGCTGTCCTCGGCGAGACGAAGCTTGAGTACGTCCCCGGCTTTGTGCAGGTAGAGCTTGCGGACTTCATAAAGTAAAACACCTACCTATATATAATAATGCACCGCCTGAGAGTTTCGCGCTCTCAGGCGGTGCTGCTTATATGCTTTTTCTCATGCGTCCCGCGGCGTACACGAGTGGGAGGAGCACAAAGAAGATGGCAAGGCTCACGTAGGGGACGATCGTCGCCGACCAGAAATCGAGCGAAGCGGGAGTCGGCGCGATGAACAGGGACGCTGCGACGCACACGGCGCAGCAGAGCCATATCACCCAGCGCCCGCCGGAGAAGTCGGTCAGGCGCTCGCCGTTATATGTCGGGTCCTTCCCGAAGATGAGCCGCAGGCAGTACTGCGCGGAGTAGAGCACGGCGGAGACGAGCAGAAAGTCCGGAAAGATCCAGAGCATCACGACGAGTGCTTCTACGCGCTCCACGGTCTTGAAGAACACGAGGTTGCGCACCAGGGCGAAGAATGGCTTTGTCAGACGCACACACAGATCCGCGCCGAAGGAACCGACGATTATCACGCTGAGCATCGTCAGCAGCAGGCAGGAGCCGGTGAGCCAGCGTGAAAACGCGCCGAAGTGCCCGGCGCTGCCGTCGGTGCAGCCGCCCTCGAGCATACATATATAAAATACGGCGCTCGCAACAATATCGACGGCCATGACCGAGCCGCGCATGACGGGCATAACATCATGCACCGTGACCGGCAGGAGATTGGAGAAATCGAGCGAGAACAGCGAAAAGAACGCCACCAGAAACAAGACGCCCATAAGTACGGGCTTTACTATGCGCGCGAAGCGCACCATCGTGCGCGGCTTCTTCAGCACCGCGGCAAGCGCAATGAGCCCCATCGTGACCGAGAACGCGGCGGGGCCGCTGCTTGGGTAGATGGTAACGATGAATCTGTCAGCCCCGGAGCGCAGCACAAAGCCGCCGTATATCAGAAACCACAGGCTCAGCACGGCGAGGGTGATCTTACCGGCGATGGGGCCGAGCGTGCGCAGGATGAACTCGGGCAGCCCTTCACCGCTCTGCCGGTGGGACATGAAGCTGCTCATAAAATACAGCCACGCGAGAAGGAGCGGGACGGCGGCCGCAGCGCACAGCCAGCTTGCGCGCCCGGCCATAATGACGCTCTGCGACGGGAAAAGGCGCAGGGCGGGAGAGAGCATGATGACCGTGCCGAGGGCGAGCTGCTGCCGCCGGTTGAATCTGTTGTCGGAGTTCATATCGATCCCTCCATTAGAAATCCCTCACGTCGTTGGTGTGCGTGAGCTGTCCGCTTACGCTGATCTGAAGCTCGAGAGAAGGGAGAAGGTCGGGGAAGCTCTGCGGCAGCATGCGGAAGGCCGATGGATCGTCGCGCTCGACCGCCTGGGCGAGACAGAGAAAATCCGAACGCAGCTCGCGCGAGGTGAGCATGACGCGGCTCACATAGTCGGATATCAGCGCTTCAAGCTGCGCCGTGATGTGATCGGTGTATTCCGCGCTGCGCATGTCGGAGCTGCCGCTGACCTCGACGATCGAGGCGCACACGTCGACAGCGATGTTCAGCCCTGTCAGCTCGCCTGTGTCAGACCAGACGGGCGTTACCTCACTGCCGCCCGAGTCGATTTCGAGCACGACGAGGGAGCCGTGCCTGTCGCGCACGGTGACGTTCGTGAGCCCAACCTTGTTTGTGAGAAAGCCGACTGCGATAGCCTCGTCGCGGTCGAGGAATTTGCAGAGCTTACCGTCGCGGATGACCGCGTAGCCGTAGACGACGGCGGTCAGCTTACCGCTGCCATCATCCTGCGTCGCGAAGCCATCCTCTTCGGAGGCGGACGGGCTGTCACCGGAGGGGGCGCCGCTGTCGCTTTCGAGCGGCTCGGCAAGCTCCACCGCGCATATCAGGGAGCTGCCGCAGCGGTCGAGGTTGCGCACCGTCTCGGCCGCGGTATAGAGACTGCTGTTGCCGAGGCGGCCGACGATCATTTCTACGGAATCCATGATCTCGACAATGCCGCGGCTCCCGTCACCGACCTTGAGCACCGCGTCCTGCGCCGTGCTGCCCTTGACGACGAAGAGCGGGATATCAAGGCGCATTATCGGAGAGCGGCAGATATAGGACAGATAGTCGTCTATTCCGCTCTCGGCGGCTTTTTCGCCGATGAGCACATGGCTGATGTGGGAACAGAAAAGAATATCCTCAAAGGAATATTTATAGATATGCTCAAGCGCCGTGGTGATCGAGTCACCGGTGCCGTAGAGCCGCTTGGGCACGTCACCGGTGCTCTCGTCCGATGCCGAACACAGCGACAGCAGCACGCCTCCGCCCTGCTTGTCGAGCCCCATGTCCTGAATGACGAGCAGCTGCTCTATCTCTTTGAAGTTTGAATATACGCTTGTGCAGCCCGTGAGCGTAAACGCGGACGCAAGCGCAAGGATAACACAGATCGCTTTTTTCATTTCTGCCGCCTTTTATCCGGAGTTTTGAGATGCGGGTCGCGGAACTTGTTGAGGGGCTTCGGCTTTTGCAGCAGAAGCCGCCGGAGCGGGGACGGCTCGCCGTCGCTTAGTGGCGCGGTATAGTCCACACCAAAGCTGTCGATGTCCGCAAGGTGCAGCGTCAGCAGGCACAGTGCCGCGCCCACGCCGAAGAAGCCCGCGAGTATCGACGCGATGACGAGCACGAAGCGCAGCAGCCGTATCGCCGAGCCGAAGTCCTGACTCGGCAGGGTGTAGCCCGCAATCCCGGAGACCGCAACGACGATTATTGCTATGGGCGAAACGACCTGCGCCTCGACTGCCGACTGGCCGACTATCAGCGCGCCGATGATGGACACCGTGTCACCTATCGGGTTCGGCAGGCGCAGACCCGCCTCCTGAAGCAGCTCAAATGAAATGAGCATGCCCATTATCTCCAGCGCCGTGGAGAACGGGACGTTCTGTTTCGCTTCAATGATCGACAGCAGCAGCGGCGTCGGGATCATCTCCTGGTGGTACATCGCGATCGCGACATAAAGCGCGGGGAGAAAGATGCTGAGAAAGAGCGCAAAGTACCGCAGCACGGTGAGCACCGTCGCGACGAGATAGTTGTTGCTCGCGTCGCCCGTCACCTTCATGAACTCCGCGAGAGTCACCGGCAGGGCAAGGCCGATCGGCAGCCCGTCAATGAGTATGCCGACGCGCCCGTCCATCAGGTACATCGCGAAGCGGTCTGGGCGCTCGGTGTGCAGAAGCTGCGGAAAGGGCGAGCGCGGCGCGTCCACAATATATTCTTCGAGCGTACCCGTTGCGAGGAGAGCGTCGACGTCGAGCGCGTCGAGCCGTGAGGCAAGCTCACGGACGGTGTCTGGCGAGGCCACGCCGTCGACGAACATGATGGCAAGCTTCGTGTGCGATTTGCGGCCGATGCTGCTCTCAATGACCTTGAGCTTCGGCGAGCAAATCCGCTTCCGGACGAGCGCGGTATTGGTGCGCAGAGTTTCGACGAAGGAGTCCTTCGCGCCCTTGATGGATTTTTCGAGAGTCGGCTCGGATACAGAGCGGGTGTTGCTTGTCTTGACCTCGAAGCATACCGCCTGCGACGCGCCGTCGAATATAAGCGCGCAGAAGCCATGCGTGAGAGCGTCGACAACATCGTCAAGCGTGTCCCGCCGCTTTGCTGAGTGACTGTACACCGCGCCGGACATCACCTGCGAGATGCAGTCCTGCTCGGTCTGGACACCTGCGGAGCGCAGAAGCTCCGTGAACGGACGGATGATCCCCTCGGTGACTTCGTTGCCGGAGACAATGCCGTCGAGCCAGCAAGCGGTTATCCTTATCCCGCCGCGAAGACCAAAGCTAAGTTCGCGCGCTTCAAAGTCGCCGCAGTCGGAAAAGATGGCTTTAAGAGAGTCCGATGACAATATTGATTTGTATTCTGGTAAAGAGCGCCGGTGCGGAGACTCGGCCTTTAATGAACGTGGCGTATACATATTGGGTATTATAACCGGTTCTGAGCACAATATTTAGACGAGGAAAGAAACCGGAAAAAAGATTGCAGAAATTGGGAAAAAAGTGTTGACATAAGTCGTTTCCGGTGCTATATTAGTCAGGCGCCCGAGAGAGCGGCAGACAACTTGAGAATGAGAACTTAAAAAATTCCAAAAGAATTTGAAAAAAGTTCTTGACAAAGCTAAAAAGCTGAGTTATAATAAACAAGCTGTCGCCGAGAACGACGGAGCGAGATGTACCTTGAAAATTGAACAATGTAAGAAATAGCTTATGCTAAATAAGCACCAGAAAAGGGTTCAAGTGAACTAAAAAGTTCGAGT
>ERZ780207.2922-NODE-2922-length-11563-cov-4.589155_pt1 | contig 11563 bp, 7 predicted proteins | sample MGYA00510977_ERZ780207 | MGnify/ENA primary metagenome ERZ780207 (study PRJEB29588, sample SAMEA2151383) | human gut metagenome | biome: human gut; feature: human-associated habitat; material: faeces | place: Denmark | collected 2008/2010 ... | reverse complement strand
GTTTGCTAAATGTTTACTTTTCTTTTCTTTTGTGCTAAACTTAATACAATTTCAATCAAATTATACGGAGTTAAACCAAGTGAACGATAAAAAGAAATTAAAAATAGCAATCGGCACCGACGCATTTCCGCCGACAACCGACGGAATAAGCAACGTTGCCCAAAGCTATGCGCAAATAATCAATAAAAATTTGGGCGAAGCGGTTGTTATTACACCTAAAAACCCAAATCAGCTTGACTACAGATACGATTATCAAATTTACAGATATAAAAGTTGGTGGCTTCCGTCAAAAGAGGGCTACAGCATAGGCTGGCCTTTTAAAGACGAACTTCATCAGGACATAATCAATATGAATTTTGACCTGCTCCACTCTCATGCGCCTCTTGCAACAAGCTATTATTTCAGACGTGTTGTGGAAAAGAAAAAAATCCCAACCGTGCTTACTTATCACACAAAATATGAATACGATTTTGACAGACGTGTTCCGACAAAGGCGGCAAGGGATTTTGCATATCGATTTTTGCTTAATAACATCAATGCCGCAGACGAAGTTTGGGTGACAAGCAAAGGCACTGTTGACTCGCTTCGCAAGGTCGGATATGAGGGCGAATACATTGTTATGCCAAACGGTTGCGATTTACCTATAACAAACGTAAGTGACGATGATATTGCGCTTATTAAAAGAAAACACAACATACCAAACAATATTCCGCTTTTTATTTATACCGGCAGAATGATTTGGTACAAAAATATTGAGCTTATCCTCGATGCCTGTGCAATGTTAAAAAACGAAGGCAAAGACTTCAGGCTCATTATGCTCGGCTTCGGTGCAGACGAAAATGCAATTAAGAAAAGAATTCGCAAATGCGGTATTGCCGACAATGTTATTTGGACAGGAAAAATATTAGACAGAAACGAACTTTTGGGATATTACGGCATTTCCGATTTACTTCTTTTCCCGTCAACTTTTGATACAAACGGCCTCGTTGTAAGAGAAGCAGCAGCCTGTGCAACGCCAAGCCTTTTAGTACGTGGCAGCTGTGCGGCAGAAGGTGTTGAGGACTGCAAAACAGGCTTTTTATGTATGGAAAGCGCCCATTCAATCAAATCAACACTCAATAATATTATGGATAACAAAGCACTTCTTAAAGAAGTCGGCAAAAAGGCACAAAGCGATATTTATATCAGCTGGGACGATGCCGTTAAAAAAGCCTATGAGCGTTATTATGTTGTTATCGATAATTTCAAAACGAAGAATAATTTATAATCAAATTAACAAAATTTCAACTTTTTCATAGAATAAAAAAGTAAATTAAGGAGTTGATTTTTTGTTTAGTTATATAAAAAAACTGCAATACCCTATCAATATAAAACCCCCTGACCCAAAAGCCGCCGCCATCATAATAAGCCAATACGGTGGAACGTATGGTTTTTAGATATACATTAATATATAGTAAAACGCCCTCGGCTGAATAACCGAGGGCGTTTCTAATGAGATACGTAGTTTTTGGCATCGAACTACGCATCATTATAATATCAATTATATTATACTTTGTCAATGTTTTGTTACTTTATACGAATTAATCTTAGCATAAGCTACTCTGCCGGTCTTAACGACCTTAACCTTGTCAACGGTTGCGCTGATATGCTTTTGAACGACAATTTCAGTTTTTTGCAGATATTCATATTTAATTCCTGTAAGGTTTCGATTTTTATGCAAATATGTTTTGCCTTTTAATCGGTAGTGCTTGCCGACGGTTGTTTTGTATGTTACCTTTTTCGGTTTATCAGCAACAACCTTGGTCGATGAAAGATAAGCTGTGCTTACCCAACCTTTTGTCGGAGCAGTGATATAAGACCAAGAGCCACTGACCTTTGTAACAGTCACCTTAGTGCCTTTTTTGAGCTGAGTTAATACCTTTGACGATTTATTGGCTTTTGCTCTGACATTGAGCGACTGTGACTGAGTAGCAACATACTTGGTAACATTCTTCTTTGCTTTTGATTTTTTCTTTTTATAGTCATTTGAGAACACCCAATAATTAACTGTGTTGCCGTACTTTTTAAAATTTTTCTCACTCACAAAAACGGTATTGCCGCTAAGCTTAGCGCCTGCTGCGCTTCTGCTCGGTGTGTTAAATTTGCCAACGTAAGAATAAGGGTCGTATACAGAAATAGTGCCACCGTTGTAACCTACAAGCACAATGTAATGTCCTGCGGTTGTGAATAAACCGTAATTGCAGGATGCGACGATAAAGTAATCAGATACGCCGTCCTTGTTCTTATCCGTTTTCAAATAATTTAAGGCTTTATCGATATTAGAAGTTGTAGCATATTTCTTAAAATTAAAATAGTCAGCCACAAAAGACCAAGCCGACCACGCAGTTCCGTTTGACTTAGTTCGATAACCGTTATCTACAAAAAGTTTTGCCATTGTAGTTGGAAGAATAGCACCTTTTGACGAACTTACAACCATTGCCGCCGAAGTCGGACCGCAACCACTTGATTTAATCGTCTGCGTTTTATTTTTTGAGCTGGTATAAGGCGCTTTTGCCCACCTGCTGTCAGCCTGATTATAATATGTAAGACCTGTGCAAGCACCAAGAAGTGCTTTACCTTTGCCGGTGTTTGTGCCGTCATAAGAAATATTTTCTTGTTCAATAACGGCATCCTGCTCAATTAAGCTTTCATCAACAACAGTGCTTTCGGATTTAGGTTTTGCGATAATAGGCTCATCAGTGCCGATATCCTCGCCGTTTTCAACTTCGTCCTTAGTTTTCTCCGCTTCTTTCTTAACATCAGCAGAAATAGTAACTTCGGGTTCGGTTGTTTGCTCAACGGTAGTCGTTTCTGTCGGTTTTGTTGTGCTTTCGATATTTGATTTATTACAACCGCAAAAGATTGATGTAATCAAAAGCAACGACATTATCACGGACATTATTGCTTTATTTCTTTTCATTGTTCTTCACCTCTTCCTCAATTTCAAGAAATGATTTAATTGCATTTTTTACCGATTCAAACACTCTTTTAAAAAGCTTATCATATCCGTACATAGCGCCGTAAGCAATAAAGAACGAGCCGACAATTGCGCCGACAATGATATACCAAACAAGCTTGAACGGTACAATCTGACTTGCCGCAATGACTGTAACAAGGGTTAAAAATAAGGAAACACCGAATACAATCAAATTATAAACGATATTTTCCTTATCCTTAAATACGGATTTGATGATTTCTGTAATAATTTGCACGGCTAAAATAAGCAGCGCAACGATAATAAGCGATATACATAATGTTTTCATTTTTCTTTTACTCCTTTACTTCACAAAATGTTCTTTGCATAATTCTTCAAGGTCGTCAATTCTATGATTTGCAACCTTAATGTCGTTTTGAATAAGCGGAATTTTCTCGGCGAAATTATTATGCTTATCAACTTTCCTTTCAAGCTGTTCAATTCGATAATTTGTAAGCTTTGAAGCGGTAATAATTCCGCCGAATGTACCGATAAGCGTTCCCACCAAGCTTACAAGTGCTACTGCTATTGTATCATCTGTCATATCATCACCTCGGCTTGCTGTTGTTTTTCGATTTCTGCCTTTGCCTCAGGCGTAACTTCTCGCCAATTATCGGCAGAGAGCAAAGGCTCTGTGCCCTCCAACTCTCTGATTTTTGCACGGAGTTTTTCCGTGTAGGCTATCTGCTCTTGATATTCTTCTACAGTTGCAACTCCCATAGCAATTTTTACGCCTATGTAATCATAGCTTGCAAGCTCCTGCTTTAGTGCTTGAATTTCAGCCTGTGGGTCAGGTGTAAAGATTTCATCTTTGACATCAAGATATTCACCATTAATTAATGCTCTACTCATTTGCTGCCACTCTCCTTTTCGCCCATATGCGTATTCTCGTTCCGGGATTAAATACCGAAGTGTCAACATCAAAATAAATCCCAATTGTATCATCAACCGCTTGAAAAGCCTGCATCGCTCCGTATCTAATTGCTTTTTGGCTGCTCTTTACTCCCACATAACTGTAGTTCACAATTACATCTTCGTTCATTTTCTGTGCGTGAATAACAGCAAGAACGTGTGATGACAATTTATCAACATATATGTTATTTGCGCCCCAAAGTATTGAGCGTAGAAAACCACTTGTAGAATGGTTTATCTGTATAAAATCATCGTTGGTAATTTCTATATGCACTTCAACTGCGTTTTTTATTTCATATTCGATTTTATTTACTTCCTCTTGCACCGTAGTATCTACTGCCAACTCCCACTTTTCGGATGAGCCTTGCGGCCCTTGTATTCCTGCGTCGCCTTTTGGTCCTTGTTCACCCTGCGGTCCTGTGTCACCTTTTGGTCCTTGTTCGCCTTGCGGTCCTTGTATTCCTGTGTCACCCTTTGGTCCTTGTTCGCCCTGCGGTCCTGTGTCACCTTTTTCGCCTTTAAGTTCGCCGTTCGCAAGCTTTGTTTCAAGCATTTCGGATATATCATTAGCTCGCTTAGTAGCCTCTTGTGATTTAACCGTTTCACTCGCAAGCGCCGAATAATCAGACATTGAGGTTATCCTATTTTCGTCGGTGAGCACGTCATACACCTCTATATTAAATCTCGGTGTAGTTAAAAGCTGAGCGCCTGCTGCATTTGAATCGTATATCCTCAATTCACACTCAACAGTACCTGCTGCCGTAATAAGCTGCTTTTCGACGTCAACAATAGCCATTCCGTTTTCAATAGCGCAATCCTTATATATCACATTACCGTCAGTCTTTTTGCCATATATTGTAGCAATCATATCACCGCCAAGTATAAAGGCTTTTCCGCCGTCGGTAAGGGATATAACTATCCTTCTTGAATTAACATCATTTAGCTTAACGTCTATGCTCCATTGTGCACCGCTTTTTTGCAAATCAAGAGATTTTCGATAAACTTGTTTTTCCATATAATCACCTCTTGAAATAATTATACAAAAAGAACGAGGGTGTTTGTCACACCCTCGCCGTTAATTATTTGAGCCAATATTTATTTATATAATTAATAACATCCGTTCTATTACCATACAATCCTGTTTTCGTCATTATAGTAATTATCTTAGCTTTTTCATCAGCATTACCGTTAATGAATTTCGCTTTATATTGATTGGCAATAGAAGTTCTGATACCAAAAACGGCATTATCCTGCGTCATACCGTTAGCAACTTTAGCCTTAATTCTGTTATCAACATAATTACGAATGCTCTTGGTATCGTTTGACTTAAACGCTTCAACCATTGCCTCGGTATTATAAGACGACGCTTCCCAATTTGTAAAATCCTCATCATCAAAATAGCCTGTTGATTTAAGTTTAGTTTTAATTTGACTGCGTTTTGAATTATCCGCAGCTAAATATTCTTCCTTAAAAGCACTCTTTAATGATGATTTTATGCTTTTTTCAGCCTCTGTCTTTGTCTTGCCGTTGCTTATATCGGTTGCAATATTGCCGTCAATGACAGTTTTCAAAATCGATTTATCACCGCTGTTTAAAGCGTTTATCAAGTCAGTTTTGTTATAAAGCTTACTGTCTTTACTGTCCTGCTCCTCGTCAATCTCGACCGTATCAATTGCTTTTTCAACAGTTTCCTTATCCGTTCCGCTTGATATAAGCGTTTCAAGCGATTGCTTATATTTTTTTTCGTCGCTGTCCGCCTTATATCCTGCTGCCTTTTGAATTTCGGAAGAGTAAGATTTGATTGCTTTATAGGCAATCTCGTAGTCAAAGCCGTCGCTTTCAAGCTCTTTAGCGGTATTAATTGCCGTGCCAATATCTCCGTCAAGATATGCAAGGCCTGCTGTAGCAACTCGCTCGTCATTTTCTATCAATCCCTTCTTGATATAATTGTCGGGATCAGAAACATTATCGGCAATGCGCTTATACATTTCCTTGTTGCCGTCCTTAATTGCCTCATATATCATTTGTTGCTTGTCTTTTTCAGGAAATAGGTCAAGACCAAATACAGCAAGCACATCATCGGAAATTAAAGCCTCTTTAATTTCCGATTGTGTAGCTTCTTTTGCCATTGAAGGATTGAAACTGTTTCCGTTCTTTGCACCTTTGATGACATTTTCCACGCTGTTAATATCACGAATTACGTTTTTTATCGGCAAGCCGAAAAATGCGCCAATCGAGCCGGCAAGACTTTCGATTTTTTGTGTATAGGTAAGATTGTCACTATTCAGATTGTGAATTGAATTATACAAATCACTAAACACCGACATATCTGCCCTTGTCACATCATAGCCTTGGAATACAGATATAGCGTCTTTAAGAAAGGCTATTTGATTAACAGGGTTAGCATTGTCAATAAAATTAGGAATAAGCTCAGCAATATATTTTTCAGCATACGTTTTATCGTCATCATCATTACGTGCGGCGGTTACTATTGATTGAAGAAGAGCGTTTATAACACTTGCAATAACAAGTGAAGCAACAATTCTTGTAGCCTTTTTCTTGCTAAACTTTCCACGCTTTGCCTGAACGGTTGCATTGAAAAGCATATTAAGAGAAGTTGTAGGCTCTGCCATAAATGCAGTTGCCATTTTAACGGCGCCGTTTTTACTTCTCATTAAAGCCGAACGTGAAAATACCGAATCATATACCTGTGTTTTAACTATAACCTCAGTAAATCGTTCGCCTGCCTTTTGCAAACTTTCCTCTGTTGATAAATCAGGATATTTATCTTTGGTTTCCGCCTTGCAGGCATTCCAAATGTGAGACCAGGTTATTTCATCAGCCTTTGAAGCTGTATATCCAAATACCTCATCACGAAACGCTCCGTCCTTAAAAAATGCCGCAATCTTTTCCTTACCCTTATAATCAACATTGTTAAGATAGTCAACCGTACTTTGAGCCATGTTGGTATCGAAATATCCCATTTCCTTAATTATAGCAACAGGGGCATATTTCTTTATTTCGTCATAACTGCGCTTCGTAAATGTAGTTTTTGCGAAATATTTGGTATCAATGATTGATAACGCTCTGCCTATTGCCGACGGCTGCTGAATTGCAACGGAAGCGGAAGCAAAAACAGCATTTTTTTTGAATATACTTGTAAGTTTATCAACAATATCTGAGCCTGCTTCATGCACGACACCGCCGTTAAGGTCCTCAAGCAAATCGCTTATATATCCTGTTGCCTTCTTACCGTATGCATTTTCCACTAAAGTTCTGATAGAACTAAACTCGTCGCCGTTGCTCGAATGATAATTATAAACCCGGTCGAAATTTTCAAGCGGCAAAGCAAAGGCATTATAGCTTGCCATTTCATCAACGTGGCTCGCCCATACATTGTCAAATTCTTCAAGTAAAAGCGGATTTTTTGCTTTTTCAACAATCGCATTAGTAAATCCTGAATTAATGATTTTTTTAGCGCCAATAGTTTCCATACTGCTTCTGTGCATGTAGTTTTTAGCGGTACGTGCAGGATAATAATTTTCTTCCTTAAAAAGTTCAACGTCATATAGCCGTCTTGATATCTCGTTGCCCTTTTCCGCCATATCGGTTGAAAGATATTTAACCATGTCACGAACATAATTCCTTTGTTCGTCGCTTAGCATTGACCTGATTTTTGATATATCCGAATAACTAAGCCTGTGAGTTAAACTGTCATTCCACTTTGAGCTTTTATCCTTAAGCGTTTGAATAGCACTTTTAGGCTTATCAGTCACTACAATACCGCCATGGATAATATGATTAAGCGTTTGCTTTCGGTTGCTCATTGCATATATCGCCATTAGCTGTTCAAGGTTTAAATTAAGCTTGTCGCCTAATGAAGTTGTTATATCATAACGTTTCTTCCTGTCCCAGCTTTTCCAATCGTATTTTTCTCTGACATCATCAGCGTAATTTTTGCTGTTGTCTATCGTAACCGCCCATGTATCCTCACCTTTTCTGACATCATGGTAAAGTTTAAGCAGCTCATCACTGCCAAGATATTCAAAAAAGTATTCCGGTTTCATAGAGCCGTATTTAATTGAATCGATAATACCCTTGTCTATCTTATACTTTGCATTTACCTGTTTAAGTTCTTCCTCAACCTTAGAAACACTCTGTTCGATAGTTTTATTTCTTTCGGAATAGAATATCTTATTAACATTATTGCACACCTGAACAGTTGTGCGCACAAGGTCATCCACCATTTTAAGCTCGTCAAGTGTCAATTGATTAGCATTCCTGTCACCAATCATTGTTTGCAACTGTTCAATATAGTTTTTGATATATCCGTTATATGCTTCGGTCACCTTTTCGTAATCGTCATTATTATTCAGCGATTTAAAACTGCGGTCGAGTGCATAAAGCTTTGAATATATTTTATCATCAAGCTTGGTACCGAATGATATAACATTTACTATTCCTTTGACTGCTTCGACAATATTATTAGGAATATGATTTTTCTTATCCTGCTTTGCAAGCTGTGCAAGCCTAATTGTACTTTTTTGAAAGCTCTTATAAAGCAGACTGCGCTCACGCTTTTCTTTCTGCTTTTGCCTATATTCAGCCTTATACTCAACTGTATCTCTATATAAGTTCGACCTATAATCTTGATTTTTCTTTATCTGCTCTTTGCGAAATTCAGAAAATTCCTTTTTATGCTTTGCCTTTTCGTCAGCGAGCAGCTTTTGATAGTTGCTTATTTGCTGAGCATATTTCGACCTTGCTGTAGCCGTAATCGTTTTCAATAACCTTATCCTTATAAGTATTAACCATATCAAGAAGCGCAATCGGCAAATCCTGCGAATTGTCACTCGGCATTAATCCGCCGAATAATTCTTCCATTTCATTAGCCAAATCGTCAAGCGGTATACCATTTTCGGTAATGTTAATCTTTCCTCTTGCCGCATTTTTATACTTGCCGTAAGAGCCGAAATAATACGAAACCTCTTCCTTTTGCTTATCGGAAAGCTTAATCTCTGTGTTTTTCAAATAATCAAGCATTTCCTGTTCTTCCTGCGTAGGCTGATACTTAAGCTGCTTTTCGTTTTCAACAAGCTTTTGTGCAAGGTCGTATGCAGCATTAAAGAATTGCTGAGAAGTGTCGAGCGTGTGCCAGCTTTTCATTTCCTTAGCCACATCAACGCCTGTCATACGTGTAGGCGTAAGCTTAATGATTTTTCTTGCTGCAATTAATAACGAGTTTGTGCTTACCTCTCTGCCGTTAGTAAGCTCAAATTGGTGTTTTAAGACCTCATTGATTTCCTTAAGGTGCTTGTTTTCACGCTTAAGCTCTGCGTACTCGGCATAGTCTACATCTCTTGAGTATTTTTCTTCGGATGTCTTATCATAATTAACATCTTCAAAATTTCCTCTTCCGTAACCGTCCCTTTCTCGTTGTATCTTCTCTTTATCGAGTTTATCATTGTTTGTTGTTGTTCTTCTGTTTTCAACATATCTAATACTGCTATTATTGTATCCGTCGAAATCTTCAAATATTTCATATCTGCCACTAATATTTCTTCTATCTGAGTTAACATTATTTATATCCCTTCTTTCATGTATATTCTTTGATACATCTTTATCTAAAACAATCAAATTATAATCATTATCAAACACATAACAATAATGCATTCCGCCAAGATATTTATGACATACTTTACCGACTTTGTCAGAATCCCATGTTAATGCCTCGGAATAAAGCTTATTATACTCTGCTTTTGATAGCTTAACATTAGTATATTCCCTTTCGTCAAACTCGTCAATATTAACATCACGAGAAAATCTAATATCTTCAAGCGAATTAACAACATCAAGTCGGCTCTGCTCGTTATTTGCTTTATATTCTGCATACGAAACGCCTGCATTTTTTAATGCATTTTTCAACTTTTGACTTGCATTATCAGGAATAACAGCAGTATATACTTCGTTAAAATAAACGGCTCTTTGCGGTTTTGCTTCAAAATAGCTCGTTGGTAATGCACGAATATCATTAACGAGGGTCCAAATATCATCAACCGCCATATCACTGTAATTAGCCCAGCCTTTAAGCTCGGTTTTCAAATAATTTGCAAGCCCTGATTTTGTTTCTGTTTTTGCAACACCGTCAACGATAATATCAGCCACAGCAAATGGGTTATCGTTTTTTGTCATACTTTGGGCAATTTCTTGAAATCTTTTATAAAGATTATTACGTATTTGATTGTATTCTTCATCATTAACATTTTGAAGTCGTGATTTATCATTTCTCACTTCATCAAGATTGTTATATTTCTTCGCTGAGCCACCGATTATATTGCTGACGAGAAAATTGCCACCCTGAGCATTTTGATTATTCATTGCCTTAACGATATTTTCAAGGTTATAATCCCAATACAGACTTTCCCAATTTTTTCGTTCACTTGATTCGTCAAAAGGGTCATTGCCTTTCCAAATACCCTTTTTTTCTACAACACCGTCAAATAAATCATTAAGCCAGCTTTCATATTCCTTTTGATTAATTTTATTATCAATAAGATTATGTGTTGCCTCATCATCTGAAACGAGTTCAACTTTTTCGGCTCCGTTTTTCAAATAATCGATAGCCTTTTTCACAAAAGCTTTTCTTTGAAACGCCGTCTTAATTTCATCCGAATTGTTGAAAATGTTATCTATGTTCTCATCACTTATACCGGGAATTAAGGATTTATAGTAATCAGCGATTGATTGCTTTATCTTGCTATCGTATCTTTCAACCCATAATTTACTCGGAAGTAACGGTTTGTTTTCAATTTCCTGAAGCGTATCTTTTATATTATCATTAAGGAAATCGAAAACGTCAGTATCTTCGCTTGTAAGAGTTGTTTTCTTTTCTCTTTGAACAATATCTCTAACTGGCTCAGACTTGTCTGCCAAATATAGCTCCTTTAAAGCATAATCATTTTTATACTTATTAACTAATTCGGCAATACTTCCTGCGCTGTCAACTTGGTCTTTGAAATTATCAGGATGAAATAATGAAGCATTAGGCTTATATGCAAGTTTTTGCTTTACAAGATTGTTTATTTTGCTATATAAATCCCATGCTTTCTTTTCATTAAGTTTGTGTTCGGCTTTAACTGATATCGGAGTATAAGCGTCAGAAGAATAAACCTTATTTGCATTACTTTCTTGTGGGTCAATAGTCTTTTTATCAAAAACAAGTGAAATATCGCCAAATTCATTATTTGCGCTGATATTTTGTGCTTTCATTATTGCTATCGACGGACTTGGTAAACCGCCGAGTTCTAATGCACTGAGCAGTTTACTTTCGGTAGTATTATGAATTGCAACAAGTTCCTTTGTTTCCTCAATAGGTATATCAAGTGAAAATTTTGTTTCATTATTATTGACATTTGAAGCATTATTTGCTATATTATCTGTGCGAGACAGTTCGTCGTTATTATAACCTCTGGGTATTTTATCCTTTGCGTTCAATGCGACTGTCTCGTTTTTATTTTGCAAATTCATATTATGAATATAAAACTTATTTTCAACAGGAGTTTTCTTTATTTTTATTTCCACATTATAATTTTCGCCGTCAACTATTGCCGGATGACTTAAAACCAAAAATGAGCTACC
>ERZ780207.2914-NODE-2914-length-11572-cov-3.517670_pt1 | contig 11572 bp, 11 predicted proteins | sample MGYA00510977_ERZ780207 | MGnify/ENA primary metagenome ERZ780207 (study PRJEB29588, sample SAMEA2151383) | human gut metagenome | biome: human gut; feature: human-associated habitat; material: faeces | place: Denmark | collected 2008/2010 ... | reverse complement strand
TTTTTACGATAGGTTACCTCGCGTTTGGGCAACAATTCCTGCGGGCGGACGGCATCTTCGGCTTCCTGTCCTTTGGCAAAAACGTCGTTCAGTTTCGGTTTTTGCGCCGTCTGACCCTGAGACGGTTGAATAATCTGTTCTGCCGCTTTTTCTGTCGTATTTTCCTCTGCATAGGCGGCTTCCGTTTTTTCCGTCTTTACTGTTTCGGGTGCCGCTTCCTTCGGTGCGGGCGTTTTGTCGGAAACATTTTCCGTACGTACCGTCCGGGCTTGTTTCGTTTGAGTGTTGTTTTTTTCAAACAACGCCGCTTTTTCATCGGCTTTTTGCAAAACGGCCAGATCCTTTTGCCCTTCGGGCGTACGGGCGTACGCGGCGACGGCTTTTACATAAGCTTCTTTGGCTCGAACCGAACGGCGGTCTATATGCTGGGCTTTTAAAGCATTCATTGCCGCCTGAGTTACGCGCTGAGCCGCCAGAGCTTCTTCTTGCGTCGGCTTGTAATAAGATTCCGATTGGTTTGATTTCGATGCGCGAAAAGCGATTTTATTAACCGTTCTTGCCATGTCGTTCGGCGTTTGCGGGCGCAACGCGTTTCGGTCATCATTTGCGGTTTTCTCGGCTGTTTCCGTACGTTCTTTATTGGCAGAATCTTTTTCAACAGTGTCGTATCGGGTTTTGCCGTTTCTTTTTCCCGAAAACAGGTTTTGTAAAAATCCCGCCATGACCGTTCTCCTTTAGGCTGGTTTTAAATACTTTCCCGTAAAATAAAGTATATCCGAAAATGTTGTTCTCTTCTATTATTTTTTGGCGAAAAATTTTGTCAAATTTATTACACTTTTGCCGTCTGCGTTGAATAAATCAAAAAGTGATTATAAAATACGCGAGGAACGGCTTGATAACGGAGCGGAAAATGAGAAAAACTCTGATTTTGGATTGCGACGGCGTTCTGTATCCGACTTCCCAGCTTTCGTTACGCGATTTCGTTTCCGCCATGAAACGGACGGCAAAGGCTTGGGGAATTTCTGACGAAGAATATAACAAAGCGTCTCAGGCGTCTTTGTCAAAAACGCAAAAGGGATGTTTAATTTCGTCCTTGAAATGACAAAAGGGGACATGGCGCGTTTCGACCGTTTTTGCACCGATATGTTTGACCGTGTCGATTATACGAAAATCACGCGGGACGATGTTTTGAAGCAACGGTTGAAGGATGCCCGAAAAACAAACGACGTCGTCATTTTGACAAACAACCATCAAGCTCATTTGGAAAAGGTTTTGAATGCCCGATTCGGCGAAAGTTGCGAAACGGTCGGCGTTCCCTGTTATGATATCCGTTCTACCGAAAAGGACGGCATGTTTCACCCGAAACAGTCCGAAGAGGGATTGTTGATTTTTTGTGAAAAAATCGGCAAAAAGCCCCATGAATGCGTTTTGGTTGACGATACGCCGGTAAACATTTCCGCGGCGCGAAAGATAGGAATGGGCGGATGCCTGATCAGCGAAAAAATGACGCTTTCAAACTATTTGGAAGCCGTAAGCCGACCGCCCCTGTTCGGGAAAGGATATGCCAGACAATGAGGCTGTTGATTGCCTCGGATTCTTTTAAAGGAACGTATTCTTCCGCCGAAGTCGCTTCTTTTTTAAAAGAGGGCGTTTTGTCGGTTGAGCCCGATTGCAACGTTTTTTGCGTTGAGGTTTCCGACGGCGGGGAGGGATTTTTAGAGGCTTTGAGCTCTGCCGACAAACGGCTGAGGCGTGTTGAAACCGAAACTTTTGACGCTTTGATGCGCCCGATTGTCGCACCGTTTTTGCATGACGGAAAAACGGCATATGTTGAATCCGCTCTGACTTGCGGTTTGTCGCGTTTGGCGTTGCGGGAACGAAATCCTTTAAATACGACGACGTTCGGTTTGGGGTGCCAGATTTTGTCGGCTCTTCAAACGGGATGTGACAGAATCGTCATCGGGTTGGGCGGAACGGGTACGCATGATTGCGGAATGGGGATGTTGCAGGCTTTGGGCGTGCGGTTTTACGACGATTCAAACCGTTTGATTTCCGACGGTTCAAGGGCAAAAGAACTGCTTTTTTGCAAATATGCGGACATGGCTGAAATTGATGAAACCGTTGCTCAAACGGCTTTTGTTGCGGCAAGTGACGTAAAGAATCCGTTGATCGGAGAAAACGGCGCCGCAAAAGTGTTCGCACCGCAAAAAGGAGCGGATGCCGCAACGGTTGAGATGTTGGAATTCGGGACGGTTCATGCTTGCCAAGTTTTGGAACGCAGCTGTTCAAAAAGTTTGAATTTTGACGGAGCCGGAGCGGCAGGCGGGTTGGGGGCGGCTTTAAATGTTTTTAAGAACGTTCAAACCGTTTCGGGGGCGGATATTATTTTAAAGGCGGCTGATTTTGAAGGATTGCCGCGTTCGGGCATTGACGGCGTCATAACGGGCGAGGGGCGGACGGATGCTCAAACCCTGTTCGGGAAAATGCCTTTAAAGGTGGCGTCGGCGGCGCAAAAGTACGGTGTTCCCGTACTTTTGGTCTGCGGTACGGTCAAAGCGGGAAGCGATCAGTTGCTTTTAAAAGGTGTTACAAAGATAAAGCCGTTGTTTCAAGAAAGTCTTTCTCTTGAAACACTTTTGCGGGATACCCCGGAGGCGTTGAGAAAAACGGGAAGAGATGCCGTTTCGTTTTTTAAAAACGGCTGAAATTTTTTCTTTATTTTGTTGAGGAACGAAACGCGGCGTGCTACTTTTCGCAAGTTTTTGCGAAAGGGCGGTAAAATGCGTTTAACGGCGTTTATAATGGCCGGCGTGCTTTTGTCCGGAGCGGCGGCCGCGGAAGAAGTTTCGAAACCGGAAAGTTCGTTGAAAGCGAATTTCCGCCGTATCGGTCTGGAGCTGTCTTCAACGAATGTTGCCAATGCCGCACAATATCAGGATTCTCCTGTTTCACAATTAAACGCCGACGGACAAACGGTCACAAAGGGCGTTTTTGACTTTGTTGCCGAATATTCGCACGGAAATATGCGTTGGAACAACGGCGTTTTGTTGGAATACGGGAAAATCCGCCTTGAGCCGTATGACGAGCCGTCCGAAAGCAATGAAACGGCGGATAAAATATTAGCTTATACGGAATACGCGCACAGGCTGTTCAACATATATTCGGCTGATTTCGGACCGATGGTCAATGCCGAATACCAAACCGAATTTACCGCAAACGACGACGCGGAACGGATGCGCGTTTATCGCGGCAAGGCAGGCATGACGATTTTTGACGGGACGATCGTCAAAGATTTGTATTTCGCAGGCGTTGTCGAATATGACATCACCTATCCCGAACATGTGAATAAATTTGCGTTGGAAGCGGGCTGGCGTTTGGAATACAAGCCTGCCGACAATTTGCTTTTTACGACGGACGGGTATTATCGCCGCTATTTGTCGTACAGCCAATATGTCCCCGAAGATTTCAGGTATGATTTCAGTGCGAACGCGCGCATGGACGCTTCTTTAAATTCGAAATTGTCGCTCGGACCTTTTTTAAGCTATCGCAGGGCTCATTCGCGTCAAGCCGATGCGGCGGGCAGCAATTTCACGATAGGCATCGCGTTTAGCTACAAGAACGTTTTTGATTTGCTGTAACCGTTTTATGTTCGGCAGGGCACGAGCGCTTTTTGCTTGATTATTATATAAACGAATAATAATATGGTTATAATAATTAAAAAGGGGTGCCATGAAAAACATAGAAAAAATAAAAGAAAACGTTGCACTTGCGTTAAAGAAAAATTTTCCTCAAACTTCGCAAAGCATATCGGCGGACAATCTGGTTTTAATCCATGAAGGGCGCTTTGCCAATGCGGCGGTTTTACGTTACAAAGACGACAGACTGGATTTAACGGTTAAAGATTTTTCGGGATCTCCTTTTTGGATCAGAAGAGTGTTCGGCGTTTTTTCGACCCGAACCGAATACACGGCTAAAAAGGCTTTGGCGCAAGCGACGGGGGATCACGGCGTTTTGCAAAGGTTGTCTCCGTGGTCTATAGCTTTTGATTATGTTCGGGGCGACACGTTAAACAAAGTCCCTTGCAACGTTCCCGCCGATTATTTTATTAAAATGGAACAAATCGTATCAAAACTGCATGAATGCGGTTTCGTGCATTTGGATTTAAGGAATTTGGGAAACATGATTTTAGGAGACGACGGCAAACCTTATATCATAGATTTCCAATCCTGTCTTTCGACGAAACACATGCCTCGTTTTATCAGAAAATACTTGGAAAAGGTCGATTTTTCAGGAATTTACAAGGCATGGGAACGCAAATGTCCCCAAGCGTTGGACGAAGGGCGAAAGTCTGTTTTGTCGTACGTAAACGCAATAAGAAAGCTCTGGGTTTTTAAAGGCTATCCTCTGGAGCATTTTTTGGAAAAAAGGAAAATGAAGCATTAAGCATGAAGTAACGCGCATTTTTTTTGTACGGCATCAAGAAATGCTTTTTGAGCCGGCGAGAAAGATTGATTCCTTTTCCAAACCAGGTTAAGAGCGGATTCCAAAACGGGCTCGAGAGGACGAAAACAAAGAGAGCCGTTGTTTCGGATATTTGCCAGCTTGTCCAAAGCCAAAGCACAGCCGACGCCTTCTTCCACCAGCAACGCCGCATTGAACAGCAGGTTATATGTCGCGACGATGTTCATTTTGCTAAAATCACTTCCGAACCAATCAAGAAAACCGTTTTCCTTGACGGATTTTTGAAGAACCTGTCTTGAACAAATTAACGGTACACCCGGCAGGTCGTTTTTATTCAGCGTTTTATGTGTTGCCAAAGGATGGTCTTTTTTTAAAATGACGCCCCATACGTCTTTGGCGGGCAAATCGATTTTATCGTATTTTGACAAGTCGAACGGTTGGATCAGCACGCCGAAATCCAACAACCCTTTTTCCAAACGTTCGGTAACGTCCTGAGCGTTGCCGCTGTACAAATGAAATCGGATTTTGGGATATTTTTTTTGAACGTCGCGGATGCAACGGGCAACGATGGTCATGCCTTCGGTTTCGCCGCCGCCGATATGGACGTCTCCTTCGACGGCATTTCGAGCGCGGGAAAATTCCGATTTTGTTTTTTCGACCATTTCCAGAATTTCTTCGGCACGTTGCCTTAGAAACATTCCTTCTGCGGTCAGAAATACGTTTCTGTTGGCACGTTCAAACAAAGGGTAACCCAATTCAATTTCCAACTCTTGGATTTGTCGGGACAAAGTCGGTTGAGTGATGTTCAATGTTTCGGCGGCGGCGCTGAACCCGCCTTCTTTGGCAACGGCAAGAAAGTATCTGAGGACTCTGATTTCCATATTTTTTTCCGTTTATAGATGCTTTAAAAGCATAGCATACGATAAAGTATAAGTATTTGATATAATATTTTTTTTGTGCATACACTGCTTTAAATGAAAACTTAGGCTATGGCGGGAAAGATGACGGTCGGGCAATGTTGCCGAAATAAAAATTTTTATTTCTTTTTCGTGTTTTTTTATTTTTAATGCCCGCTCTTTTGCCGGCGAAGGAGGTAAGCAGATGGAAATCAGGATTTCGGGGGCTGAATTTGAAATAAAAGCCGAACTGAATGATACGGCGACATCCAGGGATTTGTGGGCGTCTTTGCCGGTTCGATTGCGGTTTTATCCGCTTCAAAATCGCGAATTCTACGCGCCGATCGCTCTTGAAAAAGAAGACAGCGACGTTCGCGACGGCTATGAAATCGGTGATATCGGGTATTGGACGGGCGGCGATACCGTGGTTTTATATTACGGCGAAGGTTGGACGGGCGATTTGATTATCATGGGGCGCATGACGTCTGATTTTGATTTTTTGCGGACGATTTCCGAACCGTTTGACGCCGTCATAGAAAAAATCGGAGAATAAAAATGGTCGGGGCGACAAGATTCGAACTTGCGACATCCTGCTCCCAAAGCAGGCGCTCTACCAGGCTGAGCCACGCCCCGACATATCAGGCATCATAGCGTAAAACTTCTATTTTTCAACGTTAAAAAACGGATGCCTGACAACATCGCCTTCCGATATGTTCAGGCGTTTCGCGCTTCCCGCCTTCATTTCCAGAACGGCTTGCATTTTTTTGTTTACGGTAATGACGTCTCTGGAAAACGGGACGGTGTATTCAAAAATCGCACGAATAACGCCGTTATCGTCAATAAAGAACATATCCAAAGACATCGGCGTGTTAGCCATCCACATACTGATTTGGCGCGGCGTTTTGAAATCAAACAACATTCCCCCATTATCGTCCATTTCCGTTCGGAACATCAGACCGCGTTCTCTTTGAGCGTCGGTTACGGCTGTTTCGACGGTCAATTCCAACGTCGGCGCATTTTTTCGCAAAATTTCGATTTGCGTTTTTTCAAACGTCATGCCCGTTTGTTTCGGTTGTTCCCACAGGCAGGAGGACACAAAAAGAAGAAGAACAAAAAAAGGCAGTTTCAAGAGCGTCTCCGTTTATGTTGAAAAAAAGCCCCGAACTGGGGCTTTTCTTTTTTTATTTTTCGCCGAAGGGAGAATAGCTTTTCATATCGACGACGGACTTTGCGTCATCTTTTTTTTCTTCCTTTTTTTCTTCTTTTTTCTCGTCTTTTTTATCTTCCGTTTTTTTATCCTCGCCTTCCGCTAAGGGTTCTGCGGCCGGTGTTGCCGCGGGCGTTGCAACGGGTTCGTCGGGAGCCGTCGTAATATCTTTTTTATCGCGGGTGGCGGGAGATTCCATTTGAAGGGCGGTTTTGCCGTCTACGGTTGACAGCTTCATGGTGGATTTGCCCTGATAATCGATATAGGACAAAACGGCGGCGGCGGGCTGAGCCTGCAATGCGACGGTTCCTCCGACGGTTTCCGTCATGGCCAGCGTGGTTTTGTCGCCCGTTAAATCAATGGTGCTTTTTGCGCCGTCGATGGAGAATTCGGAATCGCCCGAGCTGACCATATCGATGGCGGCGGAACCGTTTCCGGTCAGCCCCAGATAGATGTTGTTGCGTCTTGTATCGTCCGTAACGGAAATCGAACGAACCGAGTTCACCAGGCTCATATTGATTTTGCCCTGATAAACGTCGGTCAGGGACAATGAAGCGTTTTTGTCATCGACGGACATGGCGGCGACGGGGAATTTTCCTTTGTGCATCATGGCAAAGGAAGTTGTTTGTTCATCGGCATTCCATACGCCTCTGATTTGTCCCGAGCTGTCTTTCAAGACAAAGACCTGAGCTTCGACGACGGTGGGGATTTTTTGGGGTTCGCCCTCTTTTCCGGAAGAGTAAGCTTTCAACGCGGCGCTCAGCTGAGCTTCTTGAGCCGACTGAGCCGTGGCGTTTTTATTCATAGTCAGCCCGCCCGAAAAAGCCGCATAAGCGGCAAAGCAAGCCAAAGCCGCGACCGAACGCGTTAAGATTCGGCATTTTTTTTCCAAGTGTTGAACGCGAGATTCCAAATTTTCCATATTCAGCTCCATAACGAAAATTCCGTGCGGCTTTTGCCCTTAAGATACTCTAACAAAAAAGACGTTAATTATATATGAATAAAGCTTATTTCATTTTTTAATTCGTCGGCAAGCTTTTTTAAAGGGAAAGGGCAGTTTTTCAGGCTTTCTTTTTTACGGAAGGGATCCATTTTTTGACGGCGACGGTTTTTCCCGATTGGGAACGCATGACGCGCGTTGCGGTAAAGCTTGCGGCGTTCGGCGTTGCGGGTGTGTTTTTGCCCTGAGTATAGAATTCTGTCATCAGGGCAAGACTGATTTCCGTATTTTCGCCTTGAGCGAAAGCTTCGGCATAAGGGGCGTGGGCGGCGATCAATCGGCCGAGGTAGTCTGCGGAATAAGAGCCGTATTTTCTCCATACTGTTTGCAAAAAAGCGGAAACCGTGCGGTTAAAAGGCGTTCTTGAAATCAGCGGCCGCGCGGAAGCATAAATTTTATAGCTGTTCGGTTCGACGGGGCCTCGTGCCGTAGCGATAAAAACGGACGGGATTAAACGTTGGCCTTTTGTCAAGGCGGCGTAATATCCCTGAGCCAGAAACATCAGGTACTGCATTTTCATGGGTTGCAGATATTCTCCGTCATTCAAGGCGGTATCCAAAAACCATTCGGCGACGTCAAACACGGATTCCGAAGCAGAGGCAGTCATAAAGATAAGTTTCTCCTTAGTCAGGGTCGGTTTTCATTATTATAAGGGCACGGAAATGATAATGGCATGAAAAGGTTATTTTTCCGTTACGGCGCAAGAAAGCTTGAAAACCTGCGTTATGAATGAATAGACAAAGGAAAAATTAAGATATAGTATTGTAAAGTTTTTTTTAATGCGGCAATAGTGCCGTTTCAAATGATAAAAGTTAGGGGTTCTCTATGGCAGAAAACGAAAACGGACAACCGTCGGCGAACCATCCGCCCGTACCTGGAAACGCGGCCGGACGTCCGACAGTAAAAAAAATAATGGTTAAGCGGGTAAAAGCACCTGTTTCTGTGCCGTCATCGCCTGCGCCGTCACCGGCACCGGCTTCTGCCCCGGCGGCTGATGCGGCGGAAGAAGACCCCTCAACGGCAATGGATTCGGAAGAAGCGATTGCCGAGACCGAAGAAACGGTTGCCGTTCAGGAAGAAGAAACGCCTGCCGAGACCGAAGAAACGGTTGTCGTTCAGGAAGAAGAGGCTTCATCGGAACCCGAATTGCCGCCCGAAGACAAAAGTCAAATCGTAACGTCGCCGATCGAGGCCGAAGAAATAGAAAAAGAACCGCCGCGCAAACGTCGCCGTCGCGCATATCAGGCTCCTTCGGAACCCGATCCGCGTCAGGAAAAAATCCAGGAAATAAAGGATCAGGCGCGCAAGATAATGCGGATGCGCTCTTTTCATATCGGCGTTGCCGCAGTAGTTTTGTTGATTATTGTTTATGGCATATATTCGTGGTTGCCGTCATTGGCGGAATCCAAGATTCCCGAGATGTTAAGCGACAACGGGATACGCGTCGGGTCTTACCGCGTTAAAAATTTAACGACGGAAACCATGGAAATAACGGGCGTGCGGGATAAAGCCGGGACAGTCAACATCGCCAATGTGAAAGCGACATACTCTTTATTTGATTTGCTGACGTCCAACCGTATTTCCAGCCTGAATGTCAGCGGGATTACGATAAAAGGCGAAAAGACGAGCGAAGGCATATCTTTAGGCGCGTTGGGGAATGTGATTACGTCTTCGATGCGTAATGCCAAAGACAATGCGATGACGATAGGCCGTCTGAATTTGGCGGGTAATTTTATTTTGGAAGAGGAACTTCCGCCTGCGGCTCCTGCGCCGGTTGCCGATACGTCCCAAAAGTCCAAGAAAAAAGGCAAGGAAGAACCGCTTCCCGCAGAAGAACCCGAGGAGCCGTTTACGGTCAAGTTTTCGGCGAACGGTTCTTGGAAGCCGTCCGGATTGAATTTGACGGTAACGACGAATGTAGAAAATAAGCAGCTTGTACTAAGCGCGAAATCGAGCTTTTTCAAGTCTCCGGCTTCGACGGAAATCAAAGCCGAAGTTACCGAGGGCAATATTTTGGAACAAGAAGCGACGGTCGGTTCCGTCACGGGGACGTTTAACGTTTCGGTTAAGAACGGGGCGTTGCAAAACGGCGAAGCGGATATGGTTTTAACGACGCCGGCACAGGATGTCCGGTTGAAGGGGAGCGCCCGTCCCGGCGAAAAGGAAGGGTTTGATGTAGATATCAGCATGAACCGTTCGTTTAAAAAGCCGCAGGACGCCTTCGGCAAATTCACGGGAGATTTAAAGCTCAAGGCTTTGGGGCTGAAAATGTCGGGGAATTTGCAAAAATTTAACGGGACGTTGCCGTTGTCGCTGGAATCGTCCGCTCTGTCGAACGGCAAGATATCTTTGGCGAACCTGAAAACGACGGCAGACATAACGGTATCGTGCGATACGGGAGTATGCAACTATTCTCTGACCAAGCCGCTCAAGGCGGATATCGGCGCTTTGACGTATGCGGGACAGCTGATGCAGGTCAAAACGTACGAACCGTTGTCGCTGGGGGTGAATCCTGCAAAAGATCCGTTTTTGACGTCTCAAAAAGGAATGCTGTCGTTTCGTTTGCCGTTGGTCGGGTTTGCGGCAAAGACTTTGGTCAGCGATCGTACCGGCAGTCTTCAGACGGTTGCGGCGGTTAACGGGGCTCAGGCGGTCGTCAATTACAATCCGTTCGCGGGTACGTACGCCGGCAGGATGATCTTTTCTCAGTCGGGCTATGCGGACAGGAATATAAAGCTGACGAATTTGCAAGGAGACGTTACGTTTGACAACAATAACCTTCCGTCATTGAATTTGCGCGTCGGAACGGCAACGTTGGTTAAACAAGGGCTTTTGCCGCCGCTTACCGCGAATTTGGCTTTAAAGCCGATGCGCGGCATGGAATACGGAGTGAATTTGGCAATCAGGACACTGAACGGCGTGGTTTCCGCAACGGCTCAAGGGTCTTATTTGCCGGCAACGAAAGAATGGCTTTTGTTGGTTGACGTTCCGGAACAGAAATTTTCAGACGGCGGTCTGAAATTGTCTGAAATATTGCCTTCCGTTGCGTCGAAATTCAAAAAAGAACCGACCGGCGGTTTGGCAATCAAAGGTCGCTTGAATATCAAAGACGGCAAAGTCGAAGGACCTTTAAATCTTTTGATTCGCGACGTTTCCGCGTCTTGGGGCGAAATCGACATTGCCGCCGCGAACGGCGTTTTGGTTATTAACAGCGTGGCTCCTTTTGAAACGGCGTCGAATCAACAGCTGTTTGTCGGTACGTTAAATTCAGGCGTGCCTTTTAAGAACGCTTTGTTTAACTTTAGCGTTTCTCCCGCGACGGGAATCAAAGTCGATTCTTTAAAAATGGGATACGCCGACGGTCAGTTTAAAAATCTGAAATCGTTCACGGTACCGCATGAAGGGACGCCTTCTGCGATATACTTGGAAGGCAGGGGCATCAACTTGGATCTTTTATCCAAGAACCTGAAAGATCCGTTCCTGAAAATGGAAGGCATTATTGATTCCGATTGGAAAATTTCTCTAAAGGACGGTGCCGTTGTCGTGGATAGCGCGCGCTTTCAATCGAAGATTCCGGGATTTCTGGAATTTGATCCTGCCTCGGTTAAACAGAAAATGAACAAAGATATGCAGGCGTTTTTAAGGAACGTCATCGTGAAAGACCTGTTGTTTGCCATGAAAGGACCGATGAACGGCTTGATGGAATTTAAGCTGGGGATTCAGGGGCATTCTCCGTTGGATACGACGCAAACGAACAAAGAAATGTCGTTGAGTTTTACGGGAGCGCTTTCGCAGTTTTTCAAGCAAAATGCAGAGCCTTCCGAAATTCCTTCGGACATTCAGCTGTCTTTGGAAAACTATTATAAGTAGGTTTTTTCGATGAAGTTCGGTGAATTTCCGCTTTATGATGCGACGGGAGTTGAGCTTGCTCACGAATTAAAATGCGGGGGCAAGGTTTTTCCCGTCGGGCACATCATAACGGCGGACGATGTCCGTCTGTTGCGTCAG
>ERZ780207.2907-NODE-2907-length-11601-cov-3.359865_pt1 | contig 11601 bp, 13 predicted proteins | sample MGYA00510977_ERZ780207 | MGnify/ENA primary metagenome ERZ780207 (study PRJEB29588, sample SAMEA2151383) | human gut metagenome | biome: human gut; feature: human-associated habitat; material: faeces | place: Denmark | collected 2008/2010 ... | reverse complement strand
GGCGGGCATCGCCGAGCGGATGAGATCTGCCAGCTCCAGCGTGGTTTCGATGGGCTTTTCCGTGCGGTACGCACAGATCTTCTTTGCGATGGCGGGCGCGTAGCGCTCCTCGCCGTATTCATAGAGGATGCGTTTGAGCTCCTCATAGCTGACGGTATTGACCAGCTCGCGCGCGGTGTAGCTCGCGCTCTCGTCCATGCGCATATCGAGCGGCGCGTCCTGCTTATAGGAAAAGCCGCGGGCGGCATCGTCGAGCTGCGGCGAGGAAACGCCGAGGTCAAAGAGCATCCCGTCCACGCCGCGGACGCCCAGCTCACGCAGCACGTCGTCGAGCGCGCTGAAGTTGGAGTGTACCAGCGTCACGCGGTCCATATAGTCCGCGAGCCTCCGCTGCGCCGCCTCGATGGCGGTCTCGTCGCGGTCGAGGGCAATGAGCCGTCCTCCCGCCGTCAGGCGGCGGACGATCTCCAGCGAGTGGCCCGCGCGGCCCAGCGTTCCGTCGAGGTAAACGCCGTCCGGCCGGATGGCGAGCGCGTCCAGGCATTCGTGCAGCAGCACCGGTTTGTGGCCGTAGTTGATCTCTTCCATCTCAGAAGCCCAGCTCCTCCATCACGGCGGCGAGGTTCTCGGGGTTGAGCTCCTCGGCCTCCAGCGCAGCCCAGCGCTCCGCGTTCCAGATCTCGGCGCGGTTCGATACGCCGATGATGACCACGTCCTTGTCCAGCCCCGCGTAGGCGCGCAGCTTCTGCGGCAGCAGGATGCGGCCCTGGCTGTCCGGCTCGCACTTGGCGGCATTGGCGAACAGCGGACGCATGGCCTTGGTCTTGGTGTAGGGCAGGCTCTCGAACTTCTCGGTGAACTTCGCCCAGCTCGCGTCGGAATAGACGCTCAGGCAGGAGTCCATGCCCATGGTGACATAAAAGGTCTCGCCCAGCTCCTCGCGGAGCTTCGCGGGGATGAACACTCTGCCCTTGGCGTCGATGCTGTGCTGATACTGACCGGTCAAAGCGCTTCCCCCTTTCGGCGATCCTTGAAGCTGCTGTGAAGAGGGCAAAGCAGCGGCTCCCTCTTTTTTCGGGGAAGTCGCTCGGCTCCACTCTCCTGCACTTTTGGGTCAGCAGCACCACTTTTGCACACTTGGCACCACTTTCCCCCACTTCGTATTTTGAGTATACATAAAACGCTTTTGAAATGCAAGCAGAAATTTTCTTTGTTTTCAGGGCTTTCACGCCCTTTTCTGCCAAATTCTTCCAGCGTTTTCCGCTGGAACTCAAACGCGCGTTTTATTGTCGAAAGGGCACGAAAAAACGCGCCACAATATCTTGTGGCGCGTTTTACCTTCATCGCAAAATATGTTCAAATTAAAAAACGCTCGAAAAGCCTTTGTCAGATGTAACGAATTTTACTTGTCCTCTTTGTCGTTTTTCTCCAAAGACTTGTTCAGCTCCTCGCGGCGGCGCTGCATCTGCTCGTTGGACGCGGCGCGGAAGCGCACGCGCGTCTGCTTGACCTCGTCGAGCGCCATCTGGACCGCCTCCTCCGTGCGGCGCAGAACGTCCTCGGAGTAGTCGTTCGCCACGCGATACATCTCGCGCGAGCGCTCCTCGGCGCGGGTGACGATGTCGTGACCCTTGGCGCGCGCAGCGGTGAGCACCTCGCTCTCAGAGACCTTGCTCTTGGCCTCGAATTCCGCCTTCTGCATCATGCGCTCGACGTCGCGCTTGGCGGCCTCCACATACTCGTCGCGGGCGCGGACAAGCTCCTGCGCGCGCTTGAGCTCCACCGGCATCTGCGCGCGGATCTCGTCGAGCAGGTCGAGCGCCTCGTCGCGGTTGAGCACGCACTTGTCGTTCGACAGCGGCGCGTTCTTCGCCTCGTCGATCATCTCATACAGCATATCCAGCAGCTTCTGTACATTCTCTTCAGCCATCGTTATCCCCTATCCTTTCCTCTTATCCGAGCCGCGGCCGCAGCCGGCAAATACTTCTCGAGCGGCTGATGATACTTCACCATCTCGCGCGCCATGGTCGATGAAATGTGCTGGTGCGCGGGCTCAGCGCACAAAAGCACCGTGTCGAGCGCGCCGCCGGACACATCCTTATAAATGAGCGAGAGCTGATACTCCGCATCGAAATCCATACTGTTCCGCGCGCCGCGCACGAGAAAACGCGCGCCCTTCTGCGCGGCAAAGTCCGTCAGCAGCCCGTTCCACAGCGCCGCCTCGACGTTGCCGAGCGGTGCGACGCTCACGCGCATCAGCTCCAGCTTCTCCCTGTCCGTGAACATCGGGTGCGTCTTTTCGCCGTTCGGCACGATGGCGACGTACACGCGGTCAAAGAGCTGCGCCGCGCGCTCGATGATATCCATGTGGCCGAGCGTCACGGGGTCGAAGCTGCCGGGAAACACGGCGATGCGTTCCTCTCTCATGTCGTCTCCTCCCCATCGCGGCGGTAAAGCGTGACCTTGATCCTGCCGTAGCGGTACTCGCGCGCGACGCGGTAGGGCGCGCTGAGCTTGGGCAGCTCCTTTTCCGCCGGACTCTCCGCGATCATTATACCATCGGGCGCAAGAATGTCAAACCGTGCGATGTGCGCGACGGCGCGCTCGAGCAGATCGTCCGCGTAGGGCGGGTCGAGGAAAATGAGGTCGAATTTCTCACGCAGGGCATTGAGATAGGCCATCGAGTCGCCGCAGACGACCTGCGCGCCGTCCTCCAGCCGCGTGAGCGCCAGATTCTCACGGATGAGCTTCACCGCGTCGGTGCGCCGGTCCACGAACACGGCGCGCTGCGCGCCGCGCGAAAGTGCCTCGATGCCGAGCTGTCCCGTCCCCGCGAAGAGGTCGAGCACGCACGCGCCCTCCACCTCGAACTGGATGGCGGAGAAAATGCCCTCCTTGACCTTGTCGGTGGTCGGGCGGGTATCATAACCCTTTAATTCATTCAGCCGGCGCCCGCGCGCCGAGCCGGTGATGACTCTCATACCGTTTTCCGTTCCTTCTTTCGGTTTCTTTTTACATCCTACAAAAAAGCGGCGCACATTGCAAGTGGTCACGCAAAAATATTTTTCCGCATTCGCTTCCCGCTTTTTCGGATAGCTTTGTCGAAATTGCTCAAAATGAAAGTTTTCCTGCGCCCGGTCTTGCAAAATATGTTCAGATGCGGTAAAATGTAAAAACTCTTATAAATCGCATCTATAAGCTGCCGTTTATAGGAGAAATTTTAGGAGAGAGTGTATATTATGGAAAAGAAAAAACTCAGTCTGCCGGCACAGATCTTCATTGCTCTGCTGCTCGGTATCGTGGTCGGCCTTGCCTTCTACTTTATGGGTAAGCCCGAGATCACGACCAACTACCTCAAGCCCTTCGGCACCATCTTCGTCAACCTCCTCAAGTTCATCGTTGTTCCCGTTGTCCTGCTGTCCATGATCGACGGCATCGTCTCCATGGGCGACATGAAGAAGGTCGGCTCCGTCGGCTGGAAGACCGTGGCGTACTTCCTCGTCACCACTGCCATCGCCTGCGTGATCGGCCTTGTGTTCGCCAACATCTTCAACAACGCCGGCCTCTTCCCCACCCTCCAGCTCGTTGACGGCCAGGTCTGGGAGAAGGCCACCAGCGCCAACTTCATGGATACCCTCATCGGCATCTTCCCCAGTAACCTCTGGGAGTCCTTCCGCACCTCCAATATGCTTCAGGTCATCGTCATCGCCATTCTTCTCGGCGGCGGCATCCTCACGGCAGGAGAAAAGGGCAAGCTCGCGCAGGATATGGTCACCTCCCTCTACGCGGTCATCGAGCGCGTGATGGCCTTCATCATTTCTCTCAGCCCCATCGGCGTGTTCACCATGATGGCTTGGGTCGTTGCCACGCAGGGTCCCGAGATCCTCGGCTCCCTCGGCATCGTCCTCGGCTGCGCCTACCTTGGCTACATCGTCCACGCGGTCCTCTGCTACTCCGTCTCCGCCAAGGCGTTCGCGGGCATCAATCCCATCACCTTCTTCAAGAAGGCGTCCCCCGCGATGATCTTCGCCTTCACCTCCACCTCCTCCGCCGCGACCATCCCGCTGAGCATGGAGTGCTCGGAGGACCTCGGCGCGGAGAATGATATTTCCTCCTTCGTCATCCCCCTCGGCGCGACCATCAACATGGACGGCACCGCCATCTACCAGTGCGTCGCCACCATCTTCCTCGCCACCTGCTGCGGCATGACGCTGACCCTCGGCCAGATGGTCACCATCGTTGTCACCGCGACCCTCGCCCCCATCGGCACCGCCGGCACGCCCGGCGCCGGCATGATCATGCTGGCTATGGTGCTCCAGGCCATGAACATCCCCGTCGATATGATCATGATCATCTACGGCGTGGACCGTCTGTTCGACATGGGCCGCACCTGCCTGAACATCACCGGCGACATCTCCTGCGCGCTCTGCGTCACCAAGTGGGAGAGCAAGAAGACCGCCGTCAAGTAAGGCAAGCACCCTCGCTTTTGAACGCATACCAAAAGAAGTGCTGTTTCCCGCGGGAAGCAGCACTTCTTTCTTGCTTTTTTCGGAGTGTGAGCATACAATGGGCGGTGCTCCATCACAGGAAACGGAGGAACGACGCCATGAACCGGAAACGCGGCTATCTTTATATTCTGCTCGCCGCCATGATCTACTCCACCACCGAGGTCGCGCTCAAGGGGCTCGGCGGCGTCTTCGTGCCCATGCAGATCACGGTCGAGCGCGTGCTCATCGGCGCGCTCTTCCTGCTGCCCTTTGCCCTGCGCAGCCTGCGGCGGAACGCCATCCGCCTCACCCGCTCCGACTGGAGCTACTTTGCCCTGCTCGGCTTTCTGACGGTCACGCTGCACATGTCGCTGCTCCAGATGGCCGTGCTGCACATGGACGCCTCGGCGACCTCCATCATCTACTCCGGCAACCCCGTCTTTGCCCTCGCCGCCGCGCACCTGATCCTGCACGAGCCGCTGAAACGGAACCACCTCATTGCCATCGGCGTCGAGCTGATCGGCATCCTCTTCATCCTCAACCCCGCGAAGCTCGAGGTCAGTCCGCGCGGCTTTGCGGAGATCCTCACGGCGACCGTTCTCTTCGCCATGTACGGCACACTCTGCAAGCTGCGCATCCCGCGGCTCGGCGGGCTGGTCATCACGACCTTCAACATGGTCCTCGGCGGACTGGAGCTGCTCGCGCTCCTGCTGCTCGGTCACATCCCCGCCGTCGGCGCGCTCTACCGCAGTCTCGGGCTGGACATTTTCGCCGACGTGCCGTTCTTCACCGGCTTCACGCTCAGGTCCGCGCTGCTGCTGTGCTACGTCGGCATCTTCTGCGCCGCCATCGGCTTTCTGCTCACCGCCAAGATCACGGAATACACCTCCGCGACCGAGGCCTCCTTCGTCTATCTGATCAAGCCCGTTCTGGCAACGCTTCTGGCGGTGGTCTGCTTCCGCGAGACCATCAGCGTCAACCGCATGATCGGCCTGGTCTTCTTCCTCGCCGCCTCGCTGTGCGTCAGCGTGCCCGTGCTGCGCGAGATGCGGCGGGACGCTGTTACGGCGCAGCCGCCGCGGTAAGCCCATTTTCACGCAAAAAAGCTCCGGCCGCTTTCACGGTCGGAGCTTTTTCATCCGGTCTCAGAAATCAACGGTGCCGTCAAGGACCTTGAGGTCATAAGGTTCAAAGACGACCCTGCGGTACTTCTCCACGTCGAGCGGCACATTCGTCCAGTCGGAGTGCAGGTCGCCGTTCTGCTTGATGAGAATGTCATAGAGAATGTCGTAGGTCACGCCGTCCTCGCCGGTCTCCACGATGGTGGAATAGGGCAGGGTCTTATGGTAGGTCATGTGCAGGCCCTTGTACTCAAAATGGAAGCCGTTGCGCATCCGGCAGCCGTCGAGTCCCCTATAGGTGAACTGCTTTTTGAGGTCCTGCAAAATTTTGTCGTGCTCCTCCTCATAGAGGTTCTCGGGCGTAGTCTCGGTGTAGTCGTAACGGAACTGGATGGGAATATTGTACTTCCGCCAGCGCTCGACATACTCCGTGAGCTTGTCCGCGGGATAGTTCTTGTAGAGCACGCAGTTGATGCGCTTGGGCGTGGCGATAGCGGCCACGACCTCGTCGGGCGATTCCTCGACGTAGCGCTGCAGATGGCGCGAAACGTTGATGCAGGTGATCTTGTCCGCGTTGCGGCGGGTGAAGTCGATCATCTCCTCCGCGCTGCAGCCGGGCTGCACGGGGAACGTGGTGTTGATATACACCTTGTGCGTCCCGGGGATCGCGTCGAGCATCCGCTGCAGGTCGCCCAGCTGGGCGCACGGCTCACCGCCGGTGAAAACGAAGTCGCATTCCGGCGTGATGGCGTCCATCACGGCAATGGACCTCAGAATCGCCTCGACGCTGAAGCCGGTGCAGTCGGCATATTCCTTTTTATTGATACAGAAAGGGCAGTGGTTGCGGCAGTCATACGGCACAAAAATGGTGACCGTCGCCCCGCCCGACCTCGTTTTGTAGGGGTGGCTCATAGCAGTTGTGTCCGTCCTATTGCAAAATTCGATAAATAGTTTACTCCTGTAAACGAGAAAATGCAAGGGAGAAAACGCGGAAAAAGCGGTTTTTGCCTATTTTCTTTCCTTTTCCTCCCGCAGCAGACCGCGAACGTAGGCGAACGCGGCGTCCTCGCCCTCGTCGCGGAGCACGCGCAGCATCGCCTCGATGGCGTCGCTCGTCTCGGGGTGGATGAGGATATGGCTCTTCGAGCGGATATAGTAGTCATACGGCGCGGCGTCGGTGTACTTGTCCTTGAGGTAGGTCCTGCACGCCGCGATGCGGTCGCAGAACATCTCGGCGACGTAGCGCAGCGGCATTTTGCACCCGCCCATGTAAGGCTTTCCGTCCTCCCCGATGCAGTAGTCGATCCAATACTCGAAGTGATGGCGGTTGCGTCCCTTGTGATGCAGCCAGGCAAGGCTCACGCCGTTCTGCTTGCGCTCGGCGTCGTTCGGACTGCGGTAGCCCTGGTAATATTTCGCGCCGCGCCAGAACTCGCAGGGCGCGTACTTGCTCAGGTCGTGCAGCAGTCCCTGCCGGTAAAGGCCGAGACGAAAGCAGTATCTGCACACCAGGTGCCGATGATGCGTGATGGTCTTGAAATGTGCCAAAGGCTGCATGGCGGCTCCTCCCGCGGGCAAAAGATAAGAATGAACCTATTGTAGCACATCCTGCGGAAATGGCAAAGCGTATTTTTTGCGGATTTCCGCACATGATACCCTTCAGACGCGCGGCGGCATGACCTTGCCTTGCCGCTCGTTTGAAAGGAGGAGGGGCTCTCGCCCCTCCTCCGGTGGTTTCCGCCGCGCCCGCTTGTTTTTTCTCCGCCGCCGTGGTACGATAGCCGCGAGAAAGCAGGGAGGGACCGCCATGGAAAAGCAGCCGCAGCTCCATACCATCGCGCCGGTATACGACAAAAACAGCAGAATATTGATCCTCGGCTCCTTCCCCTCGGTGAAGTCGCGCGAGGCGGCGTTTTTCGACGCCCATCCGCAAAATCGCTTCTGGCGTGTGCTCGCCGCCGTGCTCGGCGAGGAGGCGCCGCAGACGGCGGCGGAAAAGAAGTCCCTGCTCCTGTGCCATGGCGTCGCGCTGTGGGACGTCATCGCCTCCTGTGACATTGCCGGCTCGTCCGACGCGAGCATCACGAACGTGGCGCCGAACGACCTCTCGCGCATTCTGGACGCCGCGCCGGTCCGCCGCATCTTCTGCAATGGCGGCACGGCCTACCGCTTTTACCGCCCGTCTCTACGAGCGCTATCTTCTGCCCGTGACCGGAATGCAGGCCGTCCGCCTGCCCTCCACCAGTCCCGCCAACGCGCGCTCGTCTGTGCAGGCGCTCACAGAGCGCTGGCGCGCGGCGCTCGCGCCGTGGCTTTGACGGCTCCGCGCCGATGAAAAATGTCACTTTAACTTGTTAACAACCCGTTGCTTTTCCCCTTTCCGCGTCGTATAATGCCCCAATAACAGCAAGAAAAACGGAGGCAAAAGCCATGCAGGCAAGGGGAATTTTTCTGACCGTTCTGTCCGCGGTCCTCTACGGTCTGAACCCGCTCTTTTCCAAAACCATCAACGTCGGCGGCTGCAATTCGCTCACGCAGACCTTCGCCCGTCTTGCCGCCGGCATCGTGATCTTTTTCATTCTTCTTGTATGCAGCGGAAGCGGCAGCGTGCGCGAAAAGCTGCGCCTGAGCCGGCAGGAGCTCAAGGACATTCTGATCTGCTGCATCGGCTACGGGCTCATCGGTCCGCTGCTCTTTGCGTCCTATAACTACCTCGCCTCGGGCCTTGCCACCACGCTGCACTTCGTCTATCCCGTGCTGGTGGTCGTCGCCTGCATCGCCTTCCGCTACGAAAGGGCGAACCGCCGCAAGCTCGTCTGCTGCGCGCTGTGCTTTGCCGGCATCCTGTGCTTCTACACCCCCGGCGGCGATGTGAGCGCCTACGGCGTATTCCTCGCGCTCGCCTCGGGCGTGGCGTGGGCATACTACATCGTGCATCTCAACTCCAGCGGGCTGGTGACGATGGCGCCGTTCAAGCTCGCCTTCTGGCTGTGCGTCTTTTCCGCCGTGCTCGTCGGCGGCATCACGCTTGCGATGGGCGAATTCGTCTGGCCCTCCACCGCCTTCACGCGCGGCGCACTCGCGCTCTACTGCTGCGTGTCCACCGCGGCGTCGCTGCTGTTCCAGCTCGGCAACCGCTTCATCGGCGCGCAGAGCGCGTCCATGCTCTCGACCTTTGAGCCGCTCACGAGCGTGGTCATCGGCATCCTCGTCTACCACGAGGTGCTGACCGTGCGGCTGGGCATCGGCATTTTCTGCATCCTGCTGGCGGTCTTTCTGCTGGCCAAGGCCGACGGAACGGTCAAGGAAGAAACGAAAAGCGAGGCGTGACACGCCTCGCTTTTTCTTCTCATTCTCACAGCTTTTCCGGCAGCGGCGTGTGCTCGCACACCGCGCGGACCTTTTCGCGCAGGCTCATCAGGTCCTCGAAGGCGTCGGGCCGCCGCGCGGGATCGCGCAGCAGCGCCGCGGGGTGGTACATCGCCATGAGCTCAAAGCCGCCCTTTTTCACCCACTGCCCATGCTCGCGCGTGATCTTGAAGTCCTCGCGGATCAGGCGCATCGCCGCGATGCGGCCGAGGCAGACGATCAGCTTCGGGCGCAGCAGCGTCACCTGCTCGCGCAGATAGCCGATGCAGGCGTCCTGCTCCACGCCGAGCGGATCGCGGTTCTGCGGCGGGCGGCACTTGACGATGTTCGCGATGTAGACCATCGTGCGGTCGAGACCGATGATGGCGAGCATATCGTCGAGCAGCTGCCCCGCCTTGCCGACAAAGGGCACGCCCTGCTCGTCCTCGTGCGCGCCGGGGCCCTCGCCGACGAACATTATCTCCGCCGTGCGGCTGCCGTCGCCGAAGACCACATTCGTCCGCGTTTCGCACAGCGAGCACTCGCGGCAGTCCTGACAGCGCTTTTCCAGTTCCTCCCAACGGTCCGCCATAGCTCGTCCTCCCTCTTTTTCTTCTGCCGCCTATGGTATCACGTTTTTCCATTCTTTGCAACGCCGCGGCGGCGCATTTTTCCGGTTCGAGCGGGCAAACTGCGGTGCAGGAGGTGAACGGACGCGATGGCGTATTTCTGGTATTTTCTCGGCTACGGCTTTTTGGGCTATCTGCTCGAAAAGCTCTTCGCGGCTCTCACGCACGCGGAGCACCGCGTGCGGAAGGGCTTTCTGCTCGCGCCCGTCTGCCCCGTGTACGGTCTTGCAATGTGCGCCGTGCTCGCGCTGGGCGCGGATCGCATCGGCCCGCTCTGGGAGCTCGCGCTGCTCTGCAGCATCACCGCAACGACGGCGGAATACGCCGTCCATCTTTTCTGCGACGCCGTGCTCGGCGTACGCTTCTGGGACTACAGCGCGACAAAAACGGACGTCAACGGCCGTATCTGTCTGCCGTTCTCGCTCGCGTGGGGCGTGCTCGGTGCGCTCGCCGTGCGCCTCGTGCAGCCCGCGCTGGCGGCTCTCGCCGCCGGCATTCCGTCCGCCGTGACGAACACCGTGCTGCTCTGCCTCGGCATCGACGCGCTGTGGAGCACCGGCGTGCTGCTGCGCTGGGGCGACATTGACCTGCTCGCCCCGAGCCGCCTGCGGCGGAAATACCGGACGACATAGAAAAAAGCGTGGGCTGTGCCCGCGCTTTTCGTTTAACCGTTATGCCGCTCGATCCACTCCCACAGATCGTCGTAGACCTGCGCGCGGCAGTCCTCGTTCAATATCTCGTGGCGCAGGCCGGGATAGAGCTTCAGCTCCGCGTCGCGCACACCGGCGCGGCGGAAGCTATCGTAAGCCGCGCGCACGCCCTTGCCCATGCCGCCCACGGGGTCGCGGTCGCCGGAGATGAAGAGCACGGGCGTCGCCATGTTCATGTGCCGCAGGTTGGCGGGCTTCTTGATGAACGCCATGCCGTCGAGCAGCTCGAGGAACAGCCCCGTGCTCGCCATGCCGCCGCAGAGCGGATCGGCGATGTAGGCGTCCACGTTTTCCTCGCTCACGCTCAGCCAGTCGTAGCCCGTGCGGTTAGGCGCGAAGGCCTTGTTGTAGGCGCCGAAGGCGAGCTTTTCCACGACGTCGCTCGCGTTCTCGCGCCCGACCTTCCTTGCCAGTACGCTTGCGAGCGCCTTGCCGCCGACGAGCATCGCGTCGGGATTCTGCCCCGTGCCCATCAGGATCGCGCCCTTGACCGTGCCGGGATAGCGGATGAGGTAGGTGCGTGTGAGGAACGAGCCCATGGAGTGACCCATGATAAAGTACGGCAGCTCCGGATAGGCTTCGCCGGTCCGGCAGCGGAGCGTGTACATATCGTCCACGACGTGCTGCCAGCTGCCCTTTTCGCCGAAGTAGAGCCGCGGTGCGCTCTCGGCGACCGACTCGCCGTGGCCGAGGTGGTCGTTCGCCACGACCAGGAAGCCGTGCGCGTTCAGAAAGCGCGCGAACGGCTCGTAGCGCAGCGCGTACTCCGCCACGCCGTGCGCGATCTGCAAAATGCCGGCCGGCTCCCCTGCGGGGTGCCATTCGACCGCGTGGATGGCCGTCCTTCCGTCGGCGGAGGGAAAGGTAAATTCTTTTCGATTCTCCATAGCGCAAGGCTCCTTTGTATGATATAATCCGAAAAACGGGTGATCCCAAGGCAGCGCCGCTTTCACTGTGCCGCCTTAGTATACCACATCGCTTTTGGAAATAACAGGGGGTAATTATGGGCAGTTTCATTCTTGCGCTCGACCAGGGCACGACCAGCTCCCGCGCCATTCTCTTTGACCACAGCGGCCGCGTCGCTGCGATGGCGCAGCAGACCTTTCCGCAGCACTACCCGCAGCCCGGCTGGGTCGAGCACGACCCGCTGGAGCTCTGGGAGAGCCAGCGCAGCGTGGCCGCGCAGGCGCTCCGCAAGCTCGGGCCGGACGCGCGCATCGCGGGCATCGGCATCACGAACCAGCGTGAGACGACGATCCTGTGGGACAAGGCGACCGGTGAGCCGGTGTACAACGCCATCGTCTGG